>Ga0196889_1000073_pt1 | contig 32525 bp, 51 predicted proteins | sample VirMetDEL_Nov_12_FD_166415 | JGI IMG/M metagenome (GOLD analysis project Ga0196889, IMG submission 166415) | Aqueous microbial communities from the Delaware River and Bay under freshwater to marine salinity gradient to study organic matter... | ecosystem: Environmental > Aquatic > Marine >...
TATTAATATACACTATGTAGACAAGAATGTCAAGCATTATATTGACAACTATAAGAGAAAGATTTAGAAGATTATTAGTTCGCCCGTACTAGATACACGATCTACAATAACTAGTCTGCCAGAACTGTCACCTCTGCCTGATTTGCCGTATATTTTCGGAATACCGTTATCATATGTCGCTGCTGGGTCGAAGGTCTGATCTATTCTCCGGGCTCTAAGGCGAAAGAATAAATCTTTGCTATTGGCATAATCTGTTGCGCCTATCAGAGAACCGTTTATTTTCACTACATTGTCTTGCTGTTGATAATCTACATCCATAGGTCCGATATACATATAATCAATCGGTCCGCCCATTGCCCTTGTACCAACAACCAATAACAGCTTGTCGTCATCGTTCAATTTACCAAAAGTATCAGGCAACTTATCGCCCGCTTTGAATCCTTTGTCTAATAGATTTTTATGAGCAGCAGTAAAGAAGTTGCTGCCTATGTCGGGGATAATTGCTGTTACTCCTCTTAGACCACCGCCTGCCAATGATGGAGCAGTAGGACCTTTCATCGACAAATTAAATGACCCACTCGTGGTTTCTAACACAATATCAGTATATGGTTCAGAACCAGATGCCTGTCTACCAGTAAATTTAGTTGCGCCAGTGACGCCTTTTATACTAGCCTTGTTGGTGATTAAGTCAATAGGGTTTCCGTTATTCTGCGCAATAGATTTCTCAATCGCTTCCACAAACCCATTTTCTTGGCGTTCAGCATTCATGCCAGCCATTTCGTCTATCTGTGTGTCTTTGAATTCGATGAAGCGCATGATGATATCCTGTCTGTTTTAAATATTTATCTTGGGAAACAGCGTATCATTGATATGCCGTTATGTCAAGCTGAATTTTACCAGGTAATCTGCCATTTGAATGTGCGACCGGTTAGGGTGCTTGTGACACGCTCTGCTGTATAACCTAGATTGGTGAAATATTTCTTTACTTCATTCATCTGGTCACGCTTAGATTCATCGTCCACGTTGCCTTGCCATGCGTTGAAATACGATGTGCTGCTAGGGTCAGTTGCGGTATGTGTTATATTATCGGTAAATCCTAGTTCAGTGTTTGTATTGCCAGCGCCAACAATAACTTCCCACGCACTTGCTGCCGGAGCAGTGTATGTGATTACTAGATTTTTTGATACGTTCTTGCTTGCTACAACGCCATCTACCGCTGCATCATTAATATCTGCGATGACACTATTCAGATTATTACCAGTGACACCTAGAGTAATAGTACTACCTGCTATGATAAATGTATTTCCAGCAATCGTGGGATTAGCAACTGTACCAGTGATAGTGATTATTGGAGTACTTTCGGTCATTAAAGTACCGTCCTCGACAGTAACATTATATCCACCAGCTTGTGATACTGTTATGACCTGTGACATAAGATAGTTGACTTCATTAAAGATAGTCAAATCATTTCTAGCTGTTGATCTTGCCTGGGTGCTGTTGATATAATATGTCATTTACTTGTCTTTCATAATCTGCTTTGATGCCATCTTCTTCACTTTCTCGGCGCCACCATCATCTCCATCAGGAGAAGGCGGAAGAGCATTGTTGAGGGTTATTAGTTCTTTAGTGGCACTGCCGACTGAAGCAATCGTGCCTAATAAATCTAACAAGTTTTGCATTTCGAGAACATATCCAGTTGCTTCGAGCTTAGCAAGTATAGCGGGGGTACTAACTTTACTAAACCCACGAGCTTTTGCTCTGGAAATCATTTCTTCCAAGTGATTCAGAAGATCGTCTTGTTCAACAGATTCTATTAGGTCACGAATTTTCATATTAAATGCGTTTCATCAATGCTTGAAATTCAACTTTATTCATGCCTGCCTTTGACGCTGCTTCTAGCACCTGTCTTTTAGCAGATAAAACACGCTGTTCAGCAATTGCTTTTCTTTCCATGCGATCAATAACACTCTCGGCTTTTAGCTCACGACCAGTATTGTTTGGTGCTCCAGCAGAAGCAGCATCGCCGCCAAATTCATCAGCCATGTCCATTTCTGGTTCCATATCCATATCCATGTCCATGTCCATTTCTGGTTCCATGCCCATTTCAGTTGGCTCAGCACTGTTAGTTGGTTTGCCTTGTGCCTGAAGAGTAGCATTTTCTAGTTGCTCTTTGGCTTGCTTAGATTGGTCAAGCAAGGCTGCTAGTGCGGCATCTGCTGTGGCGTTATATTCTTCAGCAATGTCGAAGCCAACTTCGTTTTTCATTGCGTCTACGATTGGCATAAGTTCTTGAACTTGCATTTGAGCAATGTCTTCTACCATTTTTTGTAGTTTGTCAACTAGCTCTTGTGCTGCTAGTAGTACTTCGGCTGATGCTAACTCGTCTTCCATCAACTTACTTTCTTTCATTTTCTGTTTCATTGGTTTTCCGTCCGTTCTGGCTGGTGCTACTTCATTAATATAAGTGCTTAGTTGATGCTGAATCAAGTTTAGTTTATTATATTGTGGATTTTCCCAATATGTCATATCACTTTCTTTGATAGCTTCCATTTTAGTTTTAGTTGCTGTCCACATACGTCCAAGAGACTCCGTGGTCATACCCGCTAGGTCAACACTATGACCAAAGGTTTTTTCTAACACATTGTTCAGCTTACTAACGCTGTGTGTTGCTGATGATAAATCATTCAAATACATTGTTTTATTTCCCCGTTTTATATATTTATAGCCTTTTGAGAATTTTCCGCTTTGCTTCAATAACTTTTGTTTTAGCCGCCGATGCTTTCGCTAATGCTATATTCTCATTTTTCCCACGTCTTGCTCTCGAATTATGGGACCACACTTCGTGTAGCGCAGATGTATATTCAGTGTCGAATTTTACCAATTCTTCAATGACTTTGCCACCCGTGTCTGTCATGTATTTCTTAACAATAGCCATAGCAGTCTCGAATAATGCTAGTCCATCATGTAGAATGTTATTGGTAGATATATCTACTATATTGTAAAAACGCTTGGCTTGCCCAGCAAATTCAATTATTACTATATCAATTCTATAGTTACTTACCGCGACACTTGATTCGGTAATATGTTGTGTCATAGCAAATCGTAAATCCACATCATTTTTTGATGCTTCCAATAATTTATCGGAAGTTAAATTAACTTCTTGTTCTATTACTACTGGATCAAAGATATCATTCATGTGTTTACCTACTATAGTTATTTACGTTTAATTTATACATCACAGTTTTATTGTCAACGAGTTTTTCTAGTATGCCGCGTGATACCAATGTTTGTGCTACATGCTGCTCACGCTCATCTAAATTTTGTTTTTCTAGTAGTTTACCACGGTCGTCAAAGTTTTCTTCGAGAAATTCATTTTCTCTACTGTTTAACCATGTGTAAATTCCACCTTTTGTAACTATCGCTCTCATTGTGGCTTAATGCCTCTTGCGTTCATTACGTCGGCTCTCATATTATCATACGCTGCGCGATTTGGTGCGCCAGTAGGAATGCGCTTTTGGTCACGAGTTTGATTACTGGTAGCGCCTTTTTGGGCGATATTGAATTCATCATTGGCGTTTTTGCCCTGCGCAGCAAATCTCTTTTCAGTATTCTGCTGAGAAGATGTCATCTTGCGCTGACCTGCCTTGCTGAAACCCGGGGCAGGCTCATCATTATTGCCGTATCCCTGTTCAATAATATCTCTTACTTTCATCTTAGCGCCTTTTCGGTTTGTTTAATATTTTTAACATCTTACTTGCTGGGTTTGTTCGTTTAGTACGAGCAGATTTTGCTTTTATTCTGCCGCCCATCTTTGCCTTTGTCCGCATAAGTGTCATGCGTTTTTTGATATCAACAGGCTTACTACACTGAGAAGGATCACTCACTACTCTGCCAGCACGGTGCCCTACGGCACAGCGAAATTTTCTCGTTAGTTTCGACCCTTTACGGGCCCACACGAGTTGTGCTTCCACAATATTGTTGTTTGATGATAAATCGCCTAGTTTCATACTTATATTTATCTGTAAGTACGAACTATATTAAAGCATTATTAACGCTATGATGGTACTCAGTACGCCAGCAATAACAGTCGCGGCTGCGCCAAGCATAGCAGTTTTGATTTGATTGGATGATTTCATATTCTCAGCCCGCATATCTTCCATGGACTTTCGGCTATCTTCACGCAATGCGTGAACAAGCAACCGAACCTGCTCTAAACCTTCGTCAATCTTATTAACCTTTTCTTCCAAGACTCTATACCTTTCTGCACATAAATCTACGTGCGCCTCCAGATTTTGGCGTTCAAAATTCGTTGTTCTAGTGGACATAGATTCACTTCCTGTTTCTTCTTACAACTTATTGCTAAATGCTTATTGTTGTTTTGTTTAGAGGAGTCTTGGTATTATCTTAGTGTGTTGCCTATTAAAGAGATCCTTGTCTTGTGGTATCATCTCTCTACACTAGTATTTATTGCTGTCTACTCTATAATAAAGACTATGTTTTTCAGTTTCTTATCAAAACTGTTAAATAAATTTATTTTAAACTTCGCTGTTTCTGTCAACCCTGATATAAATGCTGCGCCATCAAAGTCATTTTCTAAAAAATGTACTTTATTTGCGTGTTTATCGAACACGTCCGTATGCTCTGATCCAAACTTCATCTTCCACACAGGATGTAGTCCCTTGTGCCCACTTCCGAAGCGTAAACCGTCTACATCTGGTGTCTCTAATACAGAGATAACAGGTTGTATAGGCTGGCTACGCAGCCCAATTAGCTGGTATACAGTGTTTAGATTTTGTTGTTGATTGTACCCTGTTATATCATCACTGTTGGGATTAGTAACATTACTGTCAGTGATATCCACCAAGGTATATAGTGTATATGATTGTAGCACAGATATTCCTTAAACTAGTGGTCTGTGAATTTCTTGACCCAACTTGAATCCAGAAGTATGTCTACTTACCTTACTGCCCTTAGCTTTAGCAATTTTTAAATCGTGGTTCTTGGCCAGATTTTCGATTATACTATACAGTTCACTTCTAATAGCCTTTGACCTGTAATACAATAACAATTTATTATACACCAATTCGTGCTGTGAATCATTGATTGTTTTCCAATCGGCGATATTGCGGCGCATCATTTTAAATGCGCTGTTGTTTATTTTCAACTGACGCTCAAGTGTTAGTAGCCAGGACTCAGGAGAAGATATTTGTTGATTGCCCGACATCATTGTTAGAAATCTTAATATTTCTCTCTCGTTCAATTTGCCAGCATTAACCAAGCGGTGAATTGCCATATACAAATCTGTACCAGCACGACGGTAGTGATTAAAGTCTCTGTACTGAATTGTCTGCGTAGCATAATTTCTAGCAAGGTTTCTGGTGTCTTTGTTATTGTAAAGCAACCATAGTGTTATAAGTGTGACAAATGCGAAGTCAGCGACATCTGATTCATTTGCCGTTTCTGCCTGCGCACGAGTTCTATACATCGTGCTTTCATTAAGTTCTTCTCTTATGAAACCAAAAGAAGGAGAAGCACCGTCTTCCAACGTGTGTCCTCCTTCAATCTTTGCCCATTCGCTTGCTGTGTATTTCTTATTCATAATACTATTTATTCTGTTAGGTCAGCACGAATATTTTTAAAATTTCTGCTTTAGCGCTTTACGTTCAAGTTTTCTTCTTTTTCTTCTTTCTTCTGGTGTCTCGTTATGAATAGTTGCGGAATCAATTTTTATCTGATTACGGATATTATTATTTTTCTTTTTGTTGGGTTTTCTCTGGTTACGGACAGAGCCGGCGCCGGCATCGCTTCTTATCTCTTTGCGTATATTATTTTGTTTTCTTTTTTTTCTAAGATCATCACGGATTTTTTCAAGATCAGACCTTAGTTCCGTCGCTATGTCGTTCATCTCATCTTCAAGTTCCTGTAGATCAGATTGAATCAATTCAGGCATTGCCGTTAATATAGTTTGTAACTCTCTTATGTCTCTACGAAAATTTGTAGTTTCGACAACTGACGCACTACTGGTTAGTCCGGCGACTTTCACAGATAATATATTAATGGTTTGTGATTGCTGAGCAGTCCACCAAACAAATCCAGATATCTGTAGTACAATAGCTACTACGACTCCTATGCTAAATTTTGTATTCATTATTAGTCTCCCATTAAGAGACAAAGTCTCTGTACACTAATATTTATTATTACCTGCAGCAAATTAAAGACTACAGTTAATTCACACTCGGATTTTGTATTTATTAACTAATTGTGAATCGATGTCTAGGTACTAGCTTAACTTTATTTCGAGCCGCAACATAACCTTCGCCGCCTGGTTGACCTGCTATGTTGGCAGTCACGTCCATTTGTGTGCCATCTAGTTGATCAATCACGTTGTTTTTTAAGTTTTGGATTTTCAATACGATATCGAACAATACTGGCAAATACTTGCTTTCAGGTAATGCTAATATCTTTGTCTTTTTGTTATCGCTTACCTTACTGTCCTTTAACCAATCAAAGAATCCTGTTGGCAGTTGATCCCACTTGCCTGCTCTACTCATCTGATTAACATAAGTGTATATGATATTCTTCATATCACTAAGACCTGGCTTTGGTGACAATAGCTCGTCAATACCTGCGGCATTCTTTTGAACAATCGAACGTATCTGGCTAACACCGCGCACATCAACTTGCGGAGACTGTTGAGCGATAACAGGCGGCATAATAAACAACTCGCCTTCGTTTAGCGCTGTTGCCGATGCTTGACCTGTATTACCAGAAAGATCGGTAAATGTGTGAACAACTACGCCGGCTCTGCTTCTAGCAATACGCTTGCCGATTGGACTTTCTGCCACAACTGTGTATGTTACTTTATTGGGTGTGAATACGAAACTACCATCGTTCAGTTCTGGCGTTGTGCTGTACAACAAATCGCCGTGAAAGAATCCACGAGTGTTGTTTGGTACGCTGCTTTCAAATTCGTCCCAGATTGCTGCCATACCTGCTGCGTACTGTTTACGTGAATCTGTAGCTTCTTTACCACGTGATAATATCATGCGCTGTAAATCTTTTGAACTTTTTACTTTACCGTCATATCCTTTAGCGCCAAAGCCAGCTAGGTCTGTAAGAATAAAGGCGCCTGTTTCATCACGTCCAAATATTACCGCAGGAGTTCCGTCCCACTTGATACTAACGTCACTAACGTCCATGCCAAATCTCTCTAGCGTATCCAGTGCCTCAATAGCACCAGCACTGCCGTCTACAAACACCAAATCTTCTAGGTGTTGTAAATTGCGGCCTACTGTGCGTTCTTCCGATAATAGTTCATACATTCTCATTGTTAAGCTTCTTTCCAGTTTCTGTCACTTCTTAGATCGGCTAGTAGCTTATCGCCTGCTTCCTGTCCAAGTGCTGCCATAATAGATTCGAGGCTGCCTAGGTCCTTGCCAACCGCATTGGGTCCAAGTAGTGCCTTGGCAATCTGATCAATGTTATTTGATACTAATCCGTTTGGATCTTTCTTGCCATTTTCTAATCTACTAAACAATCCTTGGTAAGGGCTCCACAACATGTTTTGTTGTTTAGCAAGATATGCCATTGCGAGTTGCTTATGAACACCTTTGAACTTGCTGCCTTGTGGAATAGAATGTGTGTGATATGTTGCTGCGTTATTTGCGTCTGGGACAACCATGATATCAACCTGATGAATATTGTCATCAAATGGCACAGCTACGTGAACACTAGTGCCACTTTGACCAGTGGCGAACCCAGCTAAATCAAATAACTGTCTTAGCTTCTTGCGGATGACTGGATCTTTTTCATCTTCCATTCCGAAGTGCTGCTTGAGTTGGGTGATATCTACAATCATATCCAAGTCGCCGCTAATTTTTCCAGGAGTTGGAGTAGCGCCACTGCCAATAGGAAGTGCTGTACTGCCAGTTTTTGCCAATACAGAATTGATTTGTTTCATCAAATCAGGGATAATCGCATGATCAAAGTTAACACTGTCTGGAAAGACATTGCCGCCCTCTGTCATTAACTCTTCTTGTCGTAGGCGTTTAATTCTCGGTCCGCGATTACTGCGTCTTCGATGCGCCCCGCCCAGTATGTCTAGTATCTTCATTTGCTTTAGCCACTCCTCTAGCGAATTTTTTTACATCCTTAGTTTTAATACTGTTTACCAGACGCTTATGCAAATCTGCCGCAGTATCAGCGTCATATTCTTTTTCAATCATCTCCAATAGATTAATTGCCGTCCCGATAATGTGAGCAGCATTAGATTCGATGATTTGCTTCCTGTCTCTGCGAGGAGACATAGAATTAATTTCTTCCAATAAGGATTTTGTTTTTTTCTTCATTATAACACTATTTAGCGGGTTTCTAGTTAAATATAATAAGTTGAGACTTTGGTAAATTAAGAACTTATGGCATTTAAAATAACTGCTGATTAACTTGGACATTAAGATACCATTGCTAATAAGAAAATGACACCATCAATGGAAGCAGGCATACTAGGCTTACGATTTACAATTACAGATATCTCTTTAATATCTCCCGCCTGTTGTTCAGAATCATATATAAACTACGATAAGACTACACTACCAAATGTCTCAGCTACTACTCTCTTCTTTTTAATAAATTGTTTAGTCTGTCAGAATTATTGACAGCCTGTTCGCTCGGTGGTCGTTCGTCTGCAACTTGGCCTCCTGCCGTGACTGTGGATTTAGTTTTGAGACTTTTGTAAATACTCGCTACTTGTCCTTGTTCGCCCTGCTGATCTTCGTCTAGGTCAGTAATACGCATTGTGTTAATGTCGTATCCCAAATCTAGTTTAGTACCAACGCCACTACTACTCCGTGTTTTCATAAACTGAATCTGTACACGGCCACGCTCACGCATTGCTCTACTACTAAAGATACCAATCAAGTTATCCGCAGTATTAATCTTACTGATACCACCAGCAATGTGGCTATGGTCAAACTCGACCTCGTCAACAGCGCCACGGTTCAACTGTGATGCGGTAACAAATAGTATGTTCAATTCAATCGCTAGGTTACGCAGTTCCTCTGATACATATTTGTCTTTGATAAACTGGTCACTTGGATTTACCTTAACGCTAATCGGCATCATAAGATCCAAATAGTCTACAAACAATCCATCAATCTTTACATCATTTTGGATTTGGAATTCCTTGACATATGCTTTAATATCGTTGACAGTAGCGCCGTTTGGCATTTGGATCATCTGTAATACGCCTGCTTTTATGCCAGACATTCTGACTTTTAGCGCAGTATCTTCTGAATTTCGCATAACATCTGATGTACTCTGATTTGTAACCATAGCATCAATACGCATACTACACAGTTCTTCACTAAGCTCCAAACTAACATACACCACATTCTTGCCTGCTAGGCTCCAGTTAAGTGCCATATTCTGCATAAACAAACTTTTACCACTACCACTGCCGCCAGCAAAGATGTTAAGCTCGCCTGGATTAAAGCCGCCGTAAAGAATGTGGTCTAATGTTTTCCAGCCTGTGCTGTTTTGTCCACGATTGTTCTTGATCTTCTCAATACGACCTGCCGGATCATCCCAGTAGTTTAAGCCAAAGTCCTTAGCAAGGCCAATGCTCACCGCGTCTTTGATTAGTTTCTCGACGCTGCCATATTCGTGCTTCTCCAGCATATCAGCGCTTTCAAGGATTGCTCCCTCAAGTGCTTTATGTCTACAAAACTTTTCATACTCGTCCATGAACCAGTTCTTGTGATCATCTGTGATTTTGCCATCCATGTTGTCCAATTGAACACGGGTCTTGGCTAGAATCTGCTCGTGTGTTGGCAAATCACCATATCCCTCGACATGCTCTTGGATGAATGTCATTGCCGGCTGAAACTTACGAGCAAAGTATTTCACACTGCTAATCGCATTACACCGGACAAATAGATCCTTCTCAGCAAGCAAGAACTCTAGATATAGTTTCTGTAAATCTTCTGTGTATTCTTCGCTCATTAGACGCCTATTTTCTTTAATATATATTCTTCACGGGTATAAATCATTTCCCAGTGCCGTGCGGCAACAGGAACATGACCATCGTTATCAATCTTTATAGCATAAACCCAATAGTTTGTCAACCAAATACGCCTATTTGTGATATCTGATTTGACAGGTAGCCAGGCAAATTTTCTCTTCCATTCGCTAGCTAGGTTGGACATAACACCAATCGGTTTCAAATAATTTATCCTTAATCTTTGCAGTATTTCTTGGCCATGACCTGTATCTTTGTGCCGTTTGTTTCAACACTTTCAAGTATGCTTCTTACCGTAAATAATCTGCCATATTTTTCCACTGCGTCGGCAGCGTCTTTTATTTCATCGTCCCAATCAGGAAAACTAACATTCCAGCCATGTGTTATGGCTGCTTTAATCATATCCATGCCTGCTTTGTCAGCATCGGGCAATAGTATTACTTCTTTTTTTAACTGATCCACCAAACTACACTGGGTTGGACTAGGAGTATTGCCAGCCATAGCAACACCGCCAACGAACAATGCGTCGAACTGGCCCTCGGTAACAATAACATACTTATTGTCTCGTTGAGCATCTAAATTATACACATAGTTACTGGGGCTTTGTAGGTAATATTTGGGTATCTTCTTATCCGGTGGAGTACCAACAAATCTTGCTGTATATCCCACAATCTTATTCTTGTAATAGAATGGAAGTATTACTCGATTCGCAAAGTGACTGTGTGGGCTCCAATACCAGTTATCATAGAAATCTAATCCACGATGATGAATGTATTCAACAGCACTTATGAATTTCTTTAAGTTACGCTCACTTAATGAAGCTGTGTCCACCAGATGTAATAACACACTTTCTTCTGGCAGTTCAACCGTAGTCCAGTCTACCACTATCTTGCTGGTTTCTTCTTTAGTTATAAATTGACTAGCTATATTTTCATCGTCTTGTGCTTTAAGAATTTCGAAATTAACCCGCTGGATTTGAGCAGGGTCAGCGCCAAGAGCTACTAGCAGTTCTTGTAATCTGCCATTTATTTTTCTACCGTCACTCCAGCCTGTTTTGAATCCACAGTTAAAGCAATTATATTGAAACTTATCATCCGCAAACATAAATCCGCCGCGCTTACGAGTATCAGCAGTATGTCCGTGAGTTACACACATAGGGCAGTTGCCACTTGTCCAGCCGCTGGGCGTTTTTCGCCAGCCACCGGGTATCTGTTGTTGTACAAAATCTAAGACTATCATATAACCATCTTACACGCTATGTGTTGAATTGTCAAGTAGTTTTTATGCTCTGTATAGCACTTTATCAAATGTTCCAGCATTAGCAACATCTGGTGTATGGTAAAATCTTACCCACATAAACATACCGTCAAAAGTAAACGGAGTAAGTCCAGTGTTTGCTGTAAACTGCCATTGAGTATCATACTGATCTGGGTTCAATTCAAGATGGAACCAATCACTCTCGGATGGATTAGTTTCGAGACTTCCTTGAGCAAAGAACTCTCCAGTGTAGTTTGTTGTATACACAACAACCGTATTAGTGCCGTCAGCATTATAAGTCTGTGCTGTACTAGAAAATCTGCCAGTGTAGTAACTATCGACCTGTTGATAAAATGTACTATCACTTGCGCTAGACTTTACTTCGGATAATGGATTTGATTTTACTTCTAGGACATAGCTTATACGAGAATTTTGGTCACTTTGTAGTCCGAAAGTTCTGCCGTCCTGGTCTGTATAAGTAATAAAGAGATCGTAAAGTCCGGCAGTTAAACTCGAAGTATTATCACTGGTAAGCTTCATAATTAATAGACCAGATTGATTGCTCACAGGAACAAGAGTTTTTGTGACACGGACACTGTTAGATGCTCTATCTACGATTTTTGCAACAAATGTTTTGCCAGTAAGATTTACAGGCTTACGATCACTGTTAACGACATAAAATTCTATGTCATGGTCGAGTCCGGTATAAGCATAGAGGGGTTTATGATTTTGAGCACCATAATATGTCGTGCCACTGCGGGTAGGGAGAAGTATTTCTCCTCGTTGATTGAAACTGTATGCGGTACCTTGGTAATTCATTTGTTATATCTCCATAAGTATTTATTTAATAAGTAGAAGTATCATGACACATATTCCCAGAAACTACCAAACATTACTAGATGATTTCCCATTTTTGACACTTATCACCTATGGCGGCAATGAATATCTAGGTATTATACAAAACATAGACAATAACTTGGCTAGTATGTATAATTTTGAAACTATTCGCACAAAAGAAGATAAACAAGAATTTTTAGACTTAGGCGAAGAATGGTGGTGGGGAACAAATAGAACGATCCCTATCAATATTATCTTTAGAACAAGCTTTCAAAAATTCAGACCTGTGCTGATTACTTTCAATATCAAAGACTTTGTTGTCCTTCATGGTCCAGTAATCAGCCTCAGTGATGTGATTCAAAAACGAATCAAACGTAGAAATATTCAGTTAATTAAAAAATCTAAGTAGTACGTAACGAATAATTAAACTGTGGATCAATGGCCTCGAGTTTTCGTGCTGTTGATTTTTCTGCGATATGCAACAATAGAGCACGGCGTGTTTCGTTTGATTTATTTGGCATAGTGCTGTGTATCAGCCTAGGATGCCAACACACAAAACTACCAGCGCCAGCAGTATATTGCTTATAGTTGTCCGAGAAAAACATCCTCCACACATCTTGATTATCCCGCATATGAATGCCATCGTAGGTATACTTGTGTGTACCAGGCACATATCCAGTTGCTCCGTTATGTTCATTAAAATCACACATCATTACCATGAACTGTAATCCCAATAATCCCTCAGCATATCTGAATTCTTTGAATCTATACGGAGTATCAATATGCGGCCTGATGAAATTCATACCAGGCTCTAACACAATAAAATCTTGTACATGCCATACCCAGTTATGTTCGCCAAACGCAGCGTTTCCCATGGGCGATAGGTGTTCTTTGATTTTTTCTATATATGAATGCTTAGCATGTGCTGTCCAATAGTAGGCCCAGTCTATCTGCTTATGTGGATCATCCATTTTACTGACCGTATTCCATCCGTGCCATTTCAAGTTTTTGTCATGGCCGCGTTCGGGAGGCAATGTCTTGGCATATTCATTCAATTCAGCAATTTTTTCTTTATCAAAAATATCCTCGTGAACAGTGAACCCAATATGGTCAATGTCATTGATAAATCGTTCTCTATTAATTTCCATTCGTATCTCCTAATTTTTCGCATAATAAATTCATATGTACCATTACTGCCATTGCGTAAGAAAACGAGTGGGCTTTTTTAAAGTGATATGAGCCATCTACTGGCTTCGTCCAGACTTCACTGTCAATTACATCCCAAGACGAATCTGAAAGATGTCTCTTAGACGGGCGAATAATTGCGAGTGCTGCTGCTAACTGTGATAGACTAGCAGGCTGTAATTTTTGTAGTAAGGCAACATGTCCTGCTAGATGAAATACCTGATCAACAAATTCTTCATGCTGTAGCAAATCCCACAGAGGCTCTTTGTTCATAAGTTCTTCTAAATGACTTTCATCACGGACTTCTTTATAAATCCCGACATTAAGCAAGTCGAGTTTGAAGAATTCCACATCATCAGCGCTTTTATAATCGTATGTACACATACCGGTAACAGGATCAACCGGAACATGGTGAGTGTACACTCCAGTATTATGCCTGCGTTCTGCGATTCTCGCCGGCACATGTTTGATTATATCTAAGATGTCCTGTCTGTTGGCAAAGTCAATATCAATATCCATATTATCCGCCCAATGATCCACTAGCTGGCGCATACCATTCTTTTTGGTTATGGATACGACCGAGTAAATCACGAATCTCAGTAATTTCTTTTTTCATATTCTTAGAGTAGATGCTTGTTGGATCCATCGCCACACTCATGGCGCGGCGATGAATCTTTCCATTCAATGAATCTTCAATCAACGAGATGTCATTTACTGTTAATTCAAAGTTATGATTTGGCTTAACCATCGTCGAATCTTTTAGTCGTTAACTTTGACTCTGATACATTCGATAACATAATCATCAAGAACTACATTATCTGTCAAGCCCCACTGTGTGCCATCATAGGGAACATAGTTGGTTGTGATATCTTTTGTGATTGACCGCATTTGCTTTTCACAGCCGCCATACAGTTCAAATGGACCTACTTCAGTAACTGGAACGCCTTGAATTACAATCGCTACTACCCATACAAAATTTAACATATTATTCTCTCTCTTTGTTTGTTTTATTACACTATATTCAGTATGAACATAGTGATTCTCTTTTCTCTGTTGCTATACATATAATATACACTAAGGCGCCTTGGTTGTCAAGCTTTATTTCTCTTTTTTCCAATAATAATTGTTATCTATCCCAGGCACGGTGCCGATATACTCTTCACCGGTTTCCATATCAACTAGTTTGTATTTACTAGGACATTTTGTAATCACTTTTAACTCAATAGCAATATCAAACGACGGCGCTATTGTGCCATCTAGTAGTGTTCTGTTATTCATTTTGTATTTCCATCTATTATCTGTCTTACCCAGTCTGCGTCAACTGGATTTTGCTGTGTCTTTTTGCCCCAGTACGAAGCATCAATATTGCCAGCTATTCTATCAAATTGTTCTGCGTTCATTCTGTTGAGCGTGTCCTGTGCTCGGTTACTACATATCAATATCCAAGGACTAATTTTTCCGGACTCTACCCAATCAGCAATGAAATATCCACTAGATGTTTCCCAGAATGTATCGAAGTTTTCGAGTTTAGCTGCTGATTCTATAAATCTCTCAAGTGCTCGGTCAACAGTTTCTTTTTTCAGATGGTCCTGTACATATAAGGAGTACATACTGTCGGTTGCCCAATCTTTGAGTTTGGCTTGTTTACGAATTAACCAGCGAGTATATCCCTCTGCGTCAATCACTTTTGTATTAATACAATAACTGCCAAATTTAATAAAGGAACTAAAATACTGGCTGCCTACAAAATCAGCATATTGTCTAGGCTTGCCTTGCATTCCCATTCTGTAAAATAAATCATACGCCGTAAATCCCGCAATAGTCTCGGGATAATCTTTACTAAACCATCTGCGTTTCTTTTCGCAGATATGCGTAGTCAGGCTGCTTTCACGCTTGAATGTTTTATTACAGTATTCACACTTCATTTGAATATGTCTTTAATTTCTTTTTTGCTCATTCCTTGCTCTTCCATACGATCCACGAATACTTGCTTCTCGGTCGTGCTGACCAACAAATCTAATTCATCATCGTTGTATTCTGGAAACTCTTCTTGTAGCCACGTGAGCAGTTTGTTGATTTTGCCACGCTTGCCAGGATTAATCCACTCATGATACTGTGGTTTGCCAGCGCCAGCTAGTTGAAGCAACTGATGCTGTAAGCGAGGATGATGGCGTAATGTGTTAAAGTGTACATTAGTAAACTCATTAACAAGCATCAAGTATTGTGCGGCATTGCTGCCCTTTACACTACTAGCCCAGCGCATCTGAGTCCACATTGCCTTGCCGAATTTCTCACGCTCTTCTACAGTGAGGGTGTCCCACCATTCGCGGTCACGAGTGTCAATGACCCGCATCTCTTCTTTGATACTTAGTTTGTCTACCATAATCCTAAACTCCTACCGTTACCAGCTATTATAGCACAACATGTGATAATATGCAAGACAATCCAGAAGGTTCTGAACATTAATGCACGCTTTACCTCACGCTGTGTAATAGGCAAGAAATCTGGCTTATCATCGTCTGTTAACCCAATAGGCATTCCGACTGTTCTTGCCCACGTCTTTAAGAATCTGCGCTGCCCGCTCATATCGTGCTACCACAAATCAGCGGTGTTAAGAATATCAGGAACCTTGCTGGTCTCTTTGACAAAATAGGCGCATTGTGGATTGTCACATTCTTCTAGTGGGATTGCTAGAATATGTCCGTATTTGAGTTTAGGGAAATACCATTTAACTTCTTGGTAAATATTCACAATCTCCACTTCAGCAAAGTGCGGCATGAATCCAGTGATAGGATTAAACACAAAGCCCTTGAAGCCGCGGTCATTCAGGCTAGTGATAGGCAATACTTCTGGATCAGCAACGCCAGGATCACAAATAACTAAACTCCAGTCTAACGGAACCTTTACTGTGTATTTGCCAATCTTCAGCACTGCTGCTGGCGCATTAAAACTTTCTAGGAATACAAGAGGAACAAAAATATAATCTGCGTTTTCTTTATCACTATAGTCTAATACACAATAACGCATGTCATCGACTTCTTCTGGTACAAAGTCCAAGTCATAACTTTGGTTTTCTACTGTTAAAATTCTAGTCATTTTTATAATTTACTTTCTCTATCTTAAAGGGATAGTTTGCATCTTTATAGTAGCGTTTTCGTTCTGTTAAATGCCGCTTACTAAATTTCGCATTGCTGGTAATGTCCCAAATCTGTACATTATCTTTGTCTTTAGCTTTCCGAATGCCACGTCCAATACTTTGGATAACACGCACAAAACTCTTTCCCGGTTCCACCAGCACCAGATTGAAAATTCGTGGAATGTTAATGCCGACTGCGGCAACTCCGTATGTGGCGATAGTAATAGTATTATTACCCGTATTAATCGAATCGTATTCTGTTTTACGGTCTTTACTTTTCATATTGCCACTAACGAATACAACATCATCGCCTAGTCGCTCTACTAGTCCCTGACCTGCGGCGATGCGATCAACCAATACAAGTGTATTGCCAGTCAGTGACATTTCTTGAATTTTCTTAGCCAAGTAATCAAGTCGCTTGTTGTTGGTTGTTAGGAATGTAAGTTCACTCTGATAGTTATCATACGCAACATCATCCTGCATTTGTAGTATGGTGATATCACACGAAGACAATACACCCTGATCCTGTAAATCACTTGCTGCTAGTTGGTGAACAACTTCACCTAGTCCTACTTCAAGACTTAGCCGGTCGCTGTCTTCTTTTGGTACAGTACCAGTTAATCCCCAACGAATAGGAACATTACGGAAACTGCCAGTTAGCAATTTCTTTAGAACATCTGCTTTTGCCTGGTGCACTTCGTCAACCATGATACATACCACATCTTCGGCGAAATCATCCAGGCTCATTTCATTCTTGCCATCACGATAGTTCTTTTCAATAATATTCAAGCTTTGCCATGTACAGATTGTGTGAGTTTTGCCATATTCTTTTCTGTCACCGAAATAAACACCGACATCCAGACCTAGATTGATATAATCTTCCTCTGTCTGTGTTACCAAGTCTTTGTTTGGCACGATAACAATACTACGACCATATGGTTCAATCAAGTTACTAAGGGAGGCAGTCATAAGTGTTTTGCCAGCACCCGTAGCAATCTCTTGAATACTCTGTGGATTTGCTAGAAACTTATTGATAATCTCGACTTGGTAATCACGCAAGATAACTGGAGTACCAGCAACTGGGTGACCTTCTGGCCAAGATTTATCACCAAAGTGATCCTCAGCAATCATAGGAAACTCAATATTCCACTTGGCGCGACGGTCATCTATTTCAATCTCGTATCCATCATTCTGAATGATGTCAAAGATATGAGGAAGAGCATTTACAAATGTGTTGCCGCCAACGGTGAAGAAACTAACACAGCCGTCCCATCTGCCTAGCTTATACGCAGGAGTATGGCGGGCGTGTTGTAGAAAAAACTTGAGTTTCTTTTCACATTTGCGGCGGGTGGTCAACTCTAAACCTTCCAGTTTACAGTTCACTTCGTCTTTAAGGATAATTTTACATTTCATGTTTTTACTATACTACACTTTATGATTAATGTCAATACTTTAATAAAAAAAGGGACAAGTAATATTATTACTTGCCCCCTCAGTTGTTCTGTTAGCATGTGAGAGTGACAGAGGAGGTGCCAAAAACTAACAGAATGTTACTAGGATCGCTTCATGCAAGTCATTTCCACATAGCGATTCCATTTTGTGCCGTTCATCTTTTGAAGGTCTGCAATCTTAGTGACCATACGCAAACTCATTTCACGAAGGCGCATACGGTTGTCAAACATATAATCAAGCAGAGCGGATTGTTCATCATCGCTAAAGTTATACTCGTCCAGCATACCATCGTCAACAATCTGCTTACAGCGAAGGAACTTGTCGCGCATTGTATCAAGAGTCAGATCCAGATAGTGACAACGGCTCATGATAGCGTCAAGGTGATCCTTAATCTTGCCACGTGTTTTTTCAAACTTGAGGTTAGTGATAAAGATGACCGAGCCTTTGAACTCAAACTTGTTAGGGATACCTTCGTGGTGAAGAACCCGGCTCTCACTGCGCCAAGAAAGGAACCTACGCGGGCTACTGTCCAGTGCCGCTTTAAGCAAGTTGAGTGAAGTTTCATCATACAACACACTATCGCAATCGTCCAATACAAGAACACTTCCTGCGCCGGCATATTCGTACAACAACTTATACAAACCAATCGGGCTTGCTGCGCCTTTTTCCATACCGAACTTCATTCCAGTGCTGGAAGTTCCGCCAGATACAATGTTCATAACATCTGCTTCGCGGATTACTTGTTCAACACCGTAGCTTTTACCAACACCAGGAGGTCCAGTTACAACCATGCCGCGTACAACACCTTCACAAGATGCGTGGGTCATGTCTTCCAAGATTTGAAAGCGCTCACGCAATCTGTCGATAATCTGATCATCTGATTCAGCAGTGGCTGATTCGCCATCTTCGATTAGTGAATAATCATCTGCGCTATCAAGTTTGATTCGAATATTACGAGGAGGATATCCTGGAGTATCGTTGCCGTCTACTGTGACGAAACCTCCATTAACGCCCATCTTGTAATCACGAACTAGCGTGAATACTTTGTCGGCTACCGGGGATTTGTCGTATGTTCCGTTTTTTACGAGTATCTGTGTCATTCTGGCTCTCACTTCCATTAAACTGATTCTATCTATACGTATATACTAGCATTACTGGGTGAGGTTGTCAAGCGCTTTCTTGAATTTTTACATAATGAAATACAGTTTCATTACATTGGCTGAACTTGCTGACATCGTGTGATTTGACTTTTCCTGTTATAACAAAGGATTTCCCCTCAATGATTCCAGAAACATCAGGCTCTTTATTAAAGAAGAATTTTATGATATTATCTTCCTGATTAACGCCTGTTACTAGGTGAATGCCAATCTTGGAAATATACTTGACATCTTTTATTTCTATCTGGATCTGATACCTCTCGCCTATTGTGCCGATAAACTCACTCTTGCTGCGCATGTCATCGAACCATTGGTCCAATATATCACGCTTGGCAGTGATACGAAAACTATTCGGAATGCTGGCAAGAATCGCTACACCATAGTTGTTTGTTTTTTCTTCACTAATAGTTTCCATGACATCGATATCAAAGTCGCTTAGGTAACCCATTAACTTCTTGGTAATAAGATTATTGCGGAACGTATCCTTGATGTTATTTGCCTCAGCAATAACATCGTCGGGTATTTCTGAGATATTTTCTGAGTTAAGGTAACGCATGATAGCAGTCTTATTATCATAAATCATGCGTTCTGGATCATCAAGTTCGGCACTATGATTTACGTATCCGTAACCACTCTTGATGAACCCTTGTTTCCGATCAACCATGATTGCTAGTTGAAGAACCTGGTCAGTATCATACGGATCTTGGACTTTAGTGGTTTTCATTTGTCATAGCCTTACAATGATTCTATCTATACATATACAATATACCAAGGCGCCTTGGATGTCAAGCTTTATTTTCATCTTTTTTCTATAAGATACATGATATTTTTATTCTATACCAAGGCATTCTGTTAGCATTCTTTTTCCGAACTGCGCTGTTGCTTCGAGTTGATGTTCTTCTTTTGAATGTTTAGGGACATCATAGGCTTCCAGTACTAGGTATTCTATGATAGGATCGCCCGCTACTGCTTCAAGCACCAGTTTCAGTGAAAAGTTGTAGCTTTGGCGAATTTCCATAACAGTCATAGCCGCGGACGAGACGGACAGACAATGATCGTTGACTGACAAATTGTCTGCCAAGATTGCCTGTGCTGTCGTCACGATTGATATAGCGATAACTGCTGCGGATATAATGGGTTTCATTGTTTTGTCACACTTCAAGGATTGTTTGCTTATATTTACCAGTCATCACCGGTGCTGGTGGTGTTGTTTTCGGCGTCTTTTAGTTTCCGCTCAAGAACCTTTAATTCAAGCTCCATCTTCCTTATCTTGAGGTTCTCCATACGGATAGTGTTTCTATACATATCCACACAGTCAATCGTGTTGGATTTTGTTCGACCAAGTTCAATTACGTATTTGAAGGATATTTCTGCTTCGTCGGTCTCGGTGTTAAGGTTTCCCCCAAACTCTACTGAGCGTCCCGTGCTTTGGCTCTGATTACAGCTATTGCCGAAATCGTTGCGCAAACTAGAACCAACCTTAGCTTGCGCTGTTGATGATAAGGCGACTACACAAAGTACTGCGAATGCTAGGCTTTTCATTATTTTTTCCAATCTCTGTTAATCTGGTACATACCAGAAGTTTTCTTGTCTCTGTCACTTTGAACCTTAATGTAAAGGTTCTTTCAGAGCCAGGCAGAAGTTTAAAAACTTTCTGCTCTGTTCTCCACTCGTCTGCTGGTGAGCCATCTTTGTTCATAATAAGAATTTCATAGACGGCAGGGTGTTTATAGTCATTTCTGAGGGTGTAATCCTCTGTGTGTATAACTAGTAAAGCCTGAACTACCTGACTGGGTGGCGACATAGCATGTCCTAGCGCTAGACCAGGACAAACTAATAATAGTATTGCTAGTAGTTTTGTCATTATTGGACGCACTCTACATCGTGCTGAACTGAGTATTCTACGAGTTCTGTGACTTTGGTCGGGTCAACAGTAGCATAGCCGCCTATTTCGACATCAGCGTGAAACGTTGAATTAGTGTCGAAACTACCGTCTGTCTGCTTCGCAGAGAAAACGATAACCGTCTTTTTAATCTCTCCAGTAATAAAGTCGTGGTCGATAGTGGAAACAACGCCAGTTATGTTTGACGCATGGGCAACAATTGCGTCAACACTTGTGTCGTAGGTATATCTAATATCTGGGTCTACCACGGTGCCCGTATCTTTTTCGATAAGAGTTCCAACAGGAGAAATTGCTATTGTCTTTTGACCTTTGGCCGTAATGTCGATTGTGGCCGCTTTGGTGACAATCCACCTACTAACACCATCATACTCCGTTACGCCATCTGTGATGTTAGAGAAGGAACAGTGATCAGTTGTTTGAAAGATTCCTGTAGTTGTAATTATGTCTGCAGTAGTGGGGTCCGTCAAAGTGGCTGCGCTAGTTGTTGTTGCGAGAAGTACTGTTGCGGTAATCGCGGTGACGATTCCTGTGGTAAGACTTTTCATTTTGTGTTTCCTTTCGAGATATGTTACATGTATACTTATCACGATTGTTATTTTACTGGCCCTCGACAAGCTCTACTGTATTCTTACAAGTAAAGGCAGAGGCTGTTCCAGCGATTGTAGAGGCTGCGATAACAAGTGCGAGTGTTTTCATAAGATTTTTCGTCTGGTTCCCTTTCGAGGAATTTGTTTTCTGTTATCATTATAGAGGGTGGGATTATCCCACGTTTTATTAAAAGTTGAAGACGACAGCAGTGAAAATGTTGTTTGACTTGCTGTTCTTATAGGCATTCTTGCCAGCAATAAGACGAACATTGTCGTTTACATTGTAAGACGCCTGGATAGAATTGCCATAGTAGCGTGATTCGTCGCCCTGATTTTGGTAGCCAATCTTAGCACCAACTGTCAGGTTGTTGTAACGGTAGTCTCCGCCGAATTTAGTCATAAGGCGGTTGTCTACATCATCCCTGCTAATCTTGTTGATGTGCTGAACATAGCCACCCATGTTAAAGCCGTTTTCTTCGCTGTCACCACGAGTATTCCAGAACAGCATAGTTACTGCTTGGTCTACGTTGTTGTCAGCCGTGAAGTTGTAGGTGTGAGTAGCTGTTACGAACTCATTAAAGTCATAACCAAGGCCCAGTGAGGAGCCTGTGAAGCTTGTTGAGCCTTCGACCTGTGCGTACTTAACGCCTGCTGTTACAGAGAAGTTGTCGTAGTTGTAAGTTGTTTCCATAGTAAGAAGGTTAGTGTGCGGCTTGTCTACATTAACCTTCTGAACATTTTTGGCGACTACTTTGAATTCAAAGCCGTTCTCGGAGACTTCTGCGGAAGCTACAGTAGCAATTGAACCAAGAGCCAAGATTGAAGTGATGATTGTTGTGTTGATAAGGTTTTTCATGATGTATATCCTTTCATAGATATATCTGAGGATTAGTTATTATGATTCTCTATCTTATAGTACTAATATACAGTAAAGTATATTGGTTGTCAAGCTTTATTTTCGTCTTTTCCTACTTTTTCACAGATTTCGTTAAAGCGGCGAATGGCAAGCAGTACGATCCTCACGAGCAGTAAGGATAGTAGAAGTACGATGGAAGTGCTTAGCACTTTTGCTTTTTCGTGAATAATTGTGATTTGTTTGTTTGTCATAGTGATTCTCTTTTCTCTGTTGCTATACATATACAATACACCAAGGTGCCTTGGATGTCAAGCAGAAAATGAGTTATTATGAAATTAAATATTCTTAGAATATTGCCGAATAGTATCGGACGTCATGACGCCACTTACCCAGTTATCAGCGGCATCTTCCACATATCTGAATGTTTTGTCTGAATACTCTACCTCGCCTATTCTCTTATTGCTTTCGAAAAACTCCACTATGAAGGTTTCGTTCTGTAGATTAATATTAGCGTGTTTAGATTCGTTCTTATAGGTTTTGATAAGTTTCATTAGTAATCCTTGTTGATATCCTTGCCTTCTTTGCGAAGTTGCTTGGTAGTACTGCGCTTGATTTTTTGTTTTTTGGCTTGTTGTTTTTTAGGATCGTCTGTTATCTCCCGTACTATTTCGTTGACCGTATTGTTCATCGGGTACAATTTTTCTTTTTTTATCATACTACTGTCTCCAATGGTATTTAACAAATTTCGAATGACCGTTTTAATAGAAAAAGCCAGCCCTGAATAAACAAAGGCTGGCTTCTGTTAGTCAATGATTATTAATCAGATAAGATATTATTAAATTCACGCAAACGTCTTACAACTGACTGGAATTCAACGATTGTTGTCCATCGATCAATAAAGAATGTCAACGATCCCTCAACTCTGCCAAATGCCTGTGTAACCTGTATTAGTACACCGAATGTGATTAACTGCGCAAAGTAACTGTCAGCAAGCAAAATGATTGCCATATTACCAACAAGTAATCCGAAAGCTGTTTGCCATAAGCCAAAACCCATATAGTAGTTGAATAGTCTATAATAGTTTCGTTTAATCGAGGAGAACATAGGAAACAAATCTGATGTCATTCTATGATTAACGTCATCTTCACTCCATACCAGTTTCTTTCTGAATTGTGCTTCAACGACCTGGTTATTGTATTCAAGACCGGGCAGAGGATATCCAAGAATGAAACTAATAAATGTGCCGCCTAAACTAATGGCTAGTACTGCCCAGACTAAGAATCCAGGAATAATCTGTCCATTCCAGATTGGTAGACCTTCTGACAAGGTCCATAATACAGGAACAAACGCAAATAGTATTAGTACTGCGCTGAATAGTCCAGTAAACAAACTCTGAAGTGTGGTGCCAAATCGCATCAGGTCTTCCTGTAAACGTTGACTCGCGCCCTCAATAGTCTGAGTGGATCTTTCCCATCTTTTAAGATAGTGATGGGTATTTGCTTCGCGCCATGCGAAAACATATCGCTGGGTTTGCCATATTGAATATGCTGCCAGAGGAACATATGTAATCAATATCTCAAGAAAACTAGGCATAATATTATCTTTACGTAAAATAAAGTTCCACATTCTTCCTAGATTAAAATCCCAAAATAGAAACCAAAACCGTTCTTTATTGAGTGCTTGGATGGCATCATACCATTCTCTGTTCCACTCATTGTATGTAACTAGAATCTGTACATTATACCAGCTAAGTGCCAGTAGCCATGCCAGCATTAGCCAAGCATAAAAAAATGTACTCTTATTCCAAAAAAATCCTTTAAGCATGATTATAACTCCTTACAATGCCGCTTCGTTATCGCTATTAGTATAACCCCAGAAATCACGGTAGTGTGTAGCGATTCCAGCGAGTCCTTCTCTGAGTTTGAACTCAGACGGTCGTAACCAGTACATAGTATATCCTGGTATCTGTATAAACAATCTACGGGTATCAGCATCATCAATGCCTAACTTTTCAAGAATGTCTAGTAATTTACTTGCCGTTTGATAAGCACTAGATTCTGATTGCTGAGCAGTAACATTTCCTCCAGGAGGAGTACTTGGTCCATGAATGCCGAACCATACATCTCCTATTAGATAACGACTATCGCCACCCAAGAATAACAATCCACAGGCGCTTGCACACATGACTTTATCTTCTGATGTATCATCGCTATCCTCTTGTCCCACTAAACCAGGGTAATAAATTACCTTGTTATTTTCGTCGAACACCGGTGTTGTTCTAACAACAGTAGTGACATTACGCAATTTAATATGTGCTGCTAGGCAACTACCCTCTGCTAGATTGCCGCCAGGAGATTCTAGTATCACAGTAAAGTGCTGATCTACTGGCATTTCAGGAATAATACGCTCACAATCGTCTGCCTCAATTGCGCCAGTCATTGTATACAATCCGTCCGCGATCATCTCAAATTTCATTCCGGGATTATTCGCATCTTCGGCATTGGCAGCGGCGTTCACTCTTTCGTATTCTGCGGTATAAGCAATCCAGCCCTCACGGCTGTAGTGATATAATAGGTTTAACCCTAGTACTACCAACAAAAATAACCATTTTTTATTTAATATAAACATTGTCCATCTCACGGGCAATAGCTCTGATAGAAAATCAAGAAATAAGTAAAAGAATTCCTTTAATACTGTCAGCAGCCTAAATAGTTCATTTTTCATAATAAATTCTCCTTAATTGATTTCTGGTGTATCATTTGCCTGCACCACTTTTGCCAGTCATGTTGTTGTATTCTGTCTCAGACATACATTGTGCTTGTGCGGATGCGGCGTGCTCTAGGTTCATTTGGACAGGGAATGATTCTAGAAATTGTTTCTTGTATGCTTCGCATACCTCGCTATTAGGAAATGCTTGCATAAGAAATATCGGGTTTCCCAGAGGAACGCCGAAAATACTCATAACCATTATTGCCTTTAGTAATACAAATTCCATTAGTGAGTACTCCCTTTGTGTGTTTCTATCTTATCTGAAAATCCGTTATCTTCGTATGACATATTATCTCTCCTTTAATATAGGCGACTGTTTTTAATAGGCTTCTATCATAATGTCGGCGATTCCGTGCTTAACTGCGTCTTCTGGTGTTAACCACTTGTCTCTCGCTGTTGGTAATAAATTCTTCTTGATATATGTTTCTGATTTACCAGTGCACTTATGATAATGTGTCATCATGCGTTCATATACCCAGTCCTGGTGATCTCTAATATCTACCAAGTCGGTGTGTTTGCCTTTGGCGCCGCCACTATATTCGTGGCTCATAACCATGGTGTTCGATGTGATATAACGATGTCCTTTTGCGCCACTCATCATTAGTAGAACACCACAGCTAGCAATCATGCCCATGCCATATGTGTATACTGGAATGCGACTTTGCTTAATGATGTCGATTAGATGAAATGCGCTTGTTACCATTCCGCCCGGGCTGTTGATATAAAGATGAATAACCTCTGGTGCCTTATCTTCAGGCATCAGGTTGTATTCCATAATCATTTTAACAAGGGGCATACAGTTTTCTTGGTTGAATTCCTTGTCCATAAACAATATTCCATTGTCATGTAGATGCTCACCTGGTTGTTTAGGCGGGCGAGGAGGGGATGGCATAGGTGGCATAGGCGGTGCTTCTGCCGGTGATTTTGGTACTGGTATTATGCCAACGTTATTATTAATTTTATTTCGCAAAATGTGTTCCTTCACTATTTCTATTTCTGTAGCGCTTGTTCTCTTGTTTGTGTCTTAATTCTATTTTCGGTTGGGCGTTCGTCTGAAATTCCGTCAGTTAATAACATCTGCATATCCCCATCTTGGTCCACTGTCATTATAATAGCAGTGTTTCCCTTACTTTTCTCTTGAGATTCTTTTGCTTCGTTCATTTTTTTCATATCTTCTCTGTTATATTCGAAGATATAAAGTCTATTTCTGGTATCCTGATTTGCCCACAACATGATAAAATCGCCGGTGCCTACTGTCTTATGATGATTGTATTCGAATTCACCCACTGGCATTCCTTCGATTGGAGAGCCCAGTTTATCGTAAACAAAATACGCAGTCTGGATTGCGAAGATAATAGTAAATGGCAATGCTACTAACTTTAGAGCAACGTGGACAGTACTATAATAAATCATTACCGAGATGATAACACACAATACTATTAAGCCTACGATTATTAGCTGAAGTGTCATCACAGTTGTCCAACTTTATTTGGCAGCAACGGAATATGAATATCAGTTCTTATATCCTTAACATTTCCTTCTTCGTCCACCATAAATGTCATTACTGTGTGTTCCTGTCTATATTTTAAATCACTCATACTAATTTGGGCCATTACCTTAAATGGATGCATATCTATCAATTCTATTGTATAATCCATAGGGTCTTGGAGTGAGCGTAATTGTATCGTACTGGACGGAACTTGTTTTCTAATGCACGTCATACAGTGATAATAATGTACATTGACTACGTATTCTCCTGGAACAATTGCGTTTATGTTTATTACTTCCATATTCTTTTTTACGACAAATACCTCATCATTTATCGTATAGGTATCATTGGTTGAACCTAGATCATCTCTGTCAAGTATCATCCAGCCATTCTCTTTATATTTGTATGATATAATATCCTTATTGGGAGTCCTTACGTGAATATCCAAATCCGGGAGATCGCCCTTGGCCCAATCGAGACGTAGCATGAGTTCAGTAACAGGATCAATTTTTCCTGTATCGGCGATTGGGTTTATTAATTTGATCACAACTGCAAGTATAGCAGTGATGCCAATTAATGTCAATAAAAAAGTATCTAAAAAACTTATATTGCTGTTATATTTCCGTAGTTTCAAATTCATTCTCCAATAATACTAATTGGAATTTCATTATAACACTCGTAATAAGCCCAGTTAGCGTAGTCAACAAAGCAATGCCCATACCACTGGTTAGGTTTTCAACAACCGTTTTCATTGCTTCGACATTAGTAGGATCAACATCCGTAAACGCACCACTTAGTACCATTAAGAATCCAACAATCGTACCTATCATTCCCATGCTTGTTACCGCATCAGCAGCGAACCAGGGAAACATCATTTGATTTTCAGTCGGTGTAATATTTCTAAACTGTAGGAGATATGATCGATACCCTACCATAGAGGTCACTACACCAAATACACAAACAATAAACAGACTGATATAGCTGCTATCGTTGGCGTAGACGTAAGTTAAACTTTTTGTGAATAATTCGAGCAGAATTAACGATACTACTACAAGAACTGTGCCGGTCCACCATTTCCAAAATGCCATATTGTTTCTCTTTCAGTTATATAAGTATTTATCTTTTAGTAGTCACTTAATGAATCAGTCTTCCTCGACGATACTAAATCTACACACGTAATTATACTTGTTGATTATTTCATGTGCTTTTTCAACTGGTGTGTCCATGCTAGCTAGTGTATAGGTGCCTACCTTATTTCTAGGATTATCAATCGTATAGCCCAACTCTGCTAACTCATCTTCATTTTCTTTAAACCATAATCTCATATCATCATCAATATCGAAATTTTCAGTCTTGGAATAATAAGGTCCTAAATTAAAATTCATAAACGGAGGAGATGATCGGTCAATATATGGTTCAAGATATTCCAAAGTGTCTTTATTTTTTGCATATTGTAGATTACCAATACGAACGGTATCGACAGATTCATCAGTATCTCCTATAAGTAACTGGCGATGATCTACAAATATTGCACCAAACTGAGGATTGCCTATCTGCTGTATATATTCATAATCTTCTTCTTCAAAATTTACCCAATTGTCTGTAGGCAATAGATTAATAAAGGAAACATTCAATCTATTAAAATTTTCGTCGGGGGCATAATGGTGCGGGAATACAAAATGATTAACCATTTTGAGATGGGGTTTTCGAATAACCGTCTCCCATAATTTCAGAAGATTGGCTACCAGTGGGCGTTCCGTATGAAACGTCCATTCTAATGTTTCTTTTTCTATTTCTGGCGCTTGCTTGTAAAGATTATATCTAATGTCCTTGACTTTTTGTCGGTTCTCTACATAATTTTCAATATGATTTTCATCAAATATAAAAGATTCCTCATCTCGTACATCTGTCAGGCCCATTATTAGTTTATGTGTCGTCATGATTTAATCTTTCCAATAGCCATTGTTCTAAACGCACCTTCGGGAGAATTGATTGAATTAATAAGATCCTCCCACATAGAAGGGTTAATCTCAACTACCTGATTTGTGTTTGTCTCGGGATCATGCTGCCTGATATAAACGATATCATCAAAGCTGTTAACAATTAAATCTTCGTGTTCTCCGGTGTCATCCATGATGGTGATACAAATTTCGTCATGATCGAATTCTACTGTGTACATTATTACCTCACTGTTGATAATATTTAGTACGATGTAAATTGGTCTCGGTGGTAGGATTCGAACCTACGTTCTCCTGGTCCCAAACCAGGCGCTTTAGCCAGGCTAAGCTACACCGAGTAAACTTGGCAAAGGTGAGGAGAATCGAACTCCTGCTTCTGGTTTTGGAGACCAGCGTGATACCATTTCACTACACCCTCATTTTTTAAAAACACACCATCTTTGACCCTTACGAGGTCTCTGTCTCTGCAAAGACACCTTATTGCAGTAAGGCGTAGTGTGCTTATAAAAAAAGCCCCCAACAAATTAATGCTAGGGGCTACCTTAAAATAACTTATAAAAAAGTCACATCAAGACATACCCCGCTCACGCGGTGACCACCAATTTGTTGAATTATGATTGATGTTGGACATTGTCTTGATTCTTTCTGTTGTTTCTATATACTTAATATAGTACTTCTTGTACCGTTTGTCAAGTGTTTTCTTGATTTTATTTATTTTTATTTTGGTACCTGTCAACGAATCGAACGTTGTTTACGGAAGCGACATGACGCCTGTGATATCTGTACCGTAAAGCGAACCTGCTCAGGCAAATTAGCGTGTATGTGCTAACGGTTTCCTCGATCGGGCACACGTTGTACCTTTCACTCCGCGCTTCGCACTAACGACATACACATGCCGGGATACTTCCATCGACCTTTTTTGTATGGCTGCGACACCATTTCAATCATATGGGACTGATAACCCATACTAGCTAGGGGCAACCTAACGTGGCTCTTTAATTTTAGTAGTTTTAGGTCATTTCGGACATCCTGGGCACCATTTGTTCGATTGTTTTACAAGGGGAACAAAACCCTATATTACATACTACCCAATGTGACAGATGCTTCCCGCAGAATACGCTCCCTAGGAGCATTAGACCACGATCCGAAGCCATCGATACACATATTTTCAAACACTTGTTGCGCTATCTCAACACTGATGCCGAGTTCGTTACTGATAAGTTTTACATAATACATAATGATTCGCTTTCTTTGTTGCTATACATATACAATACACCAAGGTGCCTTGGATGTCAAGCACTAAATGTCAATTATGTTATTTTATTTTGGTGCGCTCGGAGAGACTCGAACTCTCACTCTGTAAAGAACAGGTACCTAAAACCTGCGTGTATACCATTCCACCACGAGCGCATTATTATTATTTAGTTCTACCACACCAAGTATCTGTCTGGCTATGACAGTTAGGACAAAGAAGTCTTAGATTTTCCAAACGATGGTCATTACTGATGCCATTTATATGATCCAAGTGTAGGACAATAGGTTTATCATTCCATGCGTCGGCAATACCGCACCACACACATTCGTACTTTATATAATCTTCCTTTATAAGTCGAGCCTTAAGTGCCCCTCTTGGAAAATTTGGATGTTTTCCTTCTAAGATATCTTTAGTTGCGTATAGTCTTTTCTTTCTAGTGCCTTTTCCTGACTGATTTGGTTCGTACAACCCCAACGCAATAGCTTTTCGCTTAAATGTCTGGAACGGAATATTTACTTTACGTGCCGCTTCAGCCATTGTAGCGCTACTATTAATAGCCTCTTCTATCGTCATGGTGTATTCTCTCTATATATCGTTATAGTTATCATAACACATATATCAGATGATGTCAAGCATTATTATAGTATTTGGTGCCGCAACAAGGATTTGAACCCTGGACCTACTGATTACAAATCAGTTGCTCTACCAACTGAGCTATTGCGGCATTATCTTTTTCCTTCATAATAGCGTTTCATTCTACTATGTCGTCCGTTTCCTTTATTCTTACCCTTGTATGTTGATGTCTGACTGTGACAGTTAGGACACAACAAACTTAGGTTATCTTCTTACTCTACAGACTGGACAAAAGTCATTGCTGTCCAGTTCTGTTCTACATTCACTACATATTTTCATATAGTTATTTATCTTCGTACTTAATGGCTGGATCGATAGGACTCGAACCTATACTCTACGCTACCAAAAAGCGTTGCATTACCATTATGCTACGATCCAATATTATGGTAGAAGATGAAGGTTACGCTCCCTCGCCTGAAGCGTTATGAGCGCTTTGTGCTACTATTACACCAATCTTCCGGTCTGTTGTTTTGGTAGAAGTGGGTGGATTCGAACCACCTCAAAGGCGCTAATCGGGCGCAAAGAGCATATAAGACTCCTCTGACTACCAAGTCTCACTTCCGTTGTTTTGGAGCGGCTACGGAGAATCGAACTCCGGTCAACAGGTTGGAAACCTGTAGCTCTACCATTGAGCTATAGCCGCATTATTATGGCTCCCTCTGTCAGAGGGAACAAACTCTACTTAAAGATACATACTAAGAGCGTAAACCGAGCAGACACAAGAGAATCACCGATCATGTTGCGCTCAAAGTTGCTGCATAGTATGTATCTTTAAATAGAGTCCTTACTATCCATTATCGCTCTCGCTAGGATTATTTCTTAATTTTCAAACAACGTGCAAACTTCTCTGCTTACTTGTTTAATGTAACATGTTTTATAGTGCGTGTCAACCACTTTCTTAACTTTTTTCTTATTGATAAACTGTCTGACAGCGATACTTAGTTGCTTGATCCACAATCACCCGCTCTTGTTTACGTTGGTCGCCAGCAATAGCACCACCGATAAGAGCACCGATTAGAGTACCAGCATTATCACCATTAGAAATATGATTGCCGATTACGCCGCCGATAACGGCTCCGCCAACTACTTCACCATTACTGGCAGGTCGATCCAGAACTCCATATACTGGTACCTGGACATATCCACAACGCTCAACTGGATGTAGGATACGAGCAGGCGCTTGATTACTCATTTGGCAGCCTGCTAGTACCAGTGCTGCCGCGGTCATTGTAATATATTTCATCGTGCCTTCTTTCGTCGTTAAATTTGGCAGACAGGGTGGGATTCGAACCCACGGAACCTTTCGGTTCGCCGGATTAGTAATCCGGTGCCTTCGGCCACTCGGCCACCTGTCCTTATTCTTACTTAGTTAACCAATGCGCCAGCAGCGCAATAGCCAATAGACCAACAAAGAATCCTACTTGTAATAATGTTGCGTTATCCGTAGGTGTGGTAGTCCACCACACAACATCTTCATAACCATATTCACGCATATTATTCTCCATTAGACTGCTTATTGCTAACACACCTATCAACACTTCCTCCCTCACCTAGCCTTATTGACATTGCTAGTTACGTTCGGTTGCTACTTGTGTGTAGCAATAAGCAGTCTTTCTCTCTTTGTTTCTTACTATACATACTTTATATACTGATTCGTATAGAATGTCAACCTTTATTTTACTTTATTTTACTTTAATTTGGTGCGGGCGATCGGACTCGAACCGACAAGCCTTGCGGCGGGAAATTTTAAGTTTCCAGTGTATACCATTTCACCACGCCCGCTTATTAAGTATGCTTGTGGTGGTCCCTATAGGATTCGAACCTATGACCTGCCGCTTAGAAGGCGGCTGCTCTATCCAGCTGAGCTAAGGAACCATCAAAAACATACTTATATTTGTGTTATTATTTTATCTTCTCAATCGTGAACTGTGTCTTGTCGACCGAATTCTTTGATGCCATTATGGCATTGGCGTCCTTTAATGATGAACACATAGCAAATATGGTGCCATCAGAATATTTTATATTATACATTATGC
>Ga0196889_1000074_pt1 | contig 32489 bp, 28 predicted proteins | sample VirMetDEL_Nov_12_FD_166415 | JGI IMG/M metagenome (GOLD analysis project Ga0196889, IMG submission 166415) | Aqueous microbial communities from the Delaware River and Bay under freshwater to marine salinity gradient to study organic matter... | ecosystem: Environmental > Aquatic > Marine >...
ATCCTAAATGAAGACATCTAAGACAGGTTATTTAAAAAACAGTCCTGACGTTAACGAGTCTCAAAATACTATATTAGGAGGCGATATAACAATGAAAGGAGTCGAGTTTAAAGTATTAGGTACTGACAACCGAGGATATACAAAAATAATGTACCCAGGATATGACTATAAATTTCCTGGCGCTAAACACGTAACAGAAACACCAATTAAAAATAAAAAATAAATGAAACCATTTACAAACAAACACTCAATCACAGCTGGATCACCACTACACGTAGGAGGATCTGGAAAAAGCCCTCTTTATCAAGATAAAAAAGCTGGTGAAGAAACTGAGTTTAGAAAAGCTTATAGAGAGCAAGAGGATATGGTAGAAAACCCTCACTATGGTAAAAAAATATATGCAAATCCTAAAACTGGAGTTAGAGTAAAGTTAGACAAAGAAGCTTCATCCTCGAAACTCATACCTAAAAAAGTTCTAGCAAATTTAGCTAAAACAACTGCAAAAGGACAAACAGGATCAACATACAATAGATTCGAAAGATAAACGTTACTAATTATATGTAATTATAATATTATAACAATTAAATTTAATATTATGAAAAAATTACTTATTACATTAACTTTATTTTTTACAGTACTAACTTCTAAAGCTCAAGAAGCATTTGAAGGTGTTTGGGTTATGGAAGGTTCAACATATAAAACAGTAATTTTAGCTAGTGACTATGCTGTAGTTAGAATTATTAATTATAGTTTTAAATCAAACGGTACGTTAAACGAAGTTATATTAACTCAAACAGACACTACAATGACGACTTCAATATATAATCCTAGAAATGGCTATACTGTTGGAATGTCTTACACTGTTATAGATGAAGATACTTTACAATGTGTTTTTACAGGAGATGAAAACAGTACTGTAATTATGAAAAAAGAATAAATGAAAAAAATAATTCAATGGCTATCAGGTGGCGTTATCAAAGAGATTGGTAACGTCATCGACAAGCTTACTACAACCGAAGAAGAAAGGTTAGAAGTAAAGAAACAAATACAGCAGATATTAGAAGACGCAGATACTAAGGCTCAAGTAGAAGTTAGTAGGCGTTGGGAAGCAGATATGAAATCTGATAGTTTTTTAAGTAAAAACATTAGACCTTTTATATTAATATATCTAACTGTAATCTTTACGTCTCTAGCTTTTTTTGATGGCAACATTGGTGAGTTTGCGTTAGCTAAAGAATATATACCAATTTTTCAAACATTGCTAGTAACCGTTTACGGAGCTTATTTTGTAGGTAGAACTTGGGAGAAAGCAAAATCAATAACAAACAATAAATAAAAAAAATGGGAACATTCGGAATAACATATGGTCTTGTAGGCAAAGCACTAGCTATCGGCGGTGGAACGGCAACCATAACACCAACCTCTGCTTGGGAGTTTGAAAACCAATCTGGAACTTTAGGTACTAACTTAACAGGTTCTTCAATATATTCTGGTACAGGCGGGAATATCGTAGGCATATTATCTGGCGCAACAGTCGCTGTAACATTTAATGCTGTTCCTGCTGGAACGATTTTACCAGTAGCGTTTGATTATATTCTTTCTGGCCCAGCAGATATGGTTGCGTTAAAATAGTTAAAAATCAAGTAACTATATTATTATAAACAATTAAATCAAATAAAATGAGTAAAATTACAGACGAACAATTAAAAAGTATTACCGAAGGTCAAAAAGAATTAATGACAATAGTTAATCAAATAGGTATTTTAGAGTCTCAAAAACATAGTCTATTACATCAAGTAGCAGACGCTAATAAAGTTGTAGAAGATTTAAAAGTTGAACTCGAAAAAGAGTATGGAGCTATTGATATCGACCTAACGACTGGAGAATATACTGAAGTAGAAAAAGACTCTAAACTTACAAAAGCTTAGGATGTCTTCTATTGTAAGAAAAATAAGTATTGGTTCTGATTACAAGAATGATGCAATGCATTACTCTGTAGGTCAACAAGTTTATGGAGGTCATGAAATCTCACATATACTTTTTGATGAATTAGATAACTCTTACAATATTCACATTAAGAAAAACAACGAGGTAATGCCATGGAAGAAGTTTAATTCTCACATGGCAATATCTGTTGAATATGACTTAGAGTATTGAAAGGGTTATACGACTTTATAGTAGAGCCATTAGGTGAAAAATACAGTAATACAATTAAAATAGGTGGCAAAGAGTTAGTTTTAAATTCAAAAATTGAAGACTTTAAATTTGTAAATAGATTAGCTAAAGTTATACAAACACCTAAAGCTGTAAATACTGGTATTGATGTTGGTGATATAATTGTTATACACCAAAACGTGTTTAGAGTATTCTATGACATGAAAGGAGAAAAAAAGAAAAGTAGATCTTGGTTCAAAGATGATCTATATTTCTGTGCAGTAGATCAAATCTACTTATATAATAAAGGTGGTGATTGGAAAGCTTTTGGAAACAGATGTTTTATTTCACCTATAAAAAATACAGAATCCCTAACGCTGGATAAAGAGAAGAGCCTTGTTGGTATATTAAAATATGACAATAGCTCCTTAAATGCACTGGGGATTAACTCAGGAGATCTAGTTGGCTACACGCCAAACGGAGAATGGGAATTTTTAGTTGACGGAAAGCGATTATACTGTATGAAATCTAATGATATCGTAATTAAATATGAACACCAAGGAAACGAAGTTGAATATAATCCAAGCTGGGCAAGTAGCAGTTCAGGAGTTGATCAAAGTAGCTAAAGAAGCTATTGTTGATTCAGGAGATGATATCACGGCGGATAGATTAAAAAACGCTGCAGCTACAAAGAAACTAGCTATATTCGATGCTTTTGAAATATTGAGTAGAATAGAAGCTGAAGAAAACTTGTTAAACGAAAAACCTGTAGAAGTAAAAGAGGAAAAGTCTTTTAGAGGATTTGCAGAAGGGAGATCTAAATAATGTACGAGCAAACTTTATATAAAGTATTAAAAGACCACGTAAAGCCTAAAGTTCTTAAAAGAATGAATAGGTATAAGAAGTGGGAATATGGGTACAACAAAGAACACGACTTAATAGTTATAAGTAAAACCGGCGAGATAGGTGAGATATATGAGATACAAGATCTTGTAATAGCTTTACCAAAAGAAAATGACGTTGTTAACTTTGAAGATAACAAATGGTCTCATTCAGAATACCCAAAAGAATTAAATAAAATTAAATCTGTATTTGACTGGGAAGAATACCCGTTAGATTTTAAAGAAAAGTGGTATGATTACATTGATAAAGAATTCACGCGTCGCGAAGAGGGTTTTTGGTTTATTAACAAAGACAAGCCTACTTATATTACTGGCACTAACTACATGTACTTGCAGTGGAGTAAGATTGACGTCGGGCAACCAGACTTTAGGGAATCAAACAGATTATTCTACATATTCTGGGAAGCTTGTAAAGCCGACACGCGTAGCTATGGGATGTGCTACCTTAAGAACAGAAGATCCGGTTTTTCGTTCATGGCAAGCGGGGAGACAGTTAACCAAGCAACAATATCTACAGATGCTCGCTTTGGTATACTCTCGAAATCTGGACCCGATGCAAAGAAAATGTTTACTGACAAAGTTGTCCCAATATCAGTCAACTATCCATTCTTCTTTAAACCAATACAAGACGGTATGGATCGCCCGAAGACAGAGCTCGCGTACAGAGTACCAGCGTCGAAATTTACAAGACGTAAGCTTGACTCCAACGAAAAGCTTCAAGAAATCACCGGTCTCGACACCACAATCGACTGGAAAAACACAGGTGATAACTCGTATGACGGTGAGAAATTAAAACTACTAGTACACGATGAAAGTGGAAAGTGGGAAAGACCTACAAATATATTAAACAACTGGAGGGTAACTCGAACTTGTTTAAGGTTAGGTTCAAGAATTATAGGCAAGTGTATGATGGGTTCAACCTCAAACGCTTTAGATAAAGGAGGAGACAACTTTAAAAAACTTTACAATGATTCAGATGTTACGCAAAGAAATGCCAATGGACAGACTCGCTCAGGACTCTATAGTTTGTTCATACCTATGGAATGGAACTACGAGGGTTACATTGACACTTATGGCTTTCCTGTATTCGACACTCCAAAAGAAGAGTTAAAAGGACCTTTAGGCGATACTATAGTTCAAGGTGTTGTGGAGTACTGGGAGAATGAAGTCGAAGGATTAAAGCAAGATCAAGATGGTTTAAATGAATTCTACAGACAATTCCCGCGTACAACAAAGCACGCTTTTAGAGATGAGTCTAAAGAATCTTTATTTAATTTAACAAAAATATACGAGCAAATAGATTTTAATGAAGATCTTAAAAACTCAATATCAGTTACACAAGGAAGTTTTCAATGGGAGAACGGTGTTAAAGACTCTAAAGTTACATTTATGCCTAATAAAAACGGAAGGTTCAGAATTTCTTGGGTTCCACCTGCAAACTTGCAAAATCGTGTAATAATAAAGAGTGGGTATAAATATCCGGGAAACGAACACTGCGGAGCCTTTGGTTGTGACAGTTATGATATATCAGGTACAGTTGACAAAAGAGGATCTAATGGATCTTTGCATGGTTTAACTAAGTTTTCAATGGAGGACGTGCCTCCAAATCATTTCTTTTTAGAATACATTGCTAGACCACAAACCGCTGAAATATTTTTTGAAGACGTATTAATGGCTTGCGTGTTTTACGGTATGCCGATACTAGCAGAGAATAATAAACCTAGATTATTATACCATTTTAAAAGAAGAGGTTATAGAAATTTTTCTATAAACAGGCCAGATAAAAAATATAATAAATTATCAGTAACAGAAAGAGAACTTGGTGGAATACCAAATTCAAGTGAAGATATAAAGCAAGCTCACGCGGCAGCTATTGAAACATACATAGAATCATACGTTGGTTTAAAAGAAACTGGATATGGTGATATGTTTTTTCAAAGAACATTAGAAGACTGGGCTAAATTTAATATAAACAACAGAACAAAGCACGATGCTTCTATTAGTTCTGGCTTAGCTTTAATGGCTTGCAATAAACACAGATATGCTCCGTCTAATCCGGTTATAAGAGAGTCTGTAAATTTAGGTATTAAAAAATATGACAACAAAGGGGTCAATTCAAAAATTATAAGTTAAATGGGTATATACACTAACACTAATAGCGCTTTTCCAAGCCAAGTAGTAAGCGATGCTGAAAAAGCTAGCTGGGAATACGGAACTCAAGTTGCTCAAGCTATCGAGTATGAGTGGTTTGACCAAGGCAGAACTGGAGGTAATAGATACTTAACAAACTGGAATAACTTTCATTCGTTAAGACTATACGCTAGAGGTGAACAACCTGTGCAGAAATATAAAGATGAGTTGTCAATTAATGGTGATTTGTCTTATCTTAATTTAGACTGGAAGCCTGTACCTATTTTATCTAAGTTCGTAGATATTGTAGTTAATGGTATATCGCAAAAGTCTTATGACATTAAAGCTTATTCTCAAGATCCTAGTTCAGTTAAAAGAAGAACTGAATACGCTAGCAGGCTTCAAGAAGACATGGTTGCTAAAGAATATCTAGACGGTTTAAAACAAACGTTAGGTATTGATTTGTACCAATCGCCAAGTGGAGTTGTAGTTCCAGGATCTAAGGAAGAGTTGGAATTACACATGCAACTTAGTTATAAGCAATCAATTGAAATAGCAGAAGAAGAAGCTATATCAACTGTGTTTGCTCAAAACAAATACGATCTTGTTAGACGAAGATTGAATATGGATCTTACGACTATAGGTATCTCAGCTGGTAAAACTAACTTTAACACAGCTGAAGGAATTACTGTTGATTACGTAGATCCAGCTTATATGGTTTACTCGTATACAGAAGATCCAAACTTTGAAGATATATACTATGTAGGCGAGGTAAAGTCTATAACAATACCAGAGCTTAAAAAAGAGTTTCCTGGTATATCAGAAGAAGAATTAAAAAAAATACAACAAACACCTGGTAACAGGCAATATGTAACTGGTTGGGGTAATTACGATGAGAACACAGTACAGGTAATGTACTTTGAATACAAGACGTATCACAATCAAGTGTTTAAAATAAAACAAACAGATTCAGGGTTATTAAAAGCTTTGGAAAAGCCAGACACTTTTAATCCACCTGAAAATGATAACTTTGAAAGAGTATCTAGATCAATAGAGGTTTTATACACTGGAGCTAAAGTTTTAGGAACTAACACTATATTAGACTGGAGTCTAGCAGAGAACATGTCTAGGCCAATGGCAGATACAACTAAGGTTGAAATGAATTACGCTATATGTGCTCCTAGAATGTACAAGGGACGTATAGAATCTGTTGTAAGTAAATGCGTTGGATTTGCAGATATGATTCAACTAACACATCTTAAACTGCAACAGGTAATGTCTAGAATGGTACCAGACGGTGTCTACTTAGATATGGATGGTTTAGCTGAGGTTGATCTTGGTAATGGAACTAATTACAATCCAGCGGAAGCATTAAACATGTATTTCCAAACTGGTTCTATTGTAGGTAGATCAATGACGCAAGATGGTGATATGAATCCTGGTAAAGTACCTATTCAAGAACTTAATAGCTCTAGCGGTCTAGGTAAGATACAAGCGCTTATACAAACGTATCAATATTATTTACAAATGATCCGTGACGTAACAGGATTAAATGAAGCTAGAGATGGAAGCTCACAAGATAAAAACTCATTAGTAGGTCTTCAAAAGATGGCCGCTAACGCATCTAACGTAGCAACTAGACATATCAAGCAAGCTAGTTTATATCTCACGCTAAAGCTAGCAGAAAACGTTTCTCTTAAAATAGCAGACGCTTTATATTTTCCGCTGACAGCTGAATCACTTAAGAACTCTATATCAACTTTTAATGTTGAAACATTACAGCAAGTTGTTGATTTAAACTTATATGACTTTGGTATATTCTTAGAATTAGAACCAGACGACGAAGAGCAAGCTAAATTAGAAGAGAATATTCAAGTTGCATTAGGCCAAGGTGGTATTGACTTAGAAGATGCTATAGACTTAAGGCAGATTAAAAATCTCAAGTTAGCTAATCAAATGTTAAAGGTTAAGCGTAAAGCGAAGGCTAAACAAGACCAAGCTAATCAACAAGCTAACATCAAAGCTCAAGGTGATTCTCAAGCTGAAACAGCAGAGAAAACAGCAATGGCTGAAGTGCAAAAGCAAGAGGCTATTATGGGTGCGAATGTTCAGTTTGAACAATCTAAGAATCAAATGGAGATTCAAAGAATGGAGATTGCAGCTCAATTAAAAGCTCAAGAGATGCAAACTAAGTTTCAGTTTGATATGCAGCTAAAACAACTTGAGGTTCAGAACATGCAACAAAAAGAAAAAGCTATTGAGGATCGCAAAGATACTCGTAGCAAAATGGAAGCTTCGCAGCAAAGCGAGCTTATAAGTCAAAGGCAAAACGATAGTTTACCTATAGACTTTGAAAACGAACCCGATATGGGCATGCAAGCTTTCATGTAGGAAGTAAACAATTATTTAATTATATTATATTATGTCAGAAGTAAAAACAAATGAACCTGTTAAGCAGGAAGGTGAGTTTAAAATTAAAAAGAAAACTCCAAAAAAATTAACAACACCAAGTAACGAACCGGTTAAAGTAAACATCAAAGAACCTTTGATTGAAACAGAGCCTGAGGTTATAAAAGTGGTAATACCTAAAGAAGATGCCATTCAAATCGGAGAAACAAAGGAAGTTCCTGTGGAAAAACCATCCGGAGATAGCGCTGCGGTGGGAGAACAAGTACAAAAGCCCGTCGAAGATGTTAAAGAGTTTACACCAATCAAAGAGGTTGAAGTAGCTAAAGTTGAGGCAGAAGTTAAAGAAGCTTTAAGAGATGAAAAAGTACTAGGTAAGCAATTACCTGAAAACATCGAAAAACTAGTTAGCTTCATGGAAGAAACTGGTGGGACAATTGAAGATTACACAAGGCTTAACGCCGATTACTCTAATGTAGATGAAAAAACATTATTAAAAGAGTATTATAAGAAAAACAAACCTTATTTAGATAATTCAGACGTAGAGCTTCTATTAGAAGATTTTGACTACGACGAAGATCTAGAAGAGGATAGAGATATACGCAAAAAGAAACTTGCGTTCAAGGAAGAGGTTGCAAAAGCTAAAGGTTTTTTAGAGGAAACAAAGGTTAAGTATTACGATGAAATCAAGTTGAGATCAAACGTAAACCCTGATACTCAAAAAGCTACGGATTTTTTCAACCGCTATAATAAGCAGCAGGAAACAGCTAAGCAACAACATTCACAGTTTCAAGAAAGTACTAAACAGCTTTTCAACGATGATTTCGAAGGTTTCGATATTAAAGTCGGTGATAAGAACTATAAGTACAATATTCAAAACCGTGATAAAGTTGCAGAAAACCAATCAAACATTAATAACCTTGTCGGGAAGTTCCTAGACTCAGATGGTAATGTTAGTGACACGAAAGGTTATCACAAAGCTATGTACGCTGCTGACAATGTGGATAAGATTGCCTCTCATTTTTACGAGCAAGGAAAAGCTGATGCTGTTAAAGACGTTGTAAATTCATCAAGAAACTTAAGTGATACCAAAGCTAGGTCCACTCAAGGTGATGTTTTTGTAAACGGGTTTAAGGTTAAAGCTATTTCAGGCACTGACTCCTCGAAATTAAGAATAAAAACAAAGAAATTTAACTAAAAAAACAAAACAATTATGAGTTTAACTCCTCAATTTGGGTCTATTGTCCCAAGTCAATCACAGCAGTTGTTGCAATCAAATTACCTCCAGTTTAACAATGGGGCTAATGATTTTGCACAGCAGTATTTACCAGAAATCTACGAAGCTGAAGTAGAGCGTTACGGAAACCGTACGTTATCTGGATTTTTAAGAATGGTTGGTGCTGAAATGCCAATGACTTCTGATCAAGTAATTTGGTCTGAACAAAATAGATTACACATCTCTTATGATGGAGTATCTCAAGCTAACGTTGGAGCTGGTACTGCTTCTCAAATCACAATAAACCCAGGTGCGGTTGCAGGTGTATCTAATGTTATATCTGTAAATGATACTGTAGTAGTTTTAGATCCTGTAACAGGATTAGAAGCTAAAGGTATTGTGATTGCAACCGTTGTTGGCGCTGCTGGAACTATTGATATTCAGCCTTATTCTAACTTAAGCTTAGCTACTCAAGGATTCAGTGCTACTGGATTAAAGGTATTCGTTTACGGTTCTGATTATGGAAAAGGATCTAACATTGCAACTGGAGACAGAGTAAGTGTTGAGCCATCTTTTACACAGTACTCTAATTCTCCAATCATCATCCGTAACCAATACACTGTATCTGGTTCTGATATGGCACAAATTGGATGGGTTGAAGTTGCGACTGAAGACGGAACATCTGGGTACTTATGGTATTTAAAAGCTGAATCTGAAACTCGTTTACGTTTTGAGGATTACTTAGAAATGTCAATGGTAGAAGGTGAGTTCAATCAAGTTGCTGCAACTGCTGGAACAAACCCTGGAACACAAGGTTTATTTGCTGCTATTCAAACTCGTGGTAATGTAGAAGTAGGATTTACTGCTGCTGCTGGACTTGACGAATTTGATGCTATCCTTAAGAATTTAGATACTCAAGGAGCAATTGAAGAAAACATGTTATTCTTACAAAGACAAACATCTCTTGATTTTGATGATATGCTAGCTGCTATCTCTGGTGGATTTGCCGGTGGAACTGCTTTTGGTTTATTTGAAAATTCAGAAGAAATGGCTTTGAATTTAGGATTTAGCGGATTCCGTAGAGGATCTTACGATTTCTATAAGACTGACTGGAAATACTTAAACGATGCTTCTACTCGTGGTGGATTAAACGGTATTAGTTCTATTGAAGGTGTATTAGTACCTGCTGGAACTTCTACAGTTTACGATCAAGTACTAGGAACTAACATTCGTAGACCATTCTTACACGTACGATACAGAGCCTCACAAGCTGATGATCGTCGTATGAAGTCTTGGTTAACTGGTTCTGCTGGAGGCGCTTATACTTCAACTCTTGATGCTATGGAAGTAAACTTCCTATCTGAAAGATGTTTAGTAACTCAAGCTGCTAACAACTTTGTACTTTTCAAAGGAATCTAGTAACACAACAATAACAATCCCTGCCTTCGGGTGGGGATTTTTTATATGACATTAGCCCCTTACTAGTTATATACTAAGGCTATTGTCACATTTTTAAACTATTTAATTATATTATATTATGGCTAAAAAAGCTACAGCAGAAACAATTGAGGTTGCACCTCAGGAACAAGTTGTAACACAAGTTACTACTCCAGTAAAACCCACAAAACCATCGTGGGAAATCAAGGATAGAGTTTATTACTTAAAAGGTAACAAAAACCCTTTAACATTAACAATTCCAAGTAGACATACAAGAAAGCATGCTTTACTTTATTTTGATAAAAAAACTGGGAAACAAAAAGAAATAAGATACGCAACTAATCAAGACTCACCACTTGTTGATGAACAAAAAGGGGAATGTACTATGGGTCATATAAGATTTATGGATGGAGACTTGAAAGTTCCAAAAGAACAACAGAACTTGCAGAAGTTGCTTTCATTGTATCACCCTTTAAAAGGTAGGATATACGAAGAGTTTAGCGCTAGCGAAAAAGCTGAAGACGAACTAGATATATTAGATCTTCAAATTGATGCTTTAAATGCAGCTAGATCAATGGAAGTTGATCATGCAGAAGCAATACTTAGAGTTGAGCTAGGTTCTAAAGTAAATGAAATGAGTTCTAAAGAACTTAAAAGAGACTTATTATTATTTGCTAGAAACAATCCTGCATTGTTTATTAACTTAGCTAATGATGAAAATGTACAACTAAGGAATTTTGCTATTAGAGCACAAGAGGTTGGCATTATAAGTCTATCACAAGATCAAAGAACATTTACATGGGTGTCAACTGGTAGAAAATTAATGAATGTACCTTTTGACGAAAACCCTTATTCAGCTTTCGCGGCTTTCTTAAAGACAGACGAAGGTGTTGAAATCTATAAGTCTATAGATAAAAAACTATAAAAACAAGTAATACTATAGTAGCTAGGTCACTTTAAAAGTGGCCTAATTGCTATAATTAAAAAAACAACAAATGGCGGTAAATGTAAACACTGTGTATCAAACGGTCTTGTATATATTAAACAAAGAACAAAGAGGTTACGTTCCACCTGCTGAGTTTAATAGCTTAGCGGCTCAGGTTCAGTTGGAAATATTTGAATCATATTTTCCAGATGGAAATCAATTAAATAGACCGAATCAAAATAATAGTCAAAATGACACTGAGTTTTTTAATATGTCTAAAGACATACAATCAAAATTAACGCCGTTTGAACAAGAATTACAATTAACTATAAACGCAGAAAATGCTTTTATTCAACCTCAGTTGTCAGATACTGGTTCTATAAATAGAACTGTGCGTAAATTTGGGTCTATTATATCAACGTATGATGGTCAAACTAAATACGATTCAATAACTCAGTTTACTTCAAAAAGTGATTACAACAAAATAGTAAGATCAAAACTAACTCTACCTACAAAAAAAAATCCAATATACTACTTAAGCAGTGGCACATCTACTAGTTCTTCTTTAATAATAAACCCTCTTCCAGACTCTGTATTAGCTAATTGCGTGGTTTACCCATTAAATCCAAATTGGAACTTTACAATTGGTAGTTCCGGTCAATACTTACACAATTCTACAAACTCTGTTAATTTTGAACTAGACAATTCAGAGCAAACAAATATAGTTATGCATATATTAAAATATTGCGGAGTTATAATAAATGACCCTACCGTTATACAGACGGCTGCTCAAGATATTCAACAAAATTCAATTAACGAAAAATCATAATAAATGAGCCTAATAACAGAAACTAATCAACAGTACTATCAAGGCGCTCAAGGTTTTAGAGGTGACGGTGTTAAGTTATCTTTTGAAACTACTTTTGATACAAATTTAATTTTAGGTAGCTTCGATCCCAATAACGTCGACTATGCTTTAAATAATTTTAAATTATACACTAGTACTACTGGTCTACCAGGTTCTTATGTTGAGTATTTAACTGTTTTCACAGTAGTTAACAATGCTATAACTTTTGAAGCAGGTTCTGAACCAGCGAATGGTTTATACATAGTTGTTCAATTAAAAATCTTAGATGGTGGTAAGTATGGAACTACGGAGGCTGAAAAAGCTTATGGACAAGCTGTTGAAGATAACTATGGTAGTTACGCTTATACAACTTTAGATGACGCTATAGATAACTTTATGGTTGGTTATGTTGGTGATGGAAAGTTAGTTCAAACCGCTAAGAGATCTGATATATTGTTTCATGCTAAAAGAGGTTTACAAGAATTTAGCTATGACACTTTAAAGAGTATTAAATCAGCTGAATTAACAATACCAGCCAGTTTAACTTTAGCTTTACCTCAAGATTATGTAAATTACGTTAAATGCTCTTGGGTAGATCAAGCAGGTGTTTTACATCCTATCTATCCTACAAACAACTTAACCACAAGTCCTTACTACACTCAAATTCAAGATAGCACTGGAGTTCCTACTCAAGACAACTTTGGATCAGATATTGAAGGTACATCGATCACTCAAGAAAGATGGCATAGTAATAGTAGTGGCGATTTATTAAATAACAATTTAACGGGTATAAATGATTTTTCTTTAAATCTTAACCAAAACGGAGAGTTTATTAATTTCCAAAACTTTGGACAATTATATGGCTTAGATCCTCAATATGCTAATGTTAATGGTTATTTTAATCTAAACGAAAGAGAAGGTAAGATGTCTTTTTCTAGTCAACTAGTAGGACGTCTAATCGTGCTAGAGTACATCTCTGATGGCTTAGCATATGATTCAGATACTAGAATACCCAAAATGGCAGAAGAGGCTTTATACGCACACGTGTTACATGCTGTAATATCTACACGAGCTAATCAACCAGAATACGTGGTTCAAAGACTCAAGAAAGAAAGGTCTGCTAAATTAAGAAATGCAAAAATAAGATTATCTAACATTAAGACTGAGGAAATTACTCAGGTTATGAGAGGTAAATCTAAATGGATTAAACACTAAAATAAATGGCTAAAGCTATAAATACTTTTTTAAGGTCTAAGATGAATAAAGACTTAGACGCTCGCTTAATACCAAGCGGAGAATATAGAGACGCTTACAACATACAGGTTAGTAAATCAGAAGGTGACGGTGTTGGTACTGTTGAAAACGTTTTAGGCAACTATCCTGTTTTCGACTTTGAAGCTATAACAGGGGTTAATAATCTATATTGTATAGGTCACCTAGAAGATGATAATTCTAACACTGTTTTTTTATTTTTAACAGACAATCCAGACCCAAGTAACCCTAATAAAGATTACTATCCTACGGGAGTTGGTTCTAATCATTTTATTTTTGCATGTAATCCTAATGCCTCTGCACCTGTTTGCTTGGTTAAAGGGGCTTTTTTAAATTTTTCTAAAAAAAATCCAATATATGGAGTAAATCTTTTAGAAACGTTATTGTTTTGGACTGACAATAGAAATCAACCTAGAAAAATAAATATAGAACTAGCGAATCCAACAAGGATTTTTACAAATGCAACTTATTACACTTTTGAGGATCAAATATCTGTAGCAAAATACAATCCATATTCCTGCATGGAACTTTATTCAGAAAGCTATTTATCTAACACTGTTGGTGAACATGAAACTACCATGTATGATGTCAGTTCTTTATACTATCCAAACGGAGGTGCTGGAAACGTGTTAACTAGAGTTAGTGATACTGTTGTAAGAGTAACATCTTTCAAAGGTGACATACAAGAAATCGGATCTATTTATGATTCTGGAGCATTGGTTTCGGTTCTTGGTAATCCCGTTTTTGGAGGTGGACTAACGCCAGTTGCAGGAGCTACGGTAGCGTCTGCTATATACGACGATACAACTACTCCATTAATTCCATTTTGGGAAATTACAATAACTGGAGGAATACTACCAGCGCTTGTTACTAGTGAGAAAATAGTATTAAATCCAAATCCTTATTATGATGTTAATTTCTCAGGAGATCCAGACTTTTTAGAAGACAAATTTGTTAGATTTTCTTATAGATTTAGGTTTGATGATAATGAGTATTCTTTATTTGCTCCTTTTACTCAAATCGCATTTATTCCAAAGCAAGACGGATATTTTATGTATGTAAAAGAAAACGACCTTAACCTACAAGAGCTAGATAATCAAGCTGACGCTTATAGAAGTACAGTTGTTTATTTTGTAGAAAACAAATTAGATAAAATAAAGCTTAGAATACCTCTGCCATCTTTAAACTACAACTTAGAAAATAGTTTAAAAATAAAAGAAATAGACATACTATATAAAGAATCAAACTCTTTAGCTGTTAAAGTTGTTGATACAGTTGTCATAGGCGATATTGCAACTTCTTCTGGAACGTTTACTGTTAATGGAGCTGTTACAGCTTCTACTACAATTATTATAGACAATCTACAAGGAGGTATAGACATTGGAAGTATCATATCAGGTACTGGTATTGTTGGTAAACCAAAGGTTCTAACATATATACCTACAGATGTAAACAATCCCTCTATTGGTGGAGAAATAACTTTAGACTTAATTCAAACACTAGAGAATAATACTATTTTAACTTCTGGCGAACCTAGTTATTATGTTTATGATTATTTATCTAAAAAACCTTTTAAAACTTTACCAGAAAAAGATTTAACTAGAGTTTACGATAAAATTCCAGTAAGATCTCTTTCTCAAGAAATCGCTGGTAATAGAGTTATATATGCAAACTATCAAAACAAGCACACACCACCAAAGTATTTAAATTACAATGTATCTGTTTCCAACAAGTCTGATTTTGAATTAAACGAAAACGAAGCAACATATAGTGGTGGAGGTGGAACTATAGCTCCTGGACAGCGTATAGATATAGACTTAACAGCTGGAAGTAGTTTTATTCCTGGAAGTTTATTATCTTCAAATACGCCAGGCGTTACAATACCTCCTAATACTTTGGTTTCTTCAACAAACAACAATGGTGAAGGTGTTTTTATAACAGGATTATTAGCTTCATCAGGATCGTCAGATGATTTTCTTGTAAAAGAAACAAATGGTTTTATACCAGTAGGCGCAGTGGTTAGTGGAAATGGAGTTATTCCAGGAACAACGGTACTTTCAGTACTTGAAGGACCTTCACTTGGTGATAATGCGCAATATGTAACATGTTCATCTATTGTAACATTAGTGGAAAATCAACCGATTTATTTTAGCTCAACTTCAACAACCGAGGCTATTATATCGCTTAACAGAGAAGTAACTTTTCCAGCCGGAGTAGTTGATTTAGATTTTGAACCAGAATCAAATGTAATTAACACCACTAGTATTATAGAATACCCTAACAGCTCTTTAAAACAAAACAGAAACTACCAAGTAGGAGTTCTTTTGTCTGATAAGTTTGGTAGAACGTCGACTGTTATTTTATCTGATAATAAAGAAATTGTAAGGTTTTTTGGACAAGCTTTTTCTGGTTCAACTGTTTACTCTCCTTATTCTGACATTTCACAAACGCCATCAGATTGGCCGGGTGATTCTTTGAAAATACTCTTCAATGAAGTAATATCTTCTACTAGAAATCTAAACACAGGCACTCCAGGTTTATACAATGGAGATATAACTAGCTTAGATTACAATCCGCTAGGATGGTACTCCTTTAAGATAGTTGTTAAACAAACTGAACAAGAGTATTATAATGTTTATTTACCAGGTATAATGGCTTCATATCCAGAAGATGTTACTTTAGAGCTAGGTAATACTTCTCATACTGTACTTATAAATGATAATATAAACAAGGTGCCTAGAGATTTGTCACAGGTTGGTCCTCAGCAAAAGCAGTTTAGAAGTTCTGTGCAACTTTACGGTAGAGTTCAAAACACTAACATAGAAATAGATCCAACAACAGACTTGGGTAGTTCAAACGAGCAGTATTACCCCGGAAGATCTTCAGACACTGTTTCAACTATATCTACTCTAAATGATTTATTTGAGTATAATCCTTCTGAAGTGCCAAGGCCTAATTATTTCCCTCAATTTTACTCTATTGAGTCAAACCCTTTAGTGGCTAGAATAAGTACGGAATCTAAAATAGGTCAAATATCAACAACAAACTTTGACACCGTAACTGCTAACATAGCTGAATCTGCTACAACTGATACTTTTAGGTTAGTAGATATTGCAGGTGATACATCTACTATTATTCCTGGAGATATAGTTTTATCTAATAATTTTCCAAAAGACTTAAAAGTTGTTCAGTTTTTAAACGGAGCATCTGCTGGATCGGCTCAAGTAACAACTGGAACACCTGCAGGTGGAGATACTTCTTTTATTGTAGACGCTGCACCAACTGGAGGTGCTGGAAACGGAACTTTAGTTACTGCAAATGGTATTCCAGCTGGAACAGCTATAACAAACATAACTGGAACAGCACCAAGCGTAACCTTGACGGTTAGTAATATTGTTAATGTATCAAGTGGAACAAACATAACCTATACTACAGCTCCTACTTTACAAGTTGATACTCCTCAATCCGTAACTTTAGGTCAAACAATAACTATAATACCTGATTCTACACCTGGAATTCAGTACTTAGCTATTTACGAGACTAAACCTGTTGAAAGTTTATTAGATATATTTTGGGAAACATCAACCTCTGGTTTAATATCCGACCTAAACAACGCTATTATAAACCAAGACTCTGCTGGAGCTACTTTAACTGAATTTAACCAAACTCCTTTTACAGAGGGATTAGCTTTGGGTGAAAATGTATTATCGGCTCCTTTCTATGTGTTAGACAATTTTGGTAGTTTAGTTTCTATAGTTGATATTACAACACCGCTAGAGTTAGTAGAAGTTAGTAATGGCATACAGGATATAACCGATTTGAATTATTTTACTTTAGTGCAAACGTTACCTAATCAAAATGGGTTTCAAATAATAACAACAGCGGCTTACTACAATGATATATATTTTGGTGAAGATGATAGCTCTAGCCCTCCTAGCTTACGTTCTTTTTCATTAAAATTTACAGCAGTTGTAAATGGTCAAAACTTAGATGTTACTAGAGATTTAATACTAGCTAATGTAGCACCAACAATAAACCTCCCATTAGACGGTACAACTTTTAATATAACAAATAACACTGAAAACATAACCACTATTGACTGCGTGAATGGAGCAGATAATGTAAATTTAGCTTCAATATTTTCAAACGGCAGTTGCACAATAACATCTCAAACAAACTCTCAAGGTGATGTAAATTATTTTGACATATTAGACGAGCCCACGATAGTTGGTGGTGAAGCTAAGTTTCAACTAATAAATACTCAAGTAGGTAACGTTCCTGTAGACAGATACGAATTAACTATATGCGTTCAAGATGCTGGTGGTCAAAATGATCAAGACTGCATAGATATAGTTATTGATTTTGGAGCTAAAGTTAGAAACGTAAAGCAGTTTTCATACTCTAGGGAGTTCCGAAGAAAATACGGTCCAACTGGTGGCGCTAATAATGCAGGCGGATTTGATACATGGTATCAAACTATAACAGTTTTTGAAGTATACGGCGGTGCTAGTAGCGCAGCTTGGGGTTGGTATTTGTATAATGGTCCCTGGTCTAACGAGAGTAGTATAGAGAGTTTAACAACTTTAAGTTTTAGCACGGAGTTTGGTTTAGATAATCCTCCAAACAGATTTATCTCTCAATTTCCTACTGGATATGGTGGGTATGCGCCAATTCAAACCATGTTTGGGCCAATCCAACCGCCTTTAACAAGCTCGCTTGGCGGGAATGGTTTTATAAATATAGATTTTGCGTCTGTAAATACATTGCCTTTATATGAAAGCATAAGATTTTCTAATGTTTCAGAACAAGCGGTTATAGATCTTTGGCTGGCTGACACCGAAACGTACGGTTATTTTGCGATACTTCTTCCTAATCCTCTACCGCCACAGATCGGTAATTACGCAATAACAGACACTGGTGATAATGCTGCTCCCAATTTGTTTGGTTGGCGCTTTTACGCCTACCCTTCACCAACACCTTTCCCCAGTGGCACGTTTGATATAGATGAAAACAATTATGATGTAGACAACATAGCATGGCAGGTTAATGTGTAATTTAAGTTAAAAATAAGTAATATTATATAAATGGCAGCAATAATAGAAGTTAAATATTTCAATTCATTTTTTTTAAATAAAACTAATTCTTCTAAGGAACCTATTTGGAACGGATCTAGAGGTATACCAGAAGATATAGGAGGTTACCCTGTTGTTGCTGTTACAAACGACGCTCAAGATTGGGTTATAGAAGAATCTAGAATTAGAGGTGGATTTAATAATACATCCACAGACTATGGTGCTAAAGCTTACTTAGTAGAAGATCAAGCTTCTGCGTCGTTTAGAGTTAACTCAATAATATACTCTGGAATATTTAATTCTAGAACTGGAATAAACAACTCTAACGTTTTTTCTATAGCGGAAGACATAACAAAAAGTGCAGATCCTTCCAACGGTTCAATACAAAGGCTTTATGCGGAGGATTCTAATTTAGTTGTTTTTCAAGAACAAAAAGTATCAAGGGCATTAATAGATAAAGACGCGATATACTCCGCAGAAGGCGGTGGAGCTGTAACTAACTCTAATTTAGTTATTGGAACAATTCAGCCTTATGCTGGTGAATACGGTATAAGTAAAAATCCAGAAAGTTTTGCTGTCTATGGTTATCAAAAATATTTTGCAGACAAAAACAATAACGCTATATTGAGACTTAGCAACAACGGTATTACTGAAATATCAGCTCTTGGAATGAAAGACTTTTTTAGAGATGAGTTAAATAAAATAGATACAGCTAGCTATAGCGGGTTTATACAGGGTGGTTATAACGTACATAACTCAGAGTACGTTGTTTCTTTGCAAAAAGACCCGATATCTCAACCTGCATTATTACCGTATTACACATCATCTTTTGATGAAAGATCTAGTGGTTGGCCTTCTTTTTATAGTTATAAACCAGAGCAAATATTTAGCATTCAAAACGATTTTTATACAGCATACAAAGGTAAGTTATATAAACACTATGTTGAGTTAACACCAACCGGAAGTGTTGTTAAAAGAAGTAACTTTTATGGAGTTCAATATCCTAGTACAGTATCTTTTGTTGTAAATTCTAGCCCTGCTACATCTAAAAGTTTCCAGACCATAGGTTACGAAGGAACTAGTGGTTGGCAAGTTTCTAGTTATACATCTGATTTAACTGGACAAATAAGCTTAAACAACGGTTGGAGTAATACTTTTGATTTCACGTCAGGTGTTAGTAGTTACCACGAAGGTGAGTATGTTATATCTGAATCAACAGGTACAACAGCACAGGCATCTACAACAACAAGTATAAACCTAAACAACGTTACAGGTTTAATACCAGTGGGTGCGCTAGTGAGTGGACTAGGTGTTCCAGCAAACACCACGGTCGTTAGCTATAATGTAGCTACAGCAGTTTTAATTGTTAGTCAAAACGTAAATACAGCTCAATTTGTTTTATTAAATTTTTATTTAGTAGCTAATAGAGCTTTGTACAGTACAGCTTTCAATACTACTAATCCGCCATTACCTAAATATTACGCTGGGTTTAATTTAAAAGAAAATAAATATGTAGCTAATCTGCAAAACGCTAGTAAAGCTGCAGACTCTGAAATTAACTTTGGACAGCAAATTAGTGGAGTAAAAGGATTTTATGCCAATGTAAAATTATCAACAGATAACACAACAAATATAGGTGCTGAAAAACAATTGTTTAACGTTAGTACAACTTATACTCAAAACAATGGATATTAATGGATAAGTTAGTAAAGAAAATAAGAGACAGTATATTAGATTTCCAAGAGTCTTTAAGTAATTTACCTGAAGGTCAAGTTGCTTTTGGAGATAATGACATTTGCCCTGTAACTAACACATTTGCAGATGGAATGCACATAAGACAAATAGAAATTCCTAAAGGTATATTTTCTATAGGAAAGATACATCTAAAAGAACATGTTAGTTTTCTATTGAAAGGTAAAATGGTAATTGTTGATGAGGAAAACGGAAGGCAAACAATTGAGGCTCCTGCTACAATAATATCTAAACCAGGTATTAAAAGAGCTGTTTATGCTGTTGAAGATTGTATATTTACTAATGTGTTTCATAATCCACTAAACTATAAAGACGCTAAGGTTCTAGAAAAAAATAATGTAGTTAACACTTATGATGAGTATTACCTTCAACTAGAAAACAAAAAACTAATAAAAGAAAAGATATGAGTTACATGGCAGTAGTAGGCGGAGTTGCGTCCATAGCTGGAGGGCTTGTGGGTTCAAGCTCAGCTAAAAAAGCGGCAAGAGCAGCGGCAAGAGAAAAAGCTAGATTACAAAAAAAATTAAATAATTTAGAAGAAAATAGACAAGATGTTATAAACCCTTATGAAGACGTAAAGAGTTTAAGTAGTATGATTTCAAATCCTTTTGCTAACTTAAGTGTAGCTACAAAAGCAGCAGAGATGAAAATTGAAGAAGCTGATATATCTTTAGCTAATACTTTAGATGCTGTGAGAGCAACTGGTGGAGCTGGTAGCGCTACAGCTCTAGCTAATGCGGCTTTAAGATCTAAAAAAGATGTTGCAGCTAGTGTAGAACAACAAGAAAAAGCTAACGAAGACAAGAGAGCGGCTGGAGAACAACAAATGCAAAGAGCTAAAATGGCTGAAGAGCAGCGTATTCAATCAGCTGAAGCTGCTGGAAAGCAATTTGTATTTGGAGCTACTGAAAGTAGAGAGCAAGGAGCTATTGATAGGACTTACGGAGAAATGATGGGCGCAGCTCAAGATCAGGCTCAAGCTAAAGCGGATCAAACAGCGGCCATGACTGGTATGTTTGGGTCTTTAGCTACTATTGGTGGAGGAATGTTAGGATAATTAAAAAAACAAAATGGAAAACAACTTAAATCAAAACCTTTTTTTACAGCAGTTCAACGAAAGTGATGCTATAGCTTACAGCGAGAGCTTTGTTTCTAGTACTAGCGACTATAACTTCAAACTACTAGAAAACGCTTATAGAAATATAGGTAGAACTTATGCTAAACTAAAATTAGCGATAGATTCTAATAGGTGTGAGTCTGAAAATTGTGAATTAGAGCTAAACCAAATAAAACACTTAGAAGAAGCTCCTCAGAAATCATTGGATTTTTTATCTTCTTTACTAGCTGAATTATCTGTTACAGATGAACCTAATTTTGATGTCAACAATAATTTCAAATATACAGTTGCTAACAGCATGATGAGTGCTAAGCCTGGTTTTTCTAAAAGCGACGGTTATAACATTTATTTAGACATATTACCACAAGGTGCTCAGCAAGTAGTTTTTGTTGGTCCTGCTTTAGAATATCCTTTAGTTATAAACGATACAGCATTAAACGCTTTAAATGTTTCTGAAACGTCTTTAGTAGTGTCGACACCAGACGTATCTAAAGACATGCTAAGACTTCTAGCAGAGGTGGGTATATTCTCACCAGATATGGTTGGTGAAAATGGAGAGCTTTCAGCTGGAGCTAAAATAACTCAAGAATATGTGATTATGAATCCTGATGGAACTCCTGATTATGAGATCATAGACATCGGAAATGGCAAAGGTAGAAATACACTTAAATACGATTTAGATAAAATAGAAAAAAAAGTAACTCCGTTTATAAACGCTGAGGTTGCTGGTTTACTGAGCTCTGAGCAAGATGTAATTGCTGCTTGGAACGTTTATATATCTAAAGGTACAAACGTTGAAGAGGACGATCAAATGGCTCAGAATGCTAACGCTGGCGAGGATAGTTGGAGTTACGAAAAAGACTTGCCAATTATGCAAGATAAGAAAGTTTTATTTGAAAAGAAATATAAAGAATACTTTATGAATAATTATCTAAAACAATTTACTACGAACCAATTTCCTACGGTTCAGGCAGACGCTGCGGTGTTTGATTTAGCTGAAGCTAAGAAAGCTAAAGCTCAAAAGTTTATTGACGATAATAACCTATAAATTTAATTAAATGACATTATTAGAATACGTACAGTCACTTCAAGACCAAGGAGAAAAAAATATAACTTCTAAAGTTGAAAAGTGGAAGGAAGAAAACCAGCCAGCTACTAAAGATGTAGTTGAAACTGAGGTCTTAGAGGAAGTGGATCTTGGTACAGTAAAGACAAAAGACGGTGCAGTGGGTGCAAGTGCTCCGTCGGTAGGACCACAACTAGCACCAGAGACTACGGAATTAACATTGGAAGATGGTTTTTCGGTATCACCAGAAGTTAAGTTAGAAGACTCTGTTGAAACATTTAATATAGATGGCAATGAAGTAACTAAAGACGAGTTTGATGAATACTCTGCTAAAAAAGCTAAAGAAAAAGAAATAGCCACAATGTCATTTGGTGAAAAACTTTTAGTTGACTTCAAAAAAGGTAGTACAACTTTGGGTGAAATGATAGCTTCTGTTCCAGAAACTATATATGATTTATTTGCTTTACCTCAAAACTTGTTAGCTAACGCTACGGGTTTAGATATTGAGACTAGCGCTGAAAAATTTAAAGAAAAAACTGGATTAGAAAACCCTGTGTTAGAGTTTTATGAAGCAGAAAGCGCTAAACTTCAAGAGTCACAAGATATATACAACAAAGCTAACTATGACCATCAAGGTATTTACAAGAACTTTGAAGAAGGAAATTACGCAGATGGCTTTAAGCAATTAGCTAGCGGTTTAGCTGAAAGCGCACCTGTTAGTATATCTATGATGGTTGGAGGAGCTGCTGTGAGTACAGGTAAATTAGCTGCTGGTAGTACGATAGCTTTTGCTGGTCCTGAAATAAAAGAACAAAGAGAAAAAAACATAGGTCAGTCTGAAGCCGAAAACATTATAAAAGGTCTAGGCTTAGCAGGTGCTGAAAGCGTTTTTAGCTCTATAGGTACTGGAACTATAGGTAAGGTATATAAAGACATATTAATAAAAGAAGGTAAAGAAGAAGGCATAAAGATATTTAGACAGGGACTTGTAGATATGTATAGATCTGCTTTAACTAAGTTTGGAGCACCAGCTTCTATGGTTGGTGAGGGTGTTGAAGAGGTTGCTACTACCATTACTCAGAACATGATAAATGGAGTCGATCCATTTGAAAACGTAGCTGATTCTTTTATACAAGGAATTGGTGGTGGTTTAACTTATGGAGCTCCAGTTAATACTGCCCAAGCGGTTAAAGCTGTAAAGTCTGGTATTACAAATTTAAACATAAACAAAGAGTTAAAAATATCTGATTCCAATAATGTTATAGAAGCTTTTAGCCCAGAAACACCAACGTCTGAAGCTGAGGTTAAAATATCTCAAATTCCTGGATCATTAAACGCTATAGATGCTAAAGCAGATAAGCAAGTTGAAGTTGGTGATATAACTGTAGATCAAGCTAACGATGTTAAATTAAGAGCTAGAGAAGTTCAAGGATCTGTTAATAGACTAAAACCATTAGGTATAAGTTTAGAAAATCAACCAGCAATAGTTGATTTAATGATAGAGCAAAAGAAACTAAAAAACACTATAAAGCAAGTAGATAATTCTAGTCTAACAAAAACAGAGTCAGAAAGACTTAGTGAAATAGATAAAGAATTAAGTGATATAATAGTAGCTGACAAAACTGCTAAGGTAGAAAAAGGAGCTAAAGTTATAGCTGAGCAAGTTGGAACTGGTTTTGAAACTTTTGAAAATGAAGCTGATGTAGCTTCTGCTATAGAAACTTTAAAAGAGCAAGGCGGAAATATTGATACTAAAAGCTCTGAAGACTACGGTACATTTGTAGTAATGCCTGATGGCAAGAGAATTATAATTCTAAATAAAGAATCTGCAGCTCAAGACAATGTTATGACAACTGCTCAACACGAGGTTGGTCATGCCGTTTTGTTTGAAACTGTTAAAAATAAACCTGAAGCTGCAATAGCTTTGGGTACATCTCTTTTAGAAGAATTAAAAAACAGTAAAGACATAACATTTACTAGTTCTAAGTTTTTAAATAGATTTAATCAGTATGTTGAAGATGCTGATATATCTAAAGCAGATACTATGGAAGAGGTTTTAACTCTTGCTAGTGAAGGATTAGAAAGTGGTGACATTGTTTTTAATGAAAAAGCTACAACTAAGATAGGTGATTTTATACGTAGAGCTTTAAGCGCTATGGGTTTAAACGTTAAGTTTAAAACTGGAAAAGATGTATTAAACTTTGTTAGAGACTACAATAGAAGCGTACAAAAAGGTAAGGGTCTTTCTAAAGGTCTTGAAAAAGCAGCTGTCGAGGGTGCTAAAGTAGACATAAAAGCTCCAACTGATATAGAGGCTGAGATTACAGAAGTAGTAACTAAAGAAAGTAAAAAAGATACAGGCGTTATAGCATCTACTAAGGTTCAAGAAATATACGACACGCAAGGTGAAGCTGGTGCTTTTGATATTATAGATCAATTCAAGCCTATAGTAAATAGAATAGTAGAAAAAAGAAGAGATGCGCCTAATTTTGATCGTCAGTTATTAACTGATGAAATTGAAACAGGTAAGCGTGGTATATTCGATTTAATTAGAGAGTATAAACCTGAATCAGGTGTGCCATTAGCCGCTTATATAAATAAGTTTTTACCAGCTAGAGCTATTGAAGCTTCTAAAAGAGTTTTAGGTGAAGAGTTTACTAGCGATGTTACAGAGGCCAAAGGCGTTATGGCAGAAGAAGTGACAACTGAAGTTGCTGAAAAACCTGTTACTAGAAAAATAAAGCCAAGCTCGTTTATTTCTAACGAAGCTGTCACTAAAATTAAAGAGCAAGTACAGGAGAAGATTAAAGGCATCGATCCTAAAAATCTAACGTTTAAAAAACTTGGTGACTTAGCTCCTGAAATTATTGCACAAGAACTTGGTATACCAGTTAAAAAACTAACTAGTCCAACGGCTAACCTATCAAAAGGTGATGCTACAGCTATTCAGCAGTTTGTCAATAAGAACGCAGATAAATTATTAAAGATATTACCTGAAGGGGCAGTAGTAGAAGCTGCAACAGACAAGCTCTTAGGTACGTCTACTGGCGTGCCAAAAGGATTACTTAATGCTTTTTATACTAAACAAGCTAGATTAGGTAAAGGCGCTGGACTTGCTCCGTTTAAATTAAACAAAGGAATTAGCAAAGCTGATTTCCTAGAAACGTTTGGTATTGTTGAAGGTAAGAAAGCTGAAGGATTTGACGCTAGATCACCACAAGCTCAAGCTTTAAAAGGTATTGCAAGTTTATACGGTAAGTTAGTTACAAACGAAATTGTAAGATCTGATACAGACTTAAGCCTAGAAGCTAAGCAAGATGTTGCAGCTGGTAAGAGCAAGGCTATGGCTAGTAAGCGAACACAGAAGCTGAACTGGAAAGAAACAGATGAAGCTATAGTGGCTTCTTTTAAAATAGGTGATAGAACTTATAAAACAACTTTAGAAGAAACCGCTTTCATGGAATTTGACGAAGGTCAAACCTACCAGGACATAGAAGATATAGCTAAAGATTTAGATATACTTGAAGACGCAGAAGGAAATCCGATAGAAAGTTCTGAGAATTTTTACCATTTAGAGTTCGGAGATACTGAGCTTGGAAAAGGTATAACAGGTAAAGGTAACGCTTTTGAAGTGTTCACTACTACTATGAACGGTGTTGTAGATTACTTAAAAGCTAATCCAAGTATAGAAGGCGTAGTGTTTACAGCAAAAGAACCTAGTAGAATTAGATTATATAAAACTCTAAGCCAAGTGTTAGCTGGTAAACTTAATGGCAGCTCTGGTTTTAAAAACGACACGTTTATTGTGTCAACTAAACCTGCAACGGTTAGCAAGCCAAAGTCTATGGCTAGTAAAAGACCTGATATTAAAAGTAGGTTTAATACAGCATCAACTACAAAAACAGGTGGAGTTAGCAAAGCTAATAACGTACAACCTATATCTAGGGGATCTGTAGAGTATATGGGAGGTAAAGGCGGTCTTAAGACGGAGACTAGGTGGACTCCCTCTAAAAAAGACATAGAGTATATTCCAACGTTTATGAATAAAGCTGCCAGCTTATTTGATAAAGACTTCTTCACTACTGGAAACTTTGCTTTTGGTGGAAGATCTTTAATAGGTACAAAATCAGATTTAACTAAAGCTTTAGAAGGAGCTGTTTATAACAAAGACGCTCCAAAGATGCCTAAAAGAAAGCCTTATAAGAAAACTAAAAAATACGACAAGAATTTTCACGAAAAATTAAACACTAAGGAGTTTCTAGATAATGAAAAAGCTAAAATGCCTTATCTTAAATTCATATTTGAGCAAATACAAGCTGATTTAAAATCTAACCCAAACCATTTAAAGTACTGGGAAGCTGTTTTAAATGACGCTCAAAACAGTCAAGGTCACTTTATGAGGTTTTTAGCGCCTATAGCTTTTTACCCAGTAGATAAAAATGGAAACCCAGTTTTCGATCAAGATATAGTTGAAGAGCATACTATGCCTCAAAGCAACGTTGCAGCGTTTTTATTACAATCAGCTCTTGATGGTAACATAGAACAAGATTTTGGATTTATAGAAGATAACTATTTTCAAGGAGCTTTACTATTAGCTGACGACAAAAAAACAAGAGGTAAAGATTATAATTATGTATCTAACATGGGAGAGACTTTTTTAGAGTCAGACAACCCATCTTCTTGGATGAGGTATAATAATGAAAACGTAAACGCTAATCAAGGCGGTATTGACTTTAATGCTTATAAATTATTAAACGGTCAGACTATAGCTGAAAGTTTAGATGCTGGTTTACCGCTTAAAGATAGAACTCTTGACGCTTTAGAAAACCAAAGAAATGAAATACTAAAGCAATTAAAAGATCCTAGCTATAAAGCTAAAGAGGCTATAAAAGTCTTTAAAGAATTAGCACCAGGAAAAGCTATGGCTTCAAAACGTGATAGCGATTTAATACCTGATGCTATAAAATACGACAGACCTATAACTGTGCAAACAGCTATAAATGCTTTAGCTAAAACTGATAAAGCTTTAGAGCTTGCTAGAAAACTAGATCAACCTGTTAAGAAAATTAGAGTGTTTGATTTTGACGATACACTAGCTAGAACTAAAAGCAATGTGTTATACACAATGCCTGATGGAACTACTGGAGCTATTGACGCTGCTACATTTGCTAAAGAAGCAGGTAGCATGGAAGCTGAAGGAGCTCAATGGGATTTCTCTGAGTTTAGTAAAGTAATGCAAGGAAGTAAAGGACCACTGTTAGATGTAGCTAAGATCATAGCGGACAAACGTGGAACTAAAGATGTATTTGTTTTAACGGCGAGACCTGCTAATGCAGCTGGACCAATTAAAGAATTCTTAGCTAGCATGGGATTAGATATTCCACTTGCTAACATTACTGGATTAGGTGATGGTGCTCCTGCAGCTAAAGCTGGGTGGATTATGGGTAAAGCAGCTGAAGGTTATAATGACTTTTATTTTGCAGACGATCACACAGGAAATGTTAAAGCGGTTAAAGATGTATTAAGTCAAATCGATGTTAAATCTAAAGTTCAATTAGCGAAAGCTAGCAAAAGAGCAACTTTCGATACTATCGTAAATGATATGATCGAGAATTCGTCTGGTATTGAAACTTATAAAAAGTATTCTGCAGCAAGAGCTCAAACAGTTGGTGCTAGTAAAGGTAAATACAATTTCCTTATTCCACCATCTGCTGAAGATTTCACAGGTCTACTATATAAGATGCTAGGTAAAGGTAAAAAAGGGGATGCTCAAATGGCGTTTCTTAAAACTAACTTATTAGATCCTTATAACAGAGCTGAGTCTGCGGTTACACAAGCTAAGATATCTGCAGCAAATGACTTTAAAGCTTTAAAAAATAAACTTAAAACACTACCTAAGACTTTAAGTAAACAAACTGGTATTGGTAAATTCACTTACTCTCACGCAGTAAGAGTTGCTGCTTGGACTAAGCAAGGTATGGATATACCTGGTTTATCTAAAAGAGATGTTAAAGAGTTAGTTGATTTTGTAAACAAAGACGCTAAGCTTAGAGTGTTTACTGACGAGCTTATCAATATACAAAAAGGTAAAGAATATCCAAAACCTGGTAAAACCTGGTTAGGTGGAAATATCACAACAGATATTATTGGTGGTATTAATAAAGTCAACAGAGCTGAGTACCAGCAAGAGTGGAGAGATAATTTAGATATTATATTCTCTGAGGATAACATGAATAAGATGGAAGCTGCCTATGGAACTAGATGGCGTGAAGCTATGGAAGATTCTATTCGTAGAATGAAATCCGGTAGCAATAGACCAATCGGAGGTAATAGAGTAACAGAGGGTTTACTTAACTGGTTAAACAACTCTGTTGGTGCTGTAATGTTCTTAAATACAAGATCTGCATTATTACAAACTATATCTGCGGTAAACTTTATAAACTTGAGTGATAATAATATAGTGAAAGCTGGAGTGGCATTTGCTAATCAGAAACAGTTTTGGGGTGACTTCATGACACTTATGAACTCTGACTATCTAGTAGAACGTAGAAACGGTCTTAAGATTAACGTAAGTGAATCTGAAATTGCTGATGCAGTTAGAGAAGCTCAGAACAAACCTAAAGCAGCTATTGCTTTCTTACTTAGTAAAGGTTTTGTTATGACTAGATTTGCAGATAGTTTTGCTATTGCATCTGGTGGTTCTACATTTTATAGAAATAGAGTTAATAAGTATGTTAAAGAAGGTGTAGAGCAGAGCGTTGCTGAAAAGCAAGCTTTTGAAGACTTTAAAGCTATAGCGGAAACAAGTCAACAGTCTAGTTCACCTAGTAAAATTAGCCAACAACAAGCATCAGCTGCTGGTCGTGTTATACTTGCTTGGGCAAATACACCAATGCAATATGCTCGTATACAAAAAAGAGCTGGTCAAGATCTTATAAACGGTCGTGGCGACTGGAAGACTAATGTATCTAAAATAGTTTACTACGGTGCTATTCAGAATTTAATATTCAACGCGCTACAAAGTGCTGCGTTTGCTTTAGGATTTGGAGACGATGATGAAGAAGATGAGGTTAAAGCTAAAAAGAAAGAAGAAAAAGCTTACACGATTTTAAACGGAATGATTGATTCTCAATTAAAAGGTTTAGGTATATTTGGAGCTGCAAGTGTAGCTATGAAGAATACTCTAATGACTCTTTACAAAGAACATAACAAGAAAGGTTCTAAATACGAAAACGCTGTAGAAGACTTAGAAGGCTTCTCACCACCTCTTGGATCTAAGATTGGTAAAATAACCGGAGGTCTTAGAAGTTTTAGTTGGAATAAAAAAGATATAAAAGAAAAAGGTTTTAGCTTAGATAACCCAGCTTATATAGCAGGTGCTCAAGTTGTAACCGGTCTTACAAATATTCCTTTTGATAGAGTTATGAAGAAAATTAACAATATAAGAGGTATTGTTAACGAAAGATCTGCTTTATGGCAAAAAGTAGCTTTAGGTCTTGGTTGGTCAACTTGGGATGTAGATCTTGGTTATTACGGAGGTTTTGATAAAGAAGAACCATTAACACCTAAGCAACAATTAAAGCTTGAGGTTGATACAATGAAGAAAGATACTAACAAACCAGATCAAGTTAAAATATTACTAGATTTTGGTTTAACTAAAAAGCAAATTAGAGAGCTTAAAAACGAAAACAATAGAGTTAAAAAAATATTAGAACTACAAAAAAAAGATAAAAATGCCGGATCCAAAAAATAACAAAAAAGAATTACCAAAAAAAGTAGACACTACGCTTGCTGATAATTTGAAAATGGTTTTAGAAAAACATAGAAGACAAAACAATCAACCAATTCAAGAAGATAGTAAAATACTTGACAATAGGTTTAAAAAAATGTCTCAGTACAAACTTCCACACCAAAGCGCCGCTCAATTTAAAGGAGCAAATTCATCTAATTCAAAGTGTTGGACTGGTTACAAAAAGGTAGGAACTAAACCTTCACCTAGCGGAACCGGAGAAACTGTTAACGACTGCAAAAAAAAATAAACTATGAGTCTATCAGATATCAAAATATATGCAATGAATGCTGGAGCATTAGGCGTGACAACGTTTACACAAATAGAAGCACCACTAAAAATATTTTTACTAATAGTAACTATAGGTTATACTATATCTAAATGGGTCGAACTAAAAAAAGATAAATAATGAGTATATATAACGACATTATGTTCCCGACTTCTCCTTTGAATAGAGAAAAACCACACACGGCGGGAATGAGCGCGGCTGAAAGAGCTGCTTACAATAAAAAGACAGGTGGAAACCTAAAAGCGCCTCAACCAGAAGGTGGATCGCGTAAGAAATCTTACTGCGCTAGATCTGCAGGTATTAAAAAATGTAAAGATCCAGATAAAAACGGAGATTGTCCAAACGACATTGCGAGAAGAAACTGGAAGTGTTAAAAATAAATCAAAAAAATAATAAATAAACTAAATAAAAATTATGAGTTCACCATTTCAAAAATCATTCAGCGCTAAATCACCATTAAATCAAGTACCACCAACTGGTACACCTGGAAACGTAGGTTATTACGATCCTGAGCATGAAGACGAATTTGCTCAAAAATTCCCTACACGACCTGAAAATCAAGCTGAATTAGACGCTGCTAAGTTTAGTTTAGACCTAGGTAAGACAGCTAGAAAAGACATGATGAAAATGAAGTCAGGAGAAGAGAAAACCGCCAAAGCTAAAGAAGCTTACGATCTTTCAAAACCTTACTTTGATGCAGATGCTAAAACAAGAGAGCAAAAAAGACAAGACTATAGTGATGTTCTAGAAGCAGGTAAAACTATAGCTAAGTCTAGCGGGTTAAACCAAAATAAAGAAAAAAAGAAAAAAGAACTTCCTCAAACTGTTAAAGATAGCTTACAACAAAAAGCTTTAAAACTTGGCAAACCTTTTTACAGCAAGAAACACAAAGTATATGTAGAAGGTGAAGACGGAGTATTATCTAGAACTCCAGTAAATACTAGTAACTACGAAAAACTATAACAGTTGAGAAACATTAACAAGATCATAGTTCATTGTACAGCTACTCCTGAAGGTAGGCATACTACCGTAGAAGACGTTAGGCGATGGCATTTAGATAGAGGTTGGTCTGATATTGGATATCATTTCCTAATCTATCTAGATGGCTCTGTGCACGCGGGAAGACCTGTTGAAAAGCAAGGGGCTCATACCAAAGGTCATAATAAAGAATCTATTGGAATAGCTTATGTTGGTGGAATTGATAAAGTTAATTTTAAAGCTAAAGATACAAGAACTGAAGAGCAGAAAGATGCTTTAGTAGATATGCTAGAGTATTTTAAAATAGCGTATCCAGACGCAGTGATACACGGACATAGAGACTTTGCTAATAAAGCTTGTCCTAGTTTCGATGCAACTAAAGAATATGACAACATAACTAACATGTGGAAATAATGAAGAAAGTAATAAAGTTTTTAAAGGGTGAATGGAACTCCTTAATGTATAAACTAATGTTTAAGAAAGAAAGAAAATGAGTTCACCATTTCAAAAACAATTCAGTGCCAAGTCACCATTGAGTCAAAAATATAAAAAAGGAGATTTAATTAGCGAAGATGATGCTTCAAAATATACAAATTTAAATGTCCAAGAATTAAGTGAAATTAAAGGGGATGAACGTAGTCAATTTATGACTACAGAGGACAATGATACTATAAGACCTAAATATAATAAAAAAAAGTTTAAAGAAACTAAAATTAAAAATGAAATTAGTGATGAAGAGTGGAATAAAATTATAGAAGCATCTGAGAAAAATATGCCAAAACCATATTAATAAAAAGGAACAACATAAAATAGGCGTACCATACCTAAAAGTTCCTGTAACCAGAAAGGGCCCTCATAACGAGAGCCCTTTTTTTTGTTTCATATAGTAAACAAATGTGTTTACTTTTGCTTCTTTAATGAAGCGTTATCAAAAAGGATAGATTTGCCAGGTTTTGATATTACTGGCATTTTTAATTGTACCTAATTAGGTATAATTAAAATCATCTATTATCCGTCACAGCTTAAACATCCTTCATCCATTGCAGTAGCAGCAATGTCTCCACGTAGAACACTCTCTGTTCTTGTGTAATACAAAGTCTTCACTCCGTTTTTCCAAGCATCAAAGTGTACTTTATT
>Ga0196889_1000075_pt1 | contig 32423 bp, 29 predicted proteins | sample VirMetDEL_Nov_12_FD_166415 | JGI IMG/M metagenome (GOLD analysis project Ga0196889, IMG submission 166415) | Aqueous microbial communities from the Delaware River and Bay under freshwater to marine salinity gradient to study organic matter... | ecosystem: Environmental > Aquatic > Marine >...
ACTCAAAGACAGATTGACAAATGGGTTAAATGGAGTTGGGAGATTAGAGGCAAAATTAAATGGAAAGAGCTTGTAGAGATACAAGATAAATATAAAATAAAAGTAGAATAATGGGGAACTGGGAATTAAGTATTGGGTTGTACCCAGGGGTACTATTCGGAATTAGATCTTATGAAAGCGAAGGCATTACGGATCATGTATTGTACCTTCCAATTGTGGAATTATGTCTTACTGTTTATCATGACGTATAAACAAAATGAAGCTATAGACTTCTTTTTGGACGATTTAATCATACAAGTTAAGGGGGTTATAAATACATCTCCAAAAAAACAAGATATGCTTTCGTATTGCGACTCTTGGCTAAACACACTACAAACTATTAAAGGCTTAAACAACGAATAACTATGGAATTATTTACTCCAAGAATTGCATATAAACCATTTGAATACCCTGAATACTATACTGAAGGTTGGTTAAAACAAGCTCAAGCATTTTGGTTGCATACTGAAATTTCTATGTCTGGTGATTTAAAAGACTGGAATGAAAGAATGAATGACAAAGAAAAAAACCTTGTAGGTAATATACTATTAGGCTTTGCTCAAACAGAATGTGCAGTATCTGATTACTGGACGCAAAAAGTAGTGGGTTGGTTCCCAAAACATGAAATACAACAAATGGCAATGATGTTTGGATCGCAAGAAACAATACACGCTGTCGCTTATTCTTATTTAAATGAAACACTTGGCCTTGAAGATTTTGAAGCTTTTTTACAAGACGAAGCAACTATGGAAAGATTCGAAGCCCTGGTCTCTTACGAGGGGACTGATACTGCTGGCATCGCTAAGTCTCTTGCTGTTTTCTCTGCTTTTGCTGAGGGCGTTTCTCTTTACTCTGCTTTTGCTGTACTTTATAGTTTTCAACTTAGGAATTTATTAAAAGGCGTTGGCCAACAAATGAAATGGAGTGTAAGAGATGAATCTTTGCATTCTAAGATGGGTTGTAGGCTGTTTAGGCACATGTGTGAAGAAGATAGTACTCTATTAGATAATTGTAAAGAAGACGTTTTAAATGCAGCAACTGCAATGCTTGAAGCCGAAGAAAACTATATTGATAAAATGTTTGAGCTTGGAGACATTGAAAACCTTAAAGCTTACGACCTCAAGCAGTTTATTAGAAAAAGACTTAATGAAAAAATCGTTGAACTTGGCTACAGGGACAGTGGGAAATACTTTGACTTTAATCCAAAAGCAGCAAGTAACCTCGACTGGTTTTACCATCTCACCGGTGGCGTTACTCATACTGACTTTTTTGCTATTAGGCCTACTGATTATAGCAAAGCGAATGAGGGCGAGGATTTTGAAGACATGTGGGATTAATTAACTAAAATTAAATAATATGAAAGGACAAAAACAAAGTAGACAAGATCTACTGGAAAAGAAAGTACAAGCATTAATAAATGTAGTACAACAATTATTAGACGAAAACGCTTACTTAAAAGATTTATCTGCAGGAACTTTGCAAACAGTTAAACTTATGCCGGGTTATGACAATGCTATTAAAGAATTAACTGAGAAACTTCAAAAAGACAACGAACCTAAATTAGATCTTGAAAATGAATTGGAATAACGATTGGGTAAAAGGAGTAGACTATCCTACGTGGGGAAATACAGAAGTGTATAAAAAAACTATTATTGGCGGATATTTAATGGCTGGTGAAACACCAAAAGACGCTTATTTACGAGTGGCAAACACTGTTGCAAAGCGTTTATATAAGCCAGAATTGGCGGATAAGTTCTTTCAGTACATATGGAAGGGGTGGTTAAACTTAGCTTCCCCAGTGCTCTCTAATACGGGTACAGATAGAGGTTTACCTATATCATGCTTTGGTATTGATGTTGGAGATAGCATTGCTGATATTGGACAGAAAAATTTAGAAATGATGCTTTTAGCCAAACACGGTGGAGGAGTTGGTATTGGCGTTAATATGATTAGAGCAGCAGGGGCTAGAATTACTGGTAATGGCACATCTGATGGCGTTGTTCCTTTCTGTAAAATATATGATTCAACTATATTAGCAACATCTCAAGGGTCTGTTAGAAGAGGCGCAGCAAGCGTTAATATCAATATTGACCACAAAGACTTTGAAGATTGGTTGGAAATTAGAGAACCTAAAGGAGATGTTAATAGACAATCGCTTAATCTACATCAATGTGCTGTTGTTGGCGATAAGTTTATGCGAAAGCTTGAAGAAGGAGATTCAGAGGCAAGAAGAAAATGGAGTAGACTATTGCAAAAACGCAAAGCAACTGGAGAACCTTATATTTTATTTAAAGGAAACACAAACAAAGCTAACCCGGAGGCATATAAAAAGAATGGATTAAAAGTACACATGACAAACATATGCAGCGAAATTGCATTGCATACTGATGAAAATCATAGTTTTGTATGTTGCTTATCATCTTTAAATCTTACAAAGTATGAAGAATGGAAAGATACAAATCTTATTTACGACGCAACTTGGTTTCTTGACGGAGTACTTGAAGAGTTTATACAAAAGGCTAAAGGCCTTAAAGGATTTGAAAATTCAGTTCGTTCTGCGGAAAAAGGAAGAGCGCTTGGTCTTGGAGTCCTTGGGTGGCACACTTACCTCCAGCAAAATGGAATACCTTTCGAAGGAATTCAAGCTCAGTTTGAGACTAGGAGAATATTTAGCCAGATTAAAATCGAAAGCGAAAGGGCGTCTAGAGCACTTGCCGAGGTATACGGAGAACCCCTTTGGTGTCGTGATACTGGACTTAGGAATACTCACCTTAGGGCTATTGCACCTACTGTATCAAATAGTAAACTATCTGGCAATGTTAGTCCAGGTATTGAGCCTTGGGCTGCTAATGTTTTTACAGAGCAATCTGCGAAAGGTACTTTTATTCGTAAGAATAAAGAATTAATTAAAGTGCTTAAAAAAGTAGGATTAGATACTGAAGAAATATGGAATAAAATCCTTGAAGATGGGGGAAGTATACAAGACATAAATATTCTTGATGATTGGGGATATATTAATAAAAAATTAGTATATTTAACAGACGTATCAGAGCAAGATATGTTACTTGGTTATGATACAGTTAAAGATGTATTTAAAACCTTTAAAGAAATTAACCAGTTAGAGTTAGTTAATCAAGCGGGAATACGCCAACAATATATAGACCAGTCGGTCAGCTTAAACCTTGCTTTCCCAAGTGCTGCTACACCAAAATGGATTAATCAAGTTCATTTTGAAGCATGGAAAAAAGGTGTAAAAACATTATACTACACAAGAACAGAATCTGTGTTACGAGGAGATATAGCTGCAAAAGCAATGGATCCAGATTGTTTATCCTGTGATGGGTAGTATGATACTTAGTTAGTTTAGTTAGTTATATTAAAAAAGGGGAGGCTGTGAAGCTTCCCCTTTTTGGTTACAGGAACTATTGGGTATGTTGCCCATTATTTTTTTGTTCCTTTCTTTTAATTACTTTCGGCCACTTCTTTCTTTGCCTTTAATAGCGTCTGGTAAATCGCCAATTTGATTACCTACTTCTACAATGCTGTTTTTAATATCAATCAACTCTTCTTTTACCCTGCTTAAGCGGTGCATCGTTGCCTCTTTTACTTTTTGAGCTTTGTCTTCTAACTCGTCAGGTAATAAATCTTTGTCTTTATCTTTAATAATGCCTTTGTGCATTAAGATTAAAATAAGGTTTGCTAATAATGATAAGCATACAACTCCAATTAGTATTTTCATAGTTTATTTGTTTATGGTTATTAATCTCTATTAATTTTAATTACTTTTCTTTTAGCTTTAGAGTCTTCGCCTCTATTAATTCTAATTGTTTCTCCTTTTTTCTTTTTATCTTTTTTGTTCATTCCAAGTTCCCAATCAGACCATCCAGCTATTAAAGCTATTTTCTGCCATATTTCAGAGTCTTTGGATAAAGCATTGTTTACGTTTTGCGCTTTTTTAATTGCTCTATCTAAAGGAATATTGGTTGTAGCAGAAGTAAGATTACCAAGGGCTAAAAATGCAGGATTATCTATTCTAAGTCCCATTTCTGCCATTTCATCTTTCTCCCAGCTAATAGCTCTACCGGCAGATCTTATTTTTGAAATTTTAGATGATATTGGAGGGGATATTCTTAATAATTCTAAAGCAGCTTCCTCGTATTTAGGACCTTTCTTTTTAGATTCTTTAACAATTCTAAGCGCTGCATTTTTTGCTACTGAAAGTACAGATCCAGCCAAACCAGTTCCTCTTAATAAACTATCAAGCATGCCATTAGCAATCCTAATATTTTTTTCGTTTTGTTCATCTTCGTCTTCATCATTAAATGCCGCGGCAAATAATGCGCTTTGTAATGCACTAAACAGTAAGTTTTGTGCTACCCCGTAGTATATTATTTTAGATATATTTGTTTTTCTATCTCCACGACCCGTTTTAAGGTCTTTAATGGCTTTATCTATTATTCTAGCATATTGTGCCGGTGTATTTGCAAAAGCTAATACAATACGCCCTAATGGCCCCGCTTGTTGTTGACTAATTTTATCAGGTCTACTTGATTGTTGAGATTCTTCTGCAGTTTCTCTAAAATCCTGCATAGCTTTAACCTCAGCTTCTTTAGCTGTTAAGCCTTGATTTTCATATGTATTAATTCTATTTCTATAAAATGCAGAACCACCAGAAGCTATAGCAAAACTATCTGCTATTTGAGTTGGCAAAAATCCAGCTTTTAACATAATAGATATTGCAGCTTTAGCTTTGTTTTTAGATGTAGCAGCTAATTCAGCAACATCCGCTTCGTTAACGTTTATTCTTAAACCATTGCGCCTATCAACTAAAAAGTCTGAATTCATTAAAGACATAAAATCTTTCCAAAATTGCTTTTGATTAGCAAACGCTTTTCCAGCAGATAAAACATTGTTATCACTAAAATTTAAAAAGTTTATTGCCGATATAGTTTGGAGTACTGCTGATCTAGTATTTAAAAACATAATACTACCAACTGCATTTGAAATCCAATCAGTAAATCTATTAGTAAGCTGATCACCCCCGGGAGGCCTGTTTTTACCAGACTTCATACGAGCTAATATGTTTTCCATAGCAACTCTATATTTAGTCCCGTATAATGCTTCTAATTTATTTAAATTTTCTTTTGTAAAAATTGCATCTGCATTTTCTTGCCATTCCGCTAAATGCTTAGCTCTTTTAGTTGTGTTTAAACCACCTATAAGATCAGTGTCTATTGTGCCAGCAATCCAGTTTTTGTCAGGACCTACATAACCATCTACACCATTTATATTAATTAAAGAATTAGAAAAATCTCTTAAATCTTGATTATCTACAACAAATTTAACTAATGTATCAATGTCCGTTTGGTCTATATCAGGTATTTTCATACCTTGTTTGTTCCATATGTATACCCTAACAGCCATTTCTTGCGTGTATGGCTCACCTGGAAGTTTTTTACGTAAATCTTTAGGAACTATTTTTAAACTTTTCACAAGAGCTTTATACTCTTTAGCTAGTTTAATTCTTTCATTACTTATTGCATTCATTGCAACAGCATAAGGATCTAATAGATTCTTTTTAAACCAGGCCATTTGATTATCACCAATTTTTCCCTTGCCAAGCATTCTGTATAATAAACCTACAAAATCTTGTGCAGAATATGGTATACCAAATAATATTCTCCCTTTGCTTGATCCAGCAGCCTCTGCTTTTGCTCTACTATATATAGATTTAGCTGTAACCCCTGTGTTTTCCTCTATTATATTATTAAAGTCTTTATTTAAACCTTGTAAAGCGCCTTTTTCAAATTCCTTACTTGATTGCCAATTTGATTTGTTTTCACCGGTATATTTATTTGCGGCGTCAACAAATTCCGGTCTACTATATCTAGCTATATCTGTTTCTTTTATACCTTTTTCATTTAGTATTTTATCTAAAGGCACAGGTATAAGATTAACTTTAGCTTTTTCTAAAACAGCATCTAAGGCTTTAAGGTCATTTGTTTTTGCATATTCAACAAAAGCTTTAAATATGGTATCTGCGGAAGTTTCATGTTCTAAAATAGATTTTTCATTTCCTAAAGCTTTTATTTCGTAGCCTGCTTTTGAAACTTTTCTTATTGCGCTTCTTTGGTCAGCAGTAAGCAAAGTAAGCATGCCAATAACTTGATCAATTGTGCCGTTTGCTTTTGCTCTGTCTATAAGCTTTTTTAAATACGATATTGTTGATTCGGCTTGCAAATCTATAGCGCTTTTATTCCCGGGCCAATTTTCTTTAATAGCTTCAATATTAGTTAAACCAGAAACTGTTACTCCATCAAGAGTAATATAAGTTCTTTTGATAGGCTTATTGTCCCCTTCTAATTGCTCTGTCTTTACTTCTAAATTAAAATTTAATTTATTATTTTCTGAAATGTTTTTTATTATTTTATTAAATAATAATTCATTAGTTCGTATTCCGTCTATTTTCAATGATCTAATAGATCTGCCGGCGTAAATTAAAAATTCTTTTATAGCTTGCGCTTTAGACTCTTTATCTGGAGCATTGGCAATTGTATTAATAAGATCTTCTTGAGCATATTCAAAACCAACTATTTGCTGTTGATATTTAAAAAACTTTTTAGTTTCATTTATTAATTTATATACAAGATTACTTGCTGATGGAATGGTTTTATCAAGAGATTTATTTACCACCACTACAAGCTTAGCTGTAAGCTCTCTGTATGCTCTTAAGCTCATAAGCGGCTTTGGAGCATTAAAAATAACATCAATAACATCCGAAAGGCTATCAACATTATTAATATTGTTTATTACGCTATCTATAAAGCTATTATAAACGTCGTCATTATTAGATATAGTCTTTAATTTTTCAAGCCCTAATTTTATATTTTCTTTAGCCTTTGAATTTATTTTAACTTTTTTACTTTTATTTTTAACATTTTTGCTAAATTGAAAAACACTTTTACCTCCGGCAATATCTTGTACAACATTTTCTGTACCAGGTGTCTCTGATAATATTTGTCTAGCAAAAGAATTAGACATTAGCTTTTCAGTAAGTCTTAAAAATCCTTTTATTGTTTGACCTGTTTTATCTCTTGGTGAAATGCCTTTAACTGGTTTATTATCAACAATACCAATAGCTTCTAAAAAGTCTTCTACCTTTATGTCTTTGTTTTTAACATAAGGAGATATACCAGCTTTTTTAGTGGTTCTTTCTTGTTTTGTATATAAATTAGAGTTATTTAAAATATTATTTGATACACCAGTCGATGTGCCTAATAGGTTTTCACTAGCAGCCTCTAGCACTGCCCCTTCTGGAAGTAATTTAATAAGCTGCTTTGCGTTTTTTTGCAAAAACATTTGCGCAAATTTCATTTCCATACTTGCTAAGTTAGCTTTAGGATCTGTTATTTTTTTAACTTGTATTGCTAATTGCCTTGAAAAAGTTTCAGCTACAAGCCCTTCTAAATTTTTAAAAGTTAATTTGCCTTGCGGTACTTTATCTATTTTACTTATCGCTTCATTTTTAGCCATCTCAATTGCTGCTGGACTACCTAATAAAGTTTCTGCTTTTATTAATTTTGATTTAGTTTCTTTTTCCGCTGTAGCCTCTTCCGCTATAGCTTGAGAAGTATCTTGCGCTTCTATTTGTATGCCACCACCGTCTTGTGTAGTTGCATCTAACGATCTTGTTATGCCTTGCTCAGCACTTTCTATTCCTAATCTTTTTGCTAAATCGTTGGATCTTAGAAACCCTCTATTTACTATAAACTTTTCTAAAGGCTGTTTTTGAGTATATTCTTCAAATACCATAGTAGCTATGTCGCTAGTCATGGATTCTTTAAAGTCTTGTCTAGTTATGCCTTTTTTAGCCTCTTGTGGTATTTTATCGTATAAATCTTTTGTTCTTTTTTCAACAAAACTATCTATTGTAGGTTTTAGTTTATTTAACACCTCTCCTTCTAGCCTAGATTCTTTAGCGCTTTTTATAGGCTCTTTGCCAAATTTTTTAGCGGCTTCTTCATTTTGCTTTTTAAGATCTTTTATTTCTAAAACAGTATTGGCTAAAGTTTTATCTTCTTCTGCTGTAAGCTTTTGCTTCTTTTCAGTAGACTTTTGTAAATCTACTGTTTTTGCATCTTTTACTTTAACTCCTTTAGTTGTTTCGGCTTTTTTTATTGCCTCAACAGCAACGCCGCTTACTTTGCCGGTTTCTTTTATACTAGTATTGTATTCTTTTAAGAAATTAAATACATCCCTACCGCTATCAAATGATATATTTTCAAAGCCTTGCCCTCGGAACAATCTTGTAATTACATCTTTTAATTTTTCAAACGTAGTTTTATCGTAGTCAATTTTATTTTTAATAATACCATCAGAAAAAACATTTAAGAATTCTGTATCCCATTGGTCTGGTGCAATTTCATTATCTTTAAGAAAATTATCAACGTAAGCAATCTGCTTAGAGGTCATAGATTTTTTAAAGTCTTTCACTATAGCACCTTGTGCGCTTTTGTCTCCGATTAAAGCATTTAAAATAGGATGTAGTATTTCATGTGAACCTACAGATACAGATTCCATTTTTATAGCTTGTTCTTTGTCTATAAATATTCTACCATCTCCAATAAAAACACCACTTACATCTTTTAATTGCTTAGTGGCTTCTTCTATAGATAGCCCTGTTTCTTTAGCTACAGCTGCTATCCACCCATTGGTAGTTTTTAATGTTTTTACTTTTTCTTTAAAGCCTAATTCTTTTGCTAGTCCTTCTGTGGCCTCTAAATTTGTATTAACTCTAATATTAGTTAATGAATTGTTTATATCTTCAACTCTTTTTGATTCAATAGACGTTAAGCTAGCATCGCCTACTTCTTTAATTTTATTTTCTAAAGTTTCTTTTTCTTTTAATAAATTAACAGCATTTATTTCATCTTTTTTAAGAAAGTTTAAAGAACTTATTTTATTTACAGCTTGTTGTGTTTTTCTAAAATTATTTTTTATTTCAATTCCTTCTTCCTCTGTTAATTCAGATGAAATAACTTTAGAATCAACTTGCTCATCTACTATTTTAGTAGAATTTTTAATTTTAGCAATATTAATTTCAGCATCACCAACATCAGCTGTTTTGAAGGCATCGGTTACATTTTTATAATCTGTGTCTTTAATTATTTTATTTATAGATGCTTTGTCTATAGCCTTACCTAGTTTAGTTGCTTGAGAAGCTATTGTTAACGGAGCGCCTCCTAAACCGGCAACACCTTCAAATATAATTTCGCCAGCATCCATTTCTTGACCAGCAACATATCTTCCTCCTATTTCACCTAAAGAACCTCCACCAGCTTCTATAACACCAGTAGTTGCACCTATAGCTAATTTTTTAAATCCAGCTTTTGCTAATTTACCACCAACACCTTTAGCGAGACCCATGGTTAAACCTTCTATAGCTCCAATGGTTAATCCTCTTTTTAATGCTTTATTTTTTAAATCAGTTAATCTTTCCGGATCGTTTAAAAATTCTTTTATAGCTCCTTCATTAAGATCATCCCCAACTGCTTCTTGAAGCAATTCTCCAAAGGTTAATCCTGTTTCCATAGCGGCCATAGTACCAACCATAGCGCCGGTTAAAGCACCACCCGCAGCTGTTATAGAAGCCAAAGGCCCTCCGACAGCCCCCAAGGCAGCCCCAGTTCCGGCTCCAGTAGCTGCTCCAGCTGCTCCAGCGGCCAGCACTTCGCCAGAATTTACTATAGCGCTTAATTGAGAAGATATAGAACTGACTAAAAGCGTGCTCAATACTGTAGGATTTTGCATTATACCTTTAATAGCACCCCACGTACTCTTCCCGTTTTCGTTATAAGTTTTTTGCCAATCCCTCATTTCGTCGGATCCTACATTTTTTTCCCCTACTTCTTTTTGTTTTTTAAGGAATTTTAAAATGTCTTTAGACTCAACGTCTGCGCCTTTGTTTATAACATCAAAAGCGTCGTCAGCAAGCTTACCTTGGCTCCATCCTTCTTTACCCGCTCTATATAAATCAGAAAAGTAATCTACTACGCCCCAATCCCATTCGCCATCATCTTCTCGTAACTCCGATAAACCATCGTCCAATGCTAAATCCGTGTCGGATGCTTTTTTTACGCCCGCACCCGCATCCTGAGTTGAGGGGGTTTGCTTTCCCGGCCCTTTAATTAATTCTGCTTCAGGAAAGTCTTGTAAAAACTTATCTGTTTGATCTATGTCAACCTCAAATTGCTTTTTAGTTCTAACGTCTTGATATACATTAAAATCTTGTGAAATCTCTTGTGGAGCTTCCTCTACAACAGGCTCTTCTATTTGCTCTTCAAATAAAACAGCATTTGGGAAGTCTATAAAAAATTGCTCTTTGCTTTCAGCGTCAACTTCATATTTTTTACCGTTATCTGGATTTATATAAATTTCAAACATAATTATCTATTGGTTTTTTCTATATGAAGTAGAATCTATTTCTGATCTATAGTCAGCTTGCCTTTTACGTAAGTATTGCTTTGAAGCTTCTCTATATGCTTCTGAAGTAGCATCTGACCCATATTCTTCTCTAATAAGATCATTAACAAAACTTTCTACTTCTCCTCTACGCTTCATATTTACTGATCCTTCTTCTTTTAAATTATTATCTTTGTCAACAGAGAATATTGTTAAAGAATCACCATTCCATTCAATTTCTTGAATTGTTTTTCCTTTATATTCTTTATTTAAAAAGAAAGATTTATTTTTCTTAGAATTAGCTTTTAATATGTCATCAGTAAAAGCTTCTGCTATTTTTATATCAACTTTTTTTCCACTCCCTTTTTCCCCGCTTTTGCCGGTAGAAACAGCTTTTAAAGTTTCTGTAGCTCTGTAATAAACATCTTTTTCACCACCTATATTGCCTTTTTTAAAGTCATTACCAAAAACATCTTCAATAATTTTTGGCTCCATTAATTTTTTTAAAGCAATTTCTTGATTTGGTATAGATAATTTAGAAATTTCGGACCAGTCAGCATCGTATTGCGTTTCTAGTATAGATTCTTTTTGTTGATCAGATACGGTTAAAAAAGATTTTACTTCCGCGTCTACCAATGGATTTATTGTATTTGTTACAGCTTTAGTGTTTATAGTCTCAATTTGTCCTTGAACCTTTCTGCTTCCTATTTTTTTACCGTCTTTAATTATATCCTGATCTACTATTTCTAATTTAGCTGTATTTAAAAGACCAGGTTGTACTTTGCCGTTTTTACCTATAATAAGCTTGCTAGCAGAATCTGCAGCTTCTTTTCTCATTTGATCTATTGGAAATATTAAATCCGATCCAGTAGTGTAGCTTGCAAAATTAAAATCTTGTGCGCTAAAAGGCGTGTCCCCTGTTCTTCCGCTGCCATTAACAACTATAGAGTTTGTTTTCGGGTCATAATAAGGAGTAAAATTGGCTTCGTCTGCCTGCCCGGCAAGCCCCATTAATACGCCTGTGTTATTTATTTGCCCAGCAGCATCACCAACAATACCATATTGTGCGTTCATCTCGGACGGACTTAACTCACTAAATGCTCCAACGTCCTCGCTAAGTTTACCTAAACCAGCCGCAGTCGTGGATAAAAATTGATCAACTCCTGCAATTTCTTGCAATAGTTCTTGTCTTCTTTCAGGATCAGTTTCAGAAAATAATTCTATTTTCAAATCAGCACCATACATTAATCTTTCTCTAACGATGGGTTTAATGTTTTCAGTAAGAGTTGTTTTTGGCAATTTAGAATTAAAATCAGTAGATCTTTTCAATGCAGCTAGTTGACCTTCAGTCATCATTTGTTGCATTTTTGCATTTTTTGCTTCTGCTTCTTTTCTACGACGCTCTGCATTTTCGCCAGCTTTCATAATACCAGCTCCAACGCTTTGCCCAAAAGATGCAATACCTTGTGCTAATATCTCTCCTGATCTATCAGTAATTATTTCTGGATTTCTATAACTCATTTTATTTATCTTATTATTAACCCTTTGCTCCTATATATGAACCAGCAATATTACCTATACCGCTTATAGCTCCTGACCACGCCGCTGCCCCAGCTTGGTTAGCTTGAGCAATATTCTGCCTTGATTGAGATTCTTGACCTGATAATCTATCTAATTTTTGCAGGTCCCTGTCTTCTTGAGCACCAAAGGTAAATTGCTTGCCCGCTGCTTCTGCTTGCTGCACTCTTTGAGCTTCACTCATTTGCACTCCTTGTATTCTTTGTCCTTCAGACATTTTCATTTGTTGCAATTGACTTTCGCCTTGAGCTTTAAGCTTTTCGTTTTGAGCCTCTTGTTGTTCTATGCTTGCAGCTACTCCTTTTTTGCTTTGTAATGCAGCCTGGGCTAACGCAGTGGCACCACCAGCGCCAGATCCTGTAGCCCTAATTGTATCTAATGTATTTGCTAAAGCAATATCAGCTTCTTCAATTTGCATTTCTGCGGCTTGCGTAGCCACACCTAAACTTTCATATGGATTGCTTAATTGCCCGCTTAAATCCGAAGCTAAACCACTAACATTAGTGACATCGCCATAAGGATTTATAATAGGTTGTCTATTATTTTCCAATGCTGTTATTTTAGCGTTTAATCTTCTTTTTTCATTAGATGCCGCTTTAGCTTGTTTTTTAGCTTTACCTCCGCCGATTAGTCCTCCTAATAACGATATTCCGGCCCCTATTGCTGCCGCTGCTACTACTCCTGCCATATTATTTATTTTTTTTATTATATTCCTTAAGAGTAATAGAATACAAAAAGTTTTCTATTTCATCTAAATTTTCTGTATTAGTTGGATTTTTGTGCACATTTATAAACAAACAATCTTCTACACAGTATATTAATCTTTTAGCCCCTTTTTTAGATTTTTCATAACAAGGCGCTATATGTTCTACCACTTCCCCGCAATCGTTAACAATTATTTTTCCTTTTAATAAAAACCAAAAATGATCTGTATGATGAAACGCGCTAACAACAATACTGCCAGCCTGCATTTCCATTTTTCTCATGTATAACTGGTCAGAAAAATCATGTGTAATAGGGAAGTCTTCATTATTGACTAAGTTTACGCCATCTCCGTAAAGCCCCTCTTTGTCATTGTTTTCTATTATAATATTCTCAAGGCTTTCTAACTTTTTATAAAATTGAGTTAATTTCATTTAATTTCGTTTAATACGAAGATACTACAAATTTAGATCCAACACTCCAAAGTTCTTTAGGTCCACCAACATTAGTTAAAGCATCAGTTGAAAAAGTAACAGTAGCAAAAAATCCTTTAATACCAGACATTTCATTACCCCATACGACTTCTTCTTCTCTTGCTGGGCTATTATTTATTAAGTTAGCAAAGTATTTGTTTTCTTTTCTATCAAAACCTAACCTATATATAACCCCGCTATCATTGTATGTTTGATTATAACTAGGCACTTGTGCCGTTGTATCGTCATAGCTAACCCAACCATTATTTACATAATCATATTTTTGAGCATCAGAAACAAAACTTGTTACTTGCCATCCATTATCTCCTTCGTAATTTACTGTCTGAAAGTTTTTAGATACAGATGAGTTCTGATTAAAAACAAAAGTTATGTTTGAAGGAGCATATTCGCCGTAAAAAGTACCTCTATTGTTTCCGCTAGGATTGCTATAATGCTCGTATATGGAACCATTCTTAAAACTATAAAATTTATTCTTAAGACTTGTTATGTATGTTGGCTTATATGTAAAGAAACTATTCCACCCTTTAACTAATTCATCAAACGTTAACGTTGCATAGTTAGATGGGTTGTCAACATTTTCTTGCCAAGCAGGCGTGGTTTGTAATGATATAGTATAATTTTTATTATGAATATCATAACCACCAACAATGCGCCCAGACTCACCTACGCTAGCCAGAGTGTCTCTAAAGTAATCCAGCATACCATAAGACGATATTTCTGTAATGCCGTCCATAGATAGCCTTAAAACGGCATTTCTGTCTTTATCTGTAAAGTATTTTTGATAACCATAAACAGCAAAGCTTTCTGGGTTTCTACTAATACCATAATTTCCAGCATAAGGAACTATTTGTCCTATAACTAGTTGTGTCGATGTTATTGCTGCATTGCCTTCAGCAGAATATATAGCGTCTTTATCTATTAAAGCCCTACTAACTTTGTTTTCTTGAAAAACTATTAAGTTTGTATCTTCGGCATATAACTTTTGTATTGATCCATTAACAGGATCTAATGATCTAGTAATACTTTCACCGACAGAAAATTGATTTGTATTGTTTACACCTGTTCTTGAATTAAATATACCAGAGTATATTAAAGCATTAGAACGATGCTGCTGTTGAGATTCATCTTCAACTAAATATGCTTTTACGCCTAAATCTACTTGTGTATTGTTATAACCCCCTCTAATTCTTGATTCCTCAATAAACCAGTTGTTATCTCCAGCTGTAGCAGTTCCAGGAAAAGCGCTTTGATACGGGTAACCGTTTGGCCAAACAACCTCATCGCTTGAATTGCGAACCTGTTTTAACCAAAACGAATTAAAGTATGATACTTCTATTGATGCTGCCATAATTTATAATCACTTATTTTTATAGATATTTAACATGTTAACAGCTGCATTCGTTTGCCCCTGTCACGTCTTGAGTGCCTCTTCTTTGAGAATCAATATCGTAAACATCGTAACAGTTGCTAAATACTCTTATGTTTTCTCCTTTGTTTAAATTATCTAAAGATTTAACGTATAGTTCTTGAGATGAACTAAAACAAGCTGGTTTGAGTATATAATAGTTATATACTGGAGGACAATCTTGCTCTCCTGTAACGGTAAATCCTATGCCTCCACCAACCGGATTTGCAACTAAACCATCTATTGTATAATAGAAGCCGTCTCCTCCAAGCACTAAATCGCGATCAACTAAGCCTGGTTGTTGTGCTGTAGTTTGTGTAGATCTAAATCCTGATTGCCCAGTTTCACATTTCTTTAATCCGTAGTATGTAGTAACATCAGTAACGCCGTATTCTACAGAAACTCTATAATCAGAAAGTGCTTTAACATTATTAAAGGTATACGAAACAGTTCCGCTAAATCCTGAAGATTTTGTTTGTGTATCCAAAATAACATCATCCTCCATAAACCTATAAGTGGTTGTATAAAGTAAACTGCTGTTTAGTAATGTAACATTTGCAGTCATTACGTTGTTAGCCGGAACATCAACAACTCTAGTATCTTGTACTCCGTTTGTTGCAGGACCTTGAAGCGTTTGATAAAATTTATTAAACTGCTCCCATTCCAATACCCATTCTCCAGCGTGTGGAGTTCTTAAATTAAAGTATCTTGTTGTAACTTGCAATAAACCAAAAGTAACTTTTAATTCGCAAGGGTCCGAAGTTAAACCCCCAGCATCTTCTAAATTAACTGTTATTTGATAATTACCTTCTTGTTCTGCGGTACCATTAGGGTTTGTTAAAACACCAGAAACTTCATCTATAATAAACAAGTTATTGTTTTCAATAACCTCTCCGTTATAGCTAACGCTTGATATGCTCCAAGTTAATCCTTGAGTTGAGTCCACTAAAGATCCATTGTTTCCTTGGAAAGTATAAATAGTCCAAGGATCATTTAAATCTACTCTATTTAATAATTCTGTTACACAATTTGTAATTGTTGGGGCTACGTTTTGAACCGATCCAGTAAATTGTAATTGTTCTGTTGTACCTCCAACTACATCTTGACAATTAATTGTAAATGTAAAAGATCTATTGCCTAAGTCGTAAGACGAGTTCGATCCATAATAAAATAAACCATTTGTGGCTATATCAAATTGATATGCTGAATTTAGTGTTTTAGATAGTGTAAATTCATTGGTTCTATCTACTCCGTTGCCATCAATAACAGAACTAAAACTAAAGTTTACTTGCGTAGTTATTGGGACATTACTACTATCTTCTGTAAATCCACCGCTAACTACTTTAGTGCCTGACGTCATTCCTTCGTTTTGATTATACCCGCCATTTAAATTAATAAAGTAAGGCCCAACAAATCCAGAGTTTATAGCTTGATTTAATTCAGATATTAAACCAGTTGTACTAGTTTCCCAATATATATCTAATAAAGATACAACAGGAGAAGTTTCGTAAACACCCAATGTTACATTGTATGTAGCGCTGCCTATTACACCTATTGATTGTTGCGTACTAACTCTACCTATAAGCGGATTAGTTTCACTTTGGTAAAATTCAGGATATACTAAATCTACACCTTGGGTTTCATTGTAATTAGTGTCATTTACAGTAGATATTGAAACAACTGTATCAGACAATATGCCAGGTTTATATTGCTTATTTAAAGTAGAATCCAAAGGATCTGGCGTTACTCTACCAAATATTTGAACACTACTTCTATATTGTCTTTGGTCAGGCCCAACTTCAGATAAATCTCTTGGAATTTTGTTTATATTATCGTTTATTAATACGATGTTTGCTGTTTGATCTATTTCGGTATTAAAGTTTGTTGTTCCACTTGGGTAGCCATTTAAAATACCAGGCAAAAATACATTATAATAATCTTGCTCTTGCTGTCTAACGACTATTTTGTATGAGTACCACCCCAATGGATTTGTTTCACTATATAAACCAGGATAGCCAGCTAAATCTGATCTTTCGCCTAAGCACAATGAGTTTACGTTTATATTGCCACATGGTATTGCTTTATTAAATAGCACCCTAAGCCCATATCCAGGCCAATTTAAAATATCACTTAGAGAACCGTTATAATACGGTAAATATATAGTAGAACTGCCATATTGTACTCCTTCTTCCGCAGTTGCGTCTGAGTTTTTATCTCTAGATGACAATATAACAGAAGATTGTCTACCAAATTTATCGGATAGAACTATACCAATTTGATAATTTCTATTTTGTTTAGCAGTGTGATTTGGATATTCTATCTGGCTATCTTGTAGTTTTAAAGAATAACCAACACCGTAATCTATAGATTTAGGCGGCGACATTCTATTATAAAAATTGCCATATATTACTCTATTGCCTGAAACTTCTTGAGCTAATGCTTTAACAGGCACCATATCATACACCCTAGTTGTTTGATCAGCTGGCAAAGTTTTATATGGTTTTGTAGATATATAAGTAAAATCATAAACAGTTTTATCTACATTTGACTGCATTTTTGTTAAAACGTTATTTATAGGAACAGACTCTACTACTTTTATAGCTAAACCATCTGATTCTTTGTATAGTATTTCTAAATCAGTTATATGTAAATCACTATCTGGATTTGTTGTTTCAAAAGGTATATTTAAACCTATTTGGGTTACATTGTTTTCAACAAATTGCACTATAGTACTTCTATAGGCTTCATCTTGATCTCCATTTAAAAAATAACCTTGTTGTTTAGGTATAAAACATGGCTGTGTAAACGGAGCAATTATAGAATATTCTCCATCATCAAACTTATACCTATAACTAAATCTTACGAATTTATCTTGTAAAAAGTTTGGATCACCAGCCCAGTTAACGTTGTAATCAGGATTAGGAGTAGTATCATCAGGCATAAACTCTTGAGCAGGATTTTTCATGGTAGATTCTAGCGGCAGACCTTGAGCTATATTAGTTAGTTTTATAGCTTTTAATGGAGCTGGTTTGGCTACGGATATTGTATCTTCAGAAACATAATAAGTTGGAGTTAGCGAGTTATTTGGATTAGCTAAATCTACATTTATTTTTCTTGGTTGATTTCTATTATCTGTAAAAAACAAAAGATCTTCAAGTATATTTACGCCAATAATAGAGTTGTTTTTAGCAAAGTTTAAAAACCTACCTTGAACAAGCTTAGTATATATTTTTGTAGACGTGTTGTATCTTGATATAATACAACTTGCATTTGATGGCGCAAAGTTAGATATACCACTAACAGAATTATCAATATAATCTGTTAAAAATAAATAAATATTATTAGTAGAATTGTCAGATAAAAATCCTATAACATCTATATTAGGTATATTTAATACAGTAGAAGATATAACAGAGTTACCTAAAATATTTTCTAAAGCACCAACATCAGAACCTTCTGATCTACTTATAGATATATTTTGAGCATTTCTATATTCTCCTGTCGGAACAAGTCTGTCATCCAGATCCTTGTTCATTTTAGATTTTATAAAAGTATTTTGAATATCAGCCATTTAACTAATGTTTAATCCATTTAGATTTACCTCTCATAACTTGAACAATCTCGCTAAGTTTAATGTTGGATAATCTTATTTTAGCATTTCTAAGCGCAGCAGATTTATCTCTTTTAAATCTTTGCACAACATATTCAGGCTGGTTAGCTCTTGTCGCCAACACGCTATATACTAAATGCAAATACATAGCTTCTTCGGCCATTTTAGGAACCTTAGTGTCCATGTCATAAGCTAATCCGTCAGATACGTATTCTAATATAATTAGCTTGCCTACTAAATCACTTGAGAAAGATATTTTGCCTTCTCTTTCATTTATAGTAAACCATCCATTTACATTTGCATTTTGTGGATCTAAGCCGTATGCTCTGCCGTAAAAGTTTCCGTTATCCCAATATTGATTGTTAGGATCCAATCCGTTGTTATAATCTTCTAATGAAGCTATATTGTTTATTAATCTAGTATTAGCTGTATTCCATCTTTCTTCTGTTATTGAAGAACCCTGTAAATTTGACTCGTCAAAATCCTGTATAGGAGTTCCTAAGTTGTCTTGTAAGGGTGTTGTGTATGGATTACTAGTTAGTTGCGTAGGATATATTTGGTGCTTTACGCCTAATCTATCAACCCAAGACATTTTAACATAATTAACAAAGTCTTGCGGTATAATAACGCTAAGGCTTGGTGGTATGTTTAATTCTTGTGATTTAATGCTTTTTAAAGTATCATAGCTAAATTCTTGCAATCCTCTTTTGGCATGAAATACAACATCTGTTCTTTTAACATCTAAAATTAATTTACCAGCCCCAACATAAGCAACCAAAAAGTTATTAATAATATCTTTTAAAGTTACATATTGATAGCCTCCGTAATTATTTTCTACTGCATCTCCAAAAGCATCTTCATTTCCGTAGTTACCACCACTATTACTTTTAAGCTGTATAACTAAATAACTATTTGCAGCCAAGCCTGTAGCTAGTGTAATAATATTATCTGCAACAGTATAAGGCAAAGTGTATTCTCCAAAAGTTCCAGGCAAACCTAAAGCGCTTGTATATAATACAAAATTATTTAAATCGTATTCTGAAGTATTAGGGCTATAAGACCCAAAAACTAAGTCTGTATTAAATGTAGCAGCAAAAGATGTTTGATTACTAGTTGTTGTAAAACTTTGAGATCCAGCATAATACTGGCTATTAGTTTCGGTTATTAAGCCGTTATTTGGTTTTGCCATAGTTTATTAGCTTTTTTGATTTACTTCTTCTGCTTGCGCTTGTTGAGCTGCAACCTGTACTATTTGAGGATCTTTAATAACAATGCCCATGTATAACAATACATTGGTTATAACACTTGTTTGTTCTGTAGCATCTAATTCAAATTGAGTAGATGTCGCTGCATCATATATATAAGGACCAGAAGTCCAAGTACCACCGCCTAATTGCTGGTAGCCCCAAACAACATTAGCCGGTTTCCTAATATAAGATACCGTAATTTCAGAAGCTGTAGTTATTGTTTTTGGATATACATATATACGCGGAGGGTTTGTAGTAGTGCCATCTTCATAGACGTATATAGGATAAGTTGTAGTTGGTTTTGTTAAAGGAGAAAGATTAATATTAAGAAGTTCATTTCTTTGAACTCGCTGTAATTCTTTTTCATCCTTATAAATCACAGTTCCAATTCTGTGTGTATCACTTGGCGGCAAAAAATATCCAGCTGCATTATAAGTGGAATCACCTATAGTTTTAAAAATGGATATGTTATTGTCAATGTTTTTTTGGCGATCAGCATATTCGCTGTCTACCTGAGGCACTCGTAGTTGCTGGTTTAAATCTTCAAAATACTTTTCAAATATCTCAAGTTGAACCTGCGTACTTATTTTGTTAAACTCATTGGGAGTAACATACCCCCTCTGCTCTTTGTTAAGTATTAACAAAACCGTTTTGTAAACTGTATCTACGTTTATTGCCATTTTATTTTTTATTATAATATTGGGGAGCAAAGTTAATCACTCCCCTATATTAATATTACGTATTATTTCAATTTTTTTTCTACAGACTTAAAGACTTCTACGCCTTCGTCAGTCTTAAAGAAAGCAGCCATAGCTGAATACGGGTTTTCATCAAAAGGAACAGTCATTAGTTTTGCACCATTTGTGCCCCAAGTAAATGTTCTTTGATCTTGTGAAAGTCTAATAATACCCAATTCACTTGCTTTAATAGCAAAGTTTCTTAATTGTACATTTTCGTCATTAGCCAACTCTAAGAACAATCCAGGGTTTTTCCTGGCGAATAATATAAGATCTCTTTTAATCTCCTTAGAACCCATGCTAGATACCTTAGATCCAACCTCAACCCTTAGAATTGCTTCAGCTTGGTCAATATCTATTGAAACCGCAGCGTTTAGCGCTTCTATTTGTAATTCTAAATCATCTAATTCATCTTCAGCTACTAAAACAGCATCAAATTCTGCATATTTTTTATTTAAGCTTGGGTGATATAATGATAATAGTTTTTGTAAATTTTGTTTTTCTTTAGGAACGAATAAAGTTCCGTTTGTAAACATCACATGCCCTAATGTAGCTTCTCCTTTTTGTTCATCTACGAACGGAGAATTTTGATTAGTTGCATATCTAACTTCTTTTTGGTCACCAGTTTTAGTGTCAAACCATAATAAAGGGTATCTAGACGTATGCTTTGAGGCTAATGTAAAAGTTAATGGAGCGTGTGCTCCTCTTAAATAATACGTTCTGTCTTTGATTTCCCACTCTGGTTTAACAGGTGCTTTTGGTGATTCAACTTTTTTTGTTTCTACCATAGGTTGTTCAACAACCATTGTTTCTTCAATTACTTCTTGTACAGAAGCTGTAGCTTTTTTAGCCATAATATAATAAGATTAAATAATTTATAAAAGTAAAAATTACCCCCGAAGTTACATCGAGGGTAATAATTACAAGTTGTTGTTATGCAGATGCAGTAAACAATACGAAATTGTTAGCTGCTTGAACTACTAAACATCTTTCAGATAGGAAGTGTACTTCCATAGCATCAAGATCAGAAGTATAAGCTCCACCTACAGAACCAGTGATCCAAGATTTCATTCTTCTATCGTCAGCTTGAGAAGCTCTGTAACGAACGTGTAAGAATGGTCTTCTGATATTTGATCCTAAGATTTGGTCATATACAGTAGATGTTCCAGCTGGAACTAAGATTCCATCAATTCCAGAACCTGCTCCTGTTAAACCTCCACGAGTAGAAGCATCATTTAAATATTTCCAGTCAGTCTTGTAGAAGTCATAAGAACCTCTTCTGAATCCAGAAAAACCTAAGTTTAACGCCATTTCTTCAGAGTTTTCAAATAATCCGTAAGCAGTACCTCCAGCAGCGCCTGCAGATAAGCCCGCAAGCATATCATCAAATCCTAAAGAAGTTTGTCTGTTTAAGAATAACATGTTTTCTTCAATCGCTCCTTGAGTATCCAAGTTTTTAAGGATGCTATCAAATTCAACTAATCCACCGATTCCAGCAGTAAAGTTATTTAATACGTTTCCTCTTGCTTGTACGGCAGCGAATAAACCTTCAGTACCTTTAAGACCTTCAACAGTATCCAAAGTAGAAGTTCCAGAAACTAATTCCCCTTCAACTACAGACATTTCTAAGTAATCTTCAAAACGTAATCTAGTTTCAGATTCAGCTTTTAAATACCATAAGAATCCAGAAGCACCATCTTCAGTAGCAACTTCAACCCATCCAATCTGAGCAGTGTCAGAACCAGAGATAGCATATTTCTCTTTGATGATGATTGGGGAGTTAGAGTACTGAGTGAAAGAAGGTGTTACAGACTTAATGTCAGCATCACGTGTTCCTTTTTTGTATTCAGAACCATATACGAAGATTTTAAGAGCTCCTGCAGTTGCAGTAAGTCCTGTCATATCAGCAGCAGTATAAGGCTTAACTTTAATAGTAGCTAAAGTAGGCGATGTATTAACGCTATCTGTAACAAAAACTTTAAGGTCAGTTCCTGTTGCAGGATCCATAACTACTAAAGTTTGGTTTATAGAAATAACGTTTTGTACAAAGCCGGGTCCAGCAGTTGCATTCAATGCAAAAGTTAAAGTGGTTTCTGAGGCTTTAGTTACAGCATCATAAGCGATATGTAATCTGTTTTGCTCAGACCATATGACTTGATCAGAAGACATTGGCATTTCAGCTCCAACCATTTTTAAGAATCCAGATAGGGTTCTATTTCCGTAGCGTTCTACTTCTGCTTCGTAAATTTCAGGTAAGTACTGTTGTGCGAAATCATTTCCTGATCCGTCAGTAAAGTTTAAATAGTTTGACTCAAGAGTTTGTTGCTTTTGAGACGGTTTGATAGTTCCAAACGATGGAATTACATTTGCCATAATTGTTTTGTTTTAATTTTTAAAATCTTTTTGTTTTAATTTTTAGTTTTGAAGAATCAATCCCGCTTATTGCTCTGACTTTTAACCCATTAATAAAAACATCTCCAGCCGCTTGTTGCCTTGGAGCAGATGACGGATTTTTAGAATTACTGATAACTTCTTTTACAGCATCAGCTTTTCCTTGTTCATAAAAATGTGTTGCTATTTTGTCAGCATTAGCAGCAGCGTACATAGCCTTGTGATAACCTTTTGTATCCGTAACATTTCCTTTATCATCCAAGAACTTCTTGACTATGTTGTTAATGTTAGATTGGTTTTCACCAACTTGACTTGGGTTTTGTACGCCATATCTAAACTTTTTTTCACCTAAATTAAAATCAAAACCTTTGAAATCATCATTTAGCAATTGTTTAGTGTCGGCTTTAAACCTTTCGTGTTGTTGAGCGGCTGTATTTTGCTCTTCGTTGTATCGGCTAAAAAAGTCCATTGCTTTTTGTTGCTCTTGTGTCGTACTAGGTCTCAACTTGATTTCCTCGTAATATTTAGACTTAAGAGTTTCTAAATAGTTTTTGGCTTTTGCGGCTTCTTCTTTAAACGCAAGTTTCTTTTTTCTTACGTCTCTTTCTTCGTCCACGTCTTCATCATAACTGAAACTGTCTTCCATAATGAATTCAATTTCTTCTTGATCAAGATGTGGCTTTGTTTTTTTATAGTATTCACGAAGCAATGTTGATTCATTTACGTTCGTGTAATCTGCGTTTAATCTAACGTAGTCGTCAATGTTACCACCGGTTTCCTCCATAAAAGAAACTAATTTCTCTATGTTCTCAGGTAAAGCTCTACCGGTTTCTTTTGCTTCAACTACAGCTTCTTTGACTTCCTCTGTAAGTTTTTGAGTTTCCTCCGCAACTTCTTCTTCTGTTATTTCTTGAATTACTGAAGGCTCTTCTTTAACATCTTCAGCGGGAGCATCTTTTTGTTCGGAGTTTCCTTCGACCACTTCTTGCAATTCCACTTCGGGTTGTTCTGTGCGTAACACGCTTTCATCTGTGCTTTGCTCTTGAATGGCATCCTCTTCTTTTTTAGGTGTTAGATCAACTTTTGTAACACCTTGCGTGTCATTTAGTTTTTTCATTGCGGGTTTTTTCTTTTTTAATTTGAAATCCCCCTCTTGTTTTACGATTTCTGACATGATATGATAATATATAATTAATTAATTGTTCCTATCTAGGCGAAAACTGCTCTAGATTAAATCCACCAAGGCTGTCGTTTCCTTGAGATTCAAAGTTCTTTGGTAATAAATCGTTTTGTCTTTGATCTATTAATTCAGATTGTTGTGTACCTTGTATTTTTACACGTTTGTCTTTTCTATCTTCTATTTGTTTTTCTTTATCTCTTTCTGCATTAACTTTAATTTGCGCTAATTGCATTTGATAATTAAATTCTTCTGCCATAAGCTCTTTTTTAATTTGAGCTTCGGTTTGCATTCTTTGCATTTCAAACTGTGACTTAGCTTGCTCAATACTAACTTTTTCTTGAGTAAGAGCTTGTTGTTTCTGAACTTCCGCAAACGCTGCTTTTTCAGCTGTTTCCGCGTTGGCCTGTGCTTGAGCTTGAATATTATTTAATTGAGCACGTTCTACTGCTGCTTGCTTTTTCTTTCTTTTTAATTTTAAAAATTGATTAGCAAGTTTTAAATTCTTAATTTGTCTAATGTCAATAGCGTCTTCTAAGTCAATGCCTCCTGATTGTAAAGCTATTTGAATATTTTGTTCTACTTGCGCTTTTTCTTCTTCGTCAGGTTCTAATTCTAAATAAATACCAAAATCATGTAGGTTTAAGCTTTTAATTTCTTTTAATGTTTCAACATTAAATGTAGATATGCTATTAGCCAATGAATTAGATGTTAAAGCAAAATCTAAACAATCAGCTATTCTAAGAGATATATTTTCGCAAGTTTTTAAAGTTAAATATAAACTTGATTGTAATATATGTCTTGTAGCTACATTAGATTGATTAGCAGCCATTTTTTGTAAACCTAATAAAGCGTCTTTATCTGGGTTACTTCCATCCCTTGCTTCATTTAAACCAGTAACATCTCTTATCATTTGCAGATAGTAGTTGTAAGTGTTTATTAAAGAAGCTATTTTTCCTTGGCCAGATGATGACGCTAATTCTTGAACAGGAACTTTACCTCTATTCATTTCGCCATCCTGTGTTAATGATCTACCAACAACACTACCAGTTTGGAAATACATATTTAATGCTTCTGCTGGATTATAGTTTGTTCCATTACCAAGATCAACTTCTGCTAAACCATCCATATCTAAGAATACTCCATCTGGAACTATTCTTGACATAACTTGTTGTAGCTTTAAATGCGTTAATTGAATCATATCAGCAAAACCAGTAATTTTACTTACTACAGATTCAATTCTGCCTTTATACATCCTAGGTGCAGTTATAGCGTAATTCATTTGAACTTTAGTGGTATCAGCAAATGGGCGTGTCATATTTTCCGACATTCCCCATTCTAACATAGTATTATTACCTAATACTTTAGCCCCCGTATAAAGCACTTCAATTGTTCTTGATACCTTATTAAAGTTATCATTTTCCGGTGGGTTAAAACTATCGGTTTTTTGAATAGATTTTTCTAGGCCAGACTCAGTTTGCTTTATTTTAAATACTTGGTTAGCATATGTCTTATATTCAAAGTATAAAACCTGAACAGTATTTTCGTCATAATTTCCCCAGCCAGTAACATATTGATTATTGCCCGGCATATTCTGAATGTTCTTTAATTCTTCTTCAGTTATACTTGGGAATTGTTTTTTAAGCTCTGGAATTGTAATTGCTTTAACTTCTCCAACATAATATATGTCTTCAAAGTTTGGATCTTCTGTATATGAATAAACCATATATGCAGGATCAACATAATCAACTACAATGCCATTTGATTTATTAAAGCTTGTTTTTACTGCAGCAATACCTAATACAGTAAGATCATGGTTAAATCTTCTTTTGATTAAATCATACTTATTAGCAGCCATAACATTATTTATAGCTTCTTCTTCTGCAATTTCAACGGATTGCTTATAGCTAAGCTGCATGTGTAATTCTAGCTCTTCTCTGCTTTCAGGTAATTCTTCAGCAGGTAATGATGAATTAGAAAAATCACCACCTAACAATTCATTTGCTTTTTGAATTAAATCTTGAGCAGCCATATCTCTCATTATAGATAGAGCATAGCCTGTTCTTTTCTTTAATGATTCTGGATCTTGCGAATAAGCTTTTATGTCATAAGTTTTTTGCGACATACCATTAACCACTATATCAACAAATTTTGATATAACCGGCACTGGCTTCCAATCTAAATTAAGATAAGACAAGTCACCATTAATGGCTAACTCATCTTTATATTTTTGAACCGATTGCTCCCCTCTTGCGTATAAACGTAACTGGTGAAAATTATTATAATTTGTTTGGTACCTATTACCATTAGTTCTGCCTTGGTCAAACCATTCCTGCTCTATAGCGTGGGCAACCTGAGTTCCGTATTCAATAGAAGCTTTCTCTTGATCGCTAACCACTTGGCTTGGAAAAGAACTATTAGTATTCGTTGTTATATTCATTTATGTTATAATTTTTGAGGTACTACCGTCATTGTTATATCTTTTAAAACCTAAATCAATTGATTTTCTTTCTATTCTATTAGCAGGAACATACCTATGTTTGTTGCAAGCCATTAAAGCTAAGCCGCTACTAATAGAGGCATCGTGTTTTGTTCTGTTGTTTATATTAAACCTCGCCCAGTCTTCTAATGTTCTTTGAAAGTACATATCGCCAAAGCCTGTATCTAATAACCCAACATAAGTTTCTACATATGATTCAATTGCAGCGGCGTGAGCTTGCTTTATATCTTCACTAGAGTTAGGTATTCCACCTATTTCTCTTTCTGTTACAGATAATTTATTCCAAACTTTATCAGGCCTGTTCATTGAGAACCCTCTGTAGCCTCTTCTTTTAAAGTGATATAACAATCTTGGTTTGTTATTCTCTGCTAGTATTGGCATACCATAAAATATGCAAGCCATTAAAACGTCTTCAAAAAATATTTCCGCGGTTTGTGGCCTGGCTATATATTCTAAAAAGAAATGATTAGGCGGCACATCTTCCATTGAAAACTTAGTTAACCCGTGCAGAGATCCATTAGAACCCCTCTGGTCAACTGTACCTGATATGTCATAACTATCACAACCAAAAGCACCTAAGTGCTCATTACCTGGCCATTTAGTACCATTCTTTATTATCACTTGATTTTGGAGATGTTTAGGTGGTACCCAGCTTATTCTAAATCTACCGTCTTTGTTAGGGCTAAATATTACCCTTGTGTCTTGTATACCATTCTCCCAAGCAAAACTACCAGTAGTTACAATTGAAGTATTTCTTAAATCTTCATTGTAGTCTATTTGCTGGTATATTTTTGTTAGATTAAAAAGAGATTGTTTTGCTTCATCTCTAAATGCGTGCTGCTCTGTTCTAGGGAACTGCCTGTACATTTCATTTAATCCGTCTTGATCATTTTTTAAACCGTCAACTTCATTTTGCCAGTGTTCTATAACACCATAATCGACTAACGAGCCGTCGGCAGCCTTAACTGGGTTTTTTGGCGTATCGAATACAGGTATTCCATAAGTATCAATGAATCCTTCGTAGTTCCATTCCATAGGTATGAACAAAGAATATAATCCTGAGCCAGTCTGTCCGTTGCGGTTTCTTTTGGTAACGTCTGAGTCATAGTAAAGCTTTTTAAAATTTTCACCACCTTTATCTAAAGCGTTTGAAGTAGATCCCATTAAACATTTGCCAATGATCCTACTACCTAATCTTAAAGTTGTTTTTGTAACCCTCCAGTTGTTTAATATATTATCCGGTCTTTCCCATTTACCGCTTTCATCATGTACTAAAAGTCGTAGTTTTTCACCGTCGTACGAGTTGTCCCCTGTGTTTTTCCAGTCGATCGTGGTGTCAAGCCCTTGTAATTCTTTTTTAGCAAGGGATACCTTATCGACGGACTTTCTGGTAATTTTGGACGCGGGTACACGGTAGGCGAGCTCGGTCTTCGGCCTGTCCATTCCGTCCTGAATTGGTTTGAAGAAGAAAGGATAGTTGATTGATATAGGTACCACCTTATCTGTAAACATCTTTTTAGCATCTGCGCCTGACTTGGATAAGATTCCGAATCTCGAATCAGAAGATATTGTTGCCATATGAACTGCTGCTCCGCTTGCCATGAAGCTAAAACCGGACCTCCTATTCTTAAGGTAGCACATTCCGAAACACCTACTGTCTGCCATGCAAGCTTCCCAGTGGAGGAAGAATAATCTGTTTGCTTCCCTAAAGTCTGGTTTCCCAATATCAATTTTGGTCCACTGCAAGTACATGTAATGAGCGCCAGTGATATAAGTAGGAATGCCTTTATTGTAAAACGAAAAGCCTTTTTCCCTGTATTCAAACTCTTGGTCAATATATTCATACCATTTGTTTTTAAAGTGATCAGGATAGGTGTCCCATTCAAATATAGTTTTAATCTTTGATAATTCTTTTGGAATACTATGGGCTTCCCAATACTGATCTAATTTATCTTTGGATCTTAAATAAGATTTGTCTATGTAAGGCAAAGCTATTTTTAATCCTTGTATTTCGTATATTTCTCCAATCTTTCCAGTCTTGCTTATAACAACAACATCGTGTTCTTTGTTATAGCCGTACTCCCATTTATTATACCTGTTTTGGGTTTTAATGGTTTTTGCTTTAATATGATCGGGCAATATTTTATATAGCGATTGCTCGTACATTATTTAGATCTACCTTCAGCAAATCCTCTGAAGCTTTTTTGCGGTGAATCTGCTGATTCATCATTTAACAATAGCTCTTCTTGCTCTATGCGAGAAAGTATTTCAAAAGCGTCAAATATTGCTAGCTTTTTTGTAGCGGCAGCATTTTTAAGTCTGTCAGCTGAAATATCATCATCTGAGTCTACGATCTTTTCTCTAGCTACCTTTATTAATTCCTCAACTGCTCTTTGACCAGCTAGGATTATATTCTTCTTCGTTTCCTTGGTATTCATATTTAATTACAATATCATTAGATTTCATACAGTATAATTTCTTGTCATCGACAACAAATTCAAATTCACTTCCTGGAGTATAACCAATAAGGTCCCCAGGATTGATTCCTAGCGCTTGTAAGGAACTATTACCGTATTTAAGTATACCAATAAGCTCTTGCTCTTTTTCAAGAGAAAAGCTATCTTTATTTTTAATAGGAACAACAAAACATCTATCATTAAAAGATTTCCAATTTTTATTATTTCCGTATAAATATATTTGATCTGGTGCAACAAAGTATAGCCCATCAATAAACATTGATCTACTATCTCGTTGGTTACCTCTCATGTCATAAAACCTTCTAAACACATTATGGTGAATTACAATAATATCACCTACTTTTATACCTGTTTCATAAGCTAAAGGAGTTGCTACTACTTCAGCGTAATTATTTACAGATTTAAAGCTTTCTATTGATGCGTTTACAATAAGCGTTTTATCTCCAACTTGCTTTTCATTATCATAGCGTTTGCCAACTGGCTCCACAATGAAGTCGTATATGCTTCTCATTAGTACTCGAGATCATACTCAACGGATATTGCCATGTTAGAATTAAACTTCTTCCATGGCATTACCTCGCTGTTCTTCTTTATGTGAATGTTATAAGAGTTGTCATCCTCGCTAAATAATATATAAGCTATTTCGTGGCCTCCATAAACAGACTGCCCCACAGCGTAATGCATAGCCTCGTTTTTATAATCAGAACCTATACTTATTTTTCTTATAACAGATGACATTATTCTTCTTCTTTAGTGATTTCTGTAAAAGATCCGCTTTCTATATCAATAGTAATAGCTCCGTATTCTTTTTCTAACTCAGCTTTGAAATCTTCAATTTCTTGATTCAAGCCAGCCTGCTTATGTAATAAGCCATGCTTTTGCACTTCTACAAAACCAATATCTTTTAAAATATCAGTTAATTGTTTTTGCTGTTCTTGAATTTTAGCTAATTGGTCTTTTGAAATTTCTTGTACTTTTTTCATTTGATTTAATTTAATTTGATTTATAATTATTGGTGTTTATTATCTCCAAATACTTTTTCAACGGATCTTCCACCAAAATACCCGCCGATTACTATACTTAATAATCCTGTTATACTGTCTAGCTCATAGCCTAAATACCAACCGGTTACATAGCTGATTGTTAAAAAAACCAATGTTAAAGGTCTTACGTTTGCCGTTAACCAGCCGCTTCTTGAATCAGCAACCCATCTTTTTGTGGTACCATCTATTTCAGCTCTTTCAATTTTTAACTTTTCAAGAGCTATTTTTTTATCTGTTTCAGAAAGCTCAGGGCTTCCATTAATCAAATCTGATATAACGTTACCAGGAAGAATAGCATCTCCAATAACCCCTAAGATAGAAGGAATTTTATTAATAAGAAACTTTCCTACGCCTGTTTCTTTAAATGGTTTTTTATTTTCCATAAGCTTCTTTTTCCCAAGGCAAATTTTTAGCCCCCTCTTTCATTTTTGACCTAGGGTATTTTTTGCCTTTCCAAAACACAGCGCCATCATTGTAATCAAGATCACCGCGTTTCATTTGATCTATGTGAACCTTCTCGTGATTAATTACTTTCTGTATTTGTTTTGGATCAGTTATATTCTTGTTTATTAATATACTGCCATTTTTGTCTGCTTTGCCTAAAACTCCTTTTTCTAAATTTACATTATAAATCGGAGTGTTATCAATTACATACGGAGCGCCTTTCAGTTTAAACGCCATTGTACGGAAACACTTTGTTTAAAGCTTCTTTTCTTTTTTGGCAACCGCAAGGGATATTAAGACCCTCTGATACCTTATCAACAACTGTTTTAATTCCAGTTGCTTTAGTTATCTTTTCTATAGTGTCGCCTAATCCCTTGGATTCCATAATGTTTATTTTTTATTTTTTTTAGCAATTCTGTTTTCTATTCTTTCAGCTCTCTTGTTTAATCTATTGTGCTTAGCTTTAGCGGCTCTACCTTCTGCTTGCCCTCTTGACCCAGCATTATAATCAGATTTTACAGCGGCTGCTTTGTTTTTAACTTTAGCTAATTTCATTTCTTTTCTGCTCTTTGGAGTATCAGATGATTTAATAGTCTTAGTAGATTTTGCTGCTGTTTTTTTAGTTAAATCAGAGGATAGCTTAGAGGCAGAAGCTGTTTTTATTTCTGTTCCAACGCCACCTTTGTTTTCTAAAGAAACTTTTTGTTTTTGTAAATTTGTAACACCAAGTTTGCTAGCTGCTTTTTCAAAAGCATTTCCAGTAACCTTCTTTTGTCTAGGAGCTGGTGAAGGAGTTGTTGTTTTTGCTTTTGGTTTTGTCTTAACAGGTGTTGTGTCAGCTATTGTAGGTATAGTAAAACCTCTTGGAGTTGTAGGGCCTTGAATAGAGCCAATTGTATTTGTTTTAGCAGAACTCGGAGGATCTTGATATGTAATTCTTTTCGTTACTCCTTCTACTTTTACAGTTCCTGTTGTTTTATCTCCAATAGCTTTCAATGGAGAACCTTTCATTTTAAATGGCATAGTTTTATTTTTTATTTGTTAATTAGCATTTCCACTTACGTCTTGCGATGTCATTTGGGCAATCTCCGTTTTTATCTGGATCTTTGCATTTTTTAATTCCTGCGGATCTAGCGCAATAGGATTCCTTACGCGGTCCACCGCCTGGTTGAGGCGCTTGTAAGTTTCCGCCAGTTTCCCTGTTGTACTTTCTTCTTTCAGCAGCAGACATACCTGCTTCGTATGGTTTAGTCCTTAAAAAAGGAGATTTGCTTTGTACGTATGGCATTATATTAGCTTATAAGTTGTTTTTCCTTTTATTTTAAATACTTGCATTACCCTCTTCCTGTTTTCATCTGGAGAAGCATAGCTTACATGCACCCAATCAGGGTTATCTTCAGATCCGAATTCCCAAATAAGTTGATCAAAATCTAAATTATTTTTAATGTAATCAAACATAGCTGCATTAGACTTGAAGCCAAAACTATCGTCAATGTCAATTGCTCTTCCCTCGCAATGCTGCGATTTGGCGCTCCCTCCTATAGCTAAGTTTAGTTCTTTAGACCTATAAAATGAATTTATTTTAATCGGTCCTCCAACCCACTCTCTTAGCGGTTCAAAAACGTTTTCAGCAATAACCTGCATATTTACTAAATGGTAATCGTCAGGCGCATTTTTTATATCTAACCTTAAAGCGGTTCTTGAAAAAACCCCTTCTTTGTTAGACACATGCTTGCTAATCATCTTGTTTTTTTCTTAATTCCCACCACTTATTAACAGTGTAACCTATAGTTACTATTAGTAAAGTGATTTTTAAGTAAGGCTCAATATTAGTCATAGAAACTACAAGGGATAAAAAGTTTATAGCGTATAGTTTAAGATCTGTCATTCCCCTTAGCGTAGGTTTTAGAAGTAATAGGCCCAGCTGAATAAGGTACAGCTGCTTGATTAATTTTCATTCCATTAATCCCGCTGCTTGATCCTTGACCCATTGGAAATCCGCTAGTGTCTAACGGTCCATCCCAAAGAGCATTAGCTCCAACAACACCTTCTTCTGCTTTAACTACAGCTTTAGTTTTTGTATCTTTCATAATATCTTTTATTAGTTTTATCATTACT
>Ga0196889_1000080_pt1 | contig 31381 bp, 56 predicted proteins | sample VirMetDEL_Nov_12_FD_166415 | JGI IMG/M metagenome (GOLD analysis project Ga0196889, IMG submission 166415) | Aqueous microbial communities from the Delaware River and Bay under freshwater to marine salinity gradient to study organic matter... | ecosystem: Environmental > Aquatic > Marine >...
CCCGCGTGGAACCATATTCTGTATCGGTGAGTTTTACGGTTGCGAAGAGGGTCAAGAGAACAAAGGCTTGAATATGTCAGCTACTAACGTGGCTAAAGTGGTTAAACAAATAGATAAATCTCTGAAAGACGGTTCTGACGTTGATTGCTTGAGTGGTCAGATTAATATTGCACCAAGCATTATACGAAGAAGTGTTATCGGTGGTGTTGCTGACGGGGCTATTTTTAACAAAGATGATGAACAGAATTCTATCGCATTAAAAATGGAAGATCAGGGTGTATATTGGGAAATGGCAGATAAGTCACCCGGCTCACGAGTTAACGGCGCTGCGGTACTATGCGAAATGCTTGAGGCTGGATTGGAGGCTCTAGATAATGAAAGTAAAATGCCCGAAAGACCGGCCTTATATTTTTTTGAGAACGTAAGGGGTATAATATCAAGATTCCCAATACTGTCGCGGGACAGCAAGAAGCCCGACGATGTTGATACAACGCAAGAAGATCACGACTATGATGCGCTTAGATATCGTTGCGCAACCAAAACATTCTCTGGAATAACGAAAGTTACACATAAGCGCAGGCTATAAAATATGACAATCAATACAAAATACACTGAGAACGTTGCTCGATATAAAAGAGTGCGTGACGTTGTCGATGGTGAATATAGATTAAAGCAGGTTGATCTTGATAAGATTAGTCAAGTGAATGGCACGGTTAAAAATGTCCCTCTTGCTGGATACCTTCGCGAGTTAAACCCTGCCGATAAAAGCTTATATAACAAAGCCAGAAATAGAGGCTACATCAACGGCGCTCGATTATTTAACGCGACGACAAGAACGTTATCCGGATTGATGGGTATGTTGTTTCGTGTTGATCCGGTATGGCCTGAGTTTACCGGTCGCATGGATTATTTGATTGAGGATGCTGACGGTGCGGGCTTAAGTCTTAACCAGCAAGCGCAGTTAGTAGCATGGAATACCACACAAATTGGTCGTCATGGCTTACTTGCTGATATGCCTCGCAACGATTCAGGTGAAGAAGTTATGATGGGTATGGTTGCTGGTGGGTTTCGTCCAAATATTCAGCAATACACAGCTGAAAACATAGTAGATTACAATGAATCGGTAGTAGATGGCGCTAAAAAGCTCGACCTGCTTATTTTGCGTGAGCAGAATGTAGTTTTTAGCGATAATCGCATTGATCGCGAGATAGAGCATGTGCTTAAAGTTTTTCGATTAACTCCGGATGGCGTTACGGTGCAGATGTATGACGGTGTCGATGGTATTGGTTCAAGTATCGGTGTAGAGATTCCAGTGACAGGCGGCAAGGCAACAAAGCTTGAATCTATCCCATTCTCATTTGTTGGGTCGGTAAATAACAATCCAGAATACGACCTGTTACCGCTTGAGCCGCTGACCGACACTAACCTAGGGCATTATCAAGAAAGCGCTAATCTTCGTTCATCGTCTTATCAATTAAGTGCTGCACAGCTTGTTATCTCTGATGATAAATACCAGCGACTTATAGCAAGCGAAGAAGGGCAAAAAGAAGTAGAGACGGGCGAAGATGTAGCGTTAGTTTTAGGCTCAAGCGGGTCGGCTGCTTTCATTTCCCCTGATCCAAATAATATATCGTCTGATCTAATGGCTAAAGATGAGGAGCGTATGGTTGCATTGGGCGCTCAATTAATCACTAGCGGCGGTGGTGCTGAAACAGCAGAAGCGGCTAGAATCAAACACGCCTCTGATGTATCGGTTTTAGAGAATATCTCTATTAACGTATCAGATGCTTACAATAAGATGTTTGAGTATTGCCACACATTTATGGGTATAGATTCTGGATACCTTGATAAAGCCTCGCTAAACCGTGATTTTTACGACTCTAACCTAACTGCACAAGATATTGATGCGGTAGTAAGGGCTTGGCAATCTGGAGCTATATCGACGGCTGTTAAGGACGCTAGACTACAAAAGGGCAAGCTGATAGGTGAGGGTGTTGATCTTGAAGAAATGAACCAAGAGATTGACGACGAAGCAGGCGACAATCTTGATTTTGACGGGTGACACCATCGGCAGCTACTGTAACGACGCAAACACAATAATCTATTTCTACAGAATAGATACGGGCGAGATCATTAATCAATTTACGGTGCATTAATATGGGCTTAAGTCAGGCAGCGCAAATGCGCGAAAATCTTGTCAATGATCTTATCGAGTGCATAGATAAGCATAGGGTTGAAGTGGGTATGGGTTTATCTGCTTCTGATGTTGTCGGCGCTATAGAGTGGGTTAAAATGGAGGTGTTTATGGAAGCTAACGCTGATTCATTACTTCGTCACACTTCATACTCTCTGGATTAATTATGCCAAAGCTAGAAATAAGCATATCCGAAGAGTTAGGCGAAAAGCTTGAGTTTGTGCAATCTGAAAAAGATGACGGCACAATAGTAATCACTATCATCGAGAGAGATAATGCCTAAAACATCCGATGAACTAATAGCCATAGACGTTCGTAATCAAGTATTACTTGAGCGTTTAAAGGTGGGCGAGCATAAGAAGTTCGCGCCATACCTCAAACGTATTGAGCGTGATGTACGCATACGCATGGGCGACGAAGGCGAAAGCATAGCGACCAAGAAAGCGCTTAATGTTTTATTGACTGATGTTCAGCGTATTCAGAAGGACATTTACGACGAATACATATTACAGTTAACGGGTGATCTTGGTGATATCGCGATCCAGCAATCAGCGTTTGAAGCGAAAAGCTATGAAAAAGTAGTCGTTGATTTTGAGTCAAAGATACCGGCCCCTGCTCAAGTCTTGGCGGCGGTACGCATTAACCCTATGCAGATATCGAACTATGCTGGCGATCCATTGGTCGAGCCATTTATCAGGGATTGGAGCAAGAAAGAAACCGCACGCGTAACCAGCACAATACAGCAAGGATTTTACCAAGGCCAAACCAATCAGCAGATCGTAACGGCTATACGCGGAACTAAGGCCAATAATTTCAAAGACGGCATACTCGATATAAGCAATCGCAGCGCAAAGACTACAGTTAGAACGGTTGTGCAGCACGCCTCTGTTCAGGCTCGAATGGTAACAATGAAGTCCAACTCTGATTTAATCAAAAAATACGAGTGGGTTTCTACACTTGATTCAAAAACTTGCCTAGCAAAAAACGAATTAATACTGATGGGGGACGGATCAAAAAAAGCGATTCAAGATATAAGGGTGGGTGATAGCGTTATAGGTCATTCAGGAAAGCCAAGAAAGGTTATGAGTAGGATGACTAGGACTACCGAACGATTGTTGCGTGTCACCCTTTCCGATGGTAGTATTGTTATGTGCACTGATGATCATTTATGGCTGACATTCAACAGGGGTTGGGTTGAAGCCGGTGACTTGAATGGGGATGATGATATTGTCGAGGGAAAGAAAATATAAAAACAGTTGTGAATTATGCGGGAATAGCTTGGACAAGGTTCCCAGTAAAAAGCGTGACGGATCAACTGCGGAAAATGTATTTTGTGACAGAGATTGCTATCTTAAATACCATTCACAGAAAAATGAAGATGTTGAATGTGGTGGGTGTGGCGAATTGTTTAGTAGGGTTGCGGGCAGGAAGAGCCTAAGTAAATTCTGTTCCATTGGTTGCAGGAAGATAGACTCTACCTCCACGTGCATTTCATGTAAAACTGTCTTCTCTGGAATAAAGTTTCCAAAAAACAGGGATTACATTAGGTCAAAAAGAAGAGTTTGCTCCACTAAATGCTTGAGTGATTTTTATAAAAACGACGAAGATAGGAAAAAGAAAATAAGCATAGCTTTCACAGGAGACAAGCATCCTATGTGGCGCGGCGGCTCATCAAAGGAAAAACAGAGTAGAGGGCATATGTGGGCCGCAATAAGAGAGTCTCTATTTTCGGAAAAAGGGGAGAGCTGTGAGGCTTGTGGTATCAGCAGGGGCGAAAGTAAGACCAAGTATGGTTGCGATCTTCATGTTGACCATATAGTGCCTTGGCATGAGTGTAAAACGGAGCTTATAGCTAACGAAATGTCTAATCTTAGGCCTCTTTGTGTTAGTTGCCATGGAAAGCACGGCGAGAATATCAGGCACGGAAAATATATCGATAAAAATATATCTCCTGTAGAGCGAGTTATGAGGCACTCAAAAACAAAGTTAACCCTTGATCAATGCAAAGAAATCAAATCAATATTTACCTCAGACAGAAAAACGAAATCAAACGTGAAAGAGTTAGCCAGAAAATTCTCTGTTTCGCTTGACACGATAAGAAACATATCAAAAGGGCGGCACTGGTCAAATGAATATATCTAAAATAGAAAAGGCAGGTGGTAGCCATGAGGTATATGATATAGAGGTAGATATTGACCATTCTTTTGTTGTTGCTGGCTGCGTTCTACACAATTCACAAATCTGCCAATCCTTAGATGGAAGGCAGTTTAATATAGGTGAGGGGCCGCTACCGCCCCAACATCCGAATGAAAGGTCAACAATTTCAGCAGTGCTTAATGAGCGTTTTGATTTCCTCGACGAAGGTGCTAAAAGGGCAGCTAAGGGCGCAGACGGTGGCATGCAGGTTGACGCAAAGCAAACGTACTACGGCTTCCTTAAAACCCAGCCAAAGGCATTTCAGGATGCCGCTATAGGGCCAGCAAGATCAAAGCTATTACGCAATGGCGGGTTAAGCTCAGAAGAGTTTGCCCGGTTATCATTGAATAAGAATTTCCAGCCTTTAACGCTTAAAGAAATGGAAAGGTTAGAGCCGGCCGCGTTTGAAAGAGCGGGGCTATAAACCGCAACTTTTTATTTATCCTCTTTTTTGTCGCTAAACTTCCATACCAAGTCTTTCGGCGATAAAGGCTTAAAATTCATATCTTCTATTACATCCCCGTCGTTCAAGATATATTCTTTTCCATGTATCATTGGATCGCCATTCAAGCAGTGGTCTCCATCGCTCACATTAAGTGTTATTGATGTCTTGCCTCGGTATGTTATGTTTCCGCTGATATTCATGACTTTTCCTCCAATTCGTCAATCATTTGCTTAAGCTCTCCATGCCTAGCAGAACACTTAACTTCGTGCGTGCGATACCATCTAAGGCTAAAGCCGATAGCCTCGCAGAACTCAAGCAGGGTATAGCCTTTGTTTCTTATCTTGCGGGTTAATGGGTTCATATAGTGCTGTCCAGTATAGAGCTTAGAAAGAATTCTTCTGAGATACGTCCGCGCCTAAGAAATTCATAAAGGGTGTCAAATCTTTCTTGTTGTTTTTTGCTTAATAGAGTTTCATTTAATAACTTGTTCCACATGGGGTTTTCAACGATCGGCGCATCCCCTAGAGCTATTTCACCAATTATATTGGAAATACCTTTTCCTTCTATTGCTGTGCGGGTTCCTTCAAGTGAATCGCCAAAGGTATTTGAAAAACTAACCCCGTCAGAATTAACATTAACGCGAACTTCCTCTGCGCCTTCATTAAAACGATCAAGGGGAGTCTTGCACTTGGCAACCTCACCGGTTACTTTCTTTGCATCAATAACCGCGTCAATATCCTTAATGCAGCGGCGCATCATTTTCTTTGCATACATCGCTTGCGGGTCATCGCCTATAGATTTAATGCGTGCGTTTACTTTATTACGTATATGTAGTAGTTCTTTCATTCTTATTTCCTCGTTGTATTTACATTGTTTGCATTATATTACGCTCACATTTGCATCATTTCAATTGATCATTTTCGTCGCAATGTGACATTAATCGTCACTATTTGACCTTTAGCGCATATATGGTAAAATCAGCACAATTAACGGACAGGTAATAAATTATGAATTTCGACGACTACGAACTAAGTGACGAAGTAAAAGCAAAGATTCAAGCTGATTATGATGCTGACATTAAGGGTTTAAAGGCAAAGAACTCAGATTTGATTGAGCGTGAAAAGTCTATTAAGGACGATCTTGAAAAGGTTCAACTTGATTTTGCCACTGCTGAGCAGGATGCCAAGATAGCCAAGGCTGAAATCGGCAATAACGTTGACGCTTACAAAGCTGCGTTAGCTGAAAAAGATGCTTTAATCGAATCAACAAAGCTTGAGTTCGCAGAAAAAGACAAGGCACGCGTTACTGATATGGCGGTTAATGAGTTTGTAAGCTCTCATGTATCGGCTGATCCAGCAGCGCGTAAGTATATGGAGTCAGTCTATCGCGATAGCATTGATGTAGTAGACGGCAAGATAGCATCAAAAGATGTCACAAAAGATATTGCAGGATTAAACGATAGCATCATTAAAAACGAAGCTTTCAAAAATTACATCAAAGCAGATGTAGGTAGCGGCACTGGCTCGGCTGGTTCCGTTGGGAATGATCAGGTCAGACCCATAGCGAACGACAAACAACAGCGCGTAGCCGCTATCAATCAAAAATTCGGAGTTTAACAAATGTCACTACCAAACATGCAAGTCTACAACGATGAAATCCAAACCAATACCATTGAGCTATTGGGCCAGATGACATCACAATTTAACGGTGCTTCAAACGGCGCTATCGTATTAACCTCAACTGGCAATGCTGGCGACTTTAGCCGAGAGGCATTTTGGGCTAACTTATCTGGCGCACAACGTCGAGTAGATCGTTATGCCGCTAATGGCGCACAAGCTGCAACATCGCTTGCTCAGTCTGAACTAGTAAGCGTTAAGGTTGCTGGCGGTTTCGGCCCTATCTTGCTTGAGCCTTCTCAGCTTACATGGTTGCAGCGTAGTCCGGGTGAAGCTATTACCGCTATCTCTCAATCATTCGCTGATGCTTTATTAGCCGATCAACTTAACACTGCTGTAATGGCCGGTGTTTCTGCTGTAGAAAATGTTGCCGCGCTAGTAAATGATGTTTCTGCTACTGGCGGCGTGACTCAGGTTGCATTAAATGGCTCGCACGCTAAATTTGGCGATATGTCGCAACTATTGGTTACTGACGTAATGTCTGGCAGTGTCTACCATCGCTTGATTGGTGAAGCGCTTGCAAACACAGAGCAGCTATTTGTTTCTGGCAACGTTACTGTTGTTAGTTTGCTTGGCAAAGCTATCGTTGTTTCTGATATTCCGGCATTGTATGAAACTGGAACTCCAAACAAAGATAAAGTGCTTTCTTTAACTGCTGGCGGCATTATCGTTTCTGATAACGGCGACTTAGTTTCTAACATGGAAACTAACAACGGCAAAGAGCGCATCGAAACCACTTGGCAGTCAGATTACACTTTTCAAATCGGCCTTAAAGGTTACGCTTGGGATGTTGCTAACGGTGGTAAATCTCCTACTGATGCAGAAATCGCAACGGGTACTAACTGGGATAAAGCTGTTTCTTCTGATAAGCATACTGCTGGTACTCTTACTATCGGCGACGCTGCTTAACTCTTCTCACGGGGTCATATGGCCCCATTATCCATAGGTTTTAATTATGCCAAAGATTTGGTTAGTTGAGCATCCATGCGATGCTGGAGTGAAAGCGAAAGCTGCAAAGGATGGGTGTAAGGTTGTTGATTTGCGATTCAAAGACTCTTACGCAAAAGAAGATATTAAAAAGACCATCTTAAAAGATAAGCCTAAAAAAGCAGTAAAAGAAGTAGTTAAAGAAACGCCAGGGGAATAATCCCCCTTTTTTATATAGGTAGATCATGGCTTTAGTCGTAGAAAATGGAACAGGGTTGGCAAATGCTGACAGCTACCAAAGTTTAATTGATGCTAGAGCCAGCGCTGATTTGCTTGGTCTTGCGTTGCCTGTTGTTGATGCTGACGCAGAAGTAGCGCTAAGAAATGGCGCTAGATACGTTGATCGTTATGAAGGCCGGTTCGCTGGTACGCGTTTAGTCGATACTCAGGCGCTATCTTTTCCAAGGCTGGATTCATATAAATGCTACGGCAATAATACTATTGATGTTGCTAGCGATTCTATTCCAAATGAAATGAAACTGGCTCAAATGTTTGCTGCTGTCGAATATGGCAAAGGCACTAACATTATGCCAGTAGATAACGGTAAATCTGTTAAATTGAATGAAGTTATCGGCGCAGTAAAGCAAGAGTTTTTCGATAACGGCAAGACCGGCGCAAGCATTACGATAACGACATCGGTTGACGCTTTATCTCCATTATTATGTATTGGCGGTGGATTCACAGTTCGCACAGTGAGGGTTTAGCGTGTCACTTAGTAGAAACGACTTATTAGCACTTGTTGCCAGCACTATAACGACCAATGGCAATGAAGAGGTTACGGCTGCTGATATTAGATCAGTTTTAGATCAGATGATTGATTCTGACTTAAATCTTTTTGATGATCCACCTCGGTACATTTCGTATCTAATACCGATATCTACTGGGAGCCAGCTTTCAGGTGCGTTAGATAGCACAAAGCAATATTTCATTAACGGCGTGGTTGACATTAGCGGTATATCAATAGTTGTTCCTGCTGATGGGCTTAACTTTGCTGGTCTTGGCGCTTCATTGTCGAGACTTGTTTCCACTTCCAGCGCATACACTATGTTCACTGGCGGCGGGAATGTTAATGGTAATGGAGTAGCAATAGAAGCGTCTGGTGCAGGATCGAAAGTATATGATTTGACTTCTCCAACTGGATTTGAAGCAGTTGAAATGCTGAATGTTAACTACGAGAATTGCACATCACTTGGCGAGCTAACCAACTATAGGCAATACCTAGAAACCAATAGCGGTCGTTTTGGTGGCGATCCATCGTTAACGCTTTCGGGTTCGATGAGCGGCGCAAAAATTGACGTATCGCTTGCTTTAAATATGTCTGACACGACAACTGAGCCTTTATTTAAGTCAGGCACGGCGCTAGTCATGAGTGGTAGATTTTCCACAAATATCAACTGTGATCTTGGAGCGTTGCAGAGGTTTACTGATTTTACTCCTGCAAACTTCTCAAATCCGTCATCTTTTGTTATTAATTCTGCTCGCTTTTCGCGTAATGGAGTTATTAATGCAGGTGACACTAATATTAATAGCGGGATCACTAAAGGCGCTATTGAGTGCAGGTGGTCTGATAATGTGGGGATATCTAATACGTTTGAGGGTGGCACTTTAACTGTGACTACCGCCTCTGCTACAGCGTTAAGTGGTGTCGCTATAGGTGCATACCTCGATTTAGCTGGAACGTTCGCGGCAGCTAAATTAGAACATTTTGATAGTCCTGCTAACGGCCAAATTCGCCATTTAGGTTCTAGCCCGTCAGATTATAAATTTTATGCTGGCGTTGATATCGCTGGCACTGCTGGCGACTTAGTAACTGTAAAAGTTGTCATGTGGGACGACTCTGCTGCATCATTTGTAGATATTAAATCTCAGACGCGAGAGATAAATAACTTTACCGGATCGTCAGACAAAGCTTTTTTTAATTTTCAAGGGTTGCCCTTCATGGATGAGAACGACTACTTGAAACTTCAAGTTAACAATAGCACCGCAGCAAGAAACGTTACCGCTCAGGTTGACGGAAGTCTTGTGGTTGAGGCTCGATAATGTCATTCGCAGAAGAAATGAAAGCAGTATCAGATGAATTGCTATCTCAGTTTGACGAGCGCACTGATAAAATTAAATTAAAGGTTGAAGGTGTAAGCGCATTCAATCCTACTACCGGCGAAGATGAATTTTCAGCTCCGGTTGAATACGATATGACAGGCGTGGCCACAACGTATAATGAATCTTTGGTTAATGGCACGACGATAAAGTCAGGCGATATTTTATTGACGGTATTTTGTGAGGTTAATCCAGATCAATCGAACAAGGTTATAATGGATGGCTCAGAATACTCAATTGTTAGTGTAAGTCCTGCGGCATTTACCGGTATTGATAAAGTAATAAATTTCAAGGTTCAGGTGAGAAAGTGAGCTTTACTAGCGATACGAAAGACTTTAACCTCAAATTTATTGAGGGCGCAGAAGATACTGTTCGCGGCACTACCATTAAATTGTGGCAAGCTATCATCAAAAGCAGCCCTGTGAGAGAAGGGCGTTTTCGTGGCAATTGGTTTGCTTCCGGTGAAAAACAATCATCAAAGAAAACATTAAAGACCGACAAGGATGGAAGTAAGACCGTAGCGAATGCGACTAACAAAGTGCTAAAGCAAAAAGATGTAAGCGCTTTTACATTAACTAATAATTTGCCTTACGCGCAACGACTTGAATATGGTTATTCAGATCAAGCGCCTGCTGGTATGGTTAGGGTTAACGTAAAAAGGTTTAACAGACTACTAGAAGCAGAAGCCAAAAAGAGATTGCCAAAGTGATATTTGAAGACATACAAAAAGTATTCGATATTGCCTTGTATCAATTTGGGCAAACAAACAGTATTAAATTTTGCAGAGAAAATATTGATTGCCCGACAGATATCGCAACACCATATTTGGCAGGTTTTTTATTGCTCGCTCCAACTGAGCAGGCAGATTTAGGATTAACAGAGTTTAGGCAAGGTATCTACCAGGTGGATATTAACTACGCGTCACACCTAGGGAGTGCGCCACTAAACAAGATGGCTGACTTATTAAATGCATCTATTTATGCTGGTCAACATTTAACGCGTAATAATATATGCGCGGGTATTGAGTCTATCGACTTAGGGCCACTTAGCGTAGACAATGGATGGGCAACCAAACCATTAACCATAAACTTTAACGCATACACTGCGAGGATTACCCCATGACCACACCATTTAGCGGCTCTAACACAGCACATTATTATGTTACCGAGGTAACGCCAGGCATTACTCCTGCAAGTCCTACATGGACGACCTTACGCAACACTGGCGGCATTCCTGCGTTGACCAAAGACGCTTTAATCAGTAATGAGTTAAACGGCTCACGCGAGATCACAAGCGTTCGCACAGGCGGCAAGCAGGTTCAGGGTGAATTCGCTGTCGAGCTGTCACAGTCTAGCCAAGATGAGCTAATTATTAACGCAATGACAACATCGTGGGTTGTTGGTGTGCTAGAGGCTGGCGTAGAAATTACGGTAGCAGATGCAGGGAAGACTTTTACCCGAACTGCTGGCGACTTCTTGTCTGATGGCGTAGTAGTTGGCGACACTATCTACTTTGAAGATTTAACGGGTAATAACGCTAAACCATTTACGGTTACGGCTGTTACTGCTTTAGAGATTACCGGCGGCGCAATCACTAATACTCTGGTTGACGAAGTTGTCACTACGGATTATGCAACTGGCGATAAAGCTGGCACTGGATCATTATGTAAAACAATGTCGATCCTTACTTGGTTTCAAGGTAAATGCGGCACGCCTGATTCATATTTAATTACAACAGGCGTTGAATTTACCGGCTTTACTTTTGAAGTTGCTGTTAATGCTCAAGTTACAGGTTCGTTTCCGTTTATCGCAAGAGATCAGGCTGTTTTGGCCTCGCCTCCTGCTGGATCAACGTTTAATACTGAGTTAACTACTCGCCCTTATGCTGGTGTAGATGGAAAAATATTAGTTGAGAATGCAGTTCAAGCATTATTTACCTCGGCAACTATCACGAATGATAACTCGGCTTCCGCTCAGTTTGAGTTAGGCAGTGATTCAACATCGTTCGTTGAGCGTGGAAATGCTACTAATACTATCAGTGTTAGTGCGTTTATGGCCGATACTGTGCTGCTGGAACGCTTCATTAATGAAGATGAAACAGGCTTTACAGTTATCGTTTCAGGTATTGATGGAGCAATGAGCTTTACCATGCCAAAAACCTTTATTACGGCAGCAACGCCAGAAGTTGGTGGCCCAACATCGATTACGCAAACAGTTGAGGCTACCGGCACTGGCTCATCGCTTGAATCGTCTATTGTGGTTCAACGTTTGACTTACTAAGAATTATGGAGCCAGCCTTGTGCCTTTGTGATCCCGTCCGTGGTCATGGCTCCACCCTATTTAACGGATAATCAAAAAGATTCAATTAACGGACAATTAATTATGACAACCTCAAAACTCGAAGACTTCTTTACCGACGACATAAACTCAACACCTCACAAGATGGTACTTTATCGCCACGCAAGGCCTACTGACGCTTATTTACTGATTACTGGATATGATGCCAACGCAATCGCAAAGCCTCGCCTAGAGCGTCAAAAAGCATACGCTAGAGCCGTTGAATCTGTAAAGTCGATAAAGGATGAAGGTAAGCGTGAAGATGCCTTACAAGAACTTATGGAGCCGATCAATCAACCTTTAGCTATGGCGCTTATTTCTGGTTGGTCATTTTCCAAAAAGCCTACAGATGCAAACAAGCTTAAACTACTGCAGCAAAATAAAGGCTTATCTGATCTTGTTATCGGAAATTCAGCTACCGAAGAAAATTATTACGCAAAAAAGTAGATGCCCTACTCGATTACGCTGTTTACGTTTATAAGGGGTTAAAGTCTAGCGAGCATGGCGGTACTGAATCGGATCATATTAAAGCGCTTAGAGAAATGGGCGCTGATATACCGGATGATTCAGTTGATATTCCAGTAGCGGTTTCTTATTTGTGGGAATTGCATAGGGATATTAGATTCTCTCTTGTTAAAGACGTTAGAGATGATATTTCGGTTAATGTGTTATCACCAAGAGATTCATTAACATTGGGCGGCGTTATTCAGTATGTTAATTACATGGGGCTTGATTTAAACAAGACAGAAATGAATGCTATAATGTCGCTTGATAGTATTTACGATAGATATGCAGGTTAACAATCAAGGTCGCGCATAATGGCAACAGCAACATTAACAGCAAAAGTCAGCACGGTAGGCGTAAAACGCGCTGACGGAGACCTTAAACGCTTTACCCGAAGCGCAAACGATGCTGAGATAAAAACCAGCAAGCTAGGTAATAGCTTTAAATCTTTTGGTCGGAACGCATCCGCATCTATTGCCGCTATTGATGGCCCCCTTGGCGGGGTTTCTTCTCGTGTTACCGCGTTAACGTCCGTTGTTTCTAGCGGCTCTCTGGCTGTAACCGGATTGGCTCTCGCTGTAACATCATTATCTGCTGCTGTTACTTTGGGCGTATTTGAGCTTGATAAACAGGCGATAGCACTTAAAACATCCGAGGCATTGCTTAGAGCTACTGGCAATGCTGCTGGTGTTACCGCTCGACAGCTAGAAGATGAGGCGCGTGCAATCGCTCTTAATACTCTGGCTAGTGTTGATGGTATACGCCAAGCGCAAGCGATACTATTAACGTTTAACCGCATACAGGGTGATGTTCGATCTGATGCGGTAGGGCTTGCTCAAGACTTGGCTCAAGTATTTGGCGGCACTGCTGCTAGTCAAGCTACCCAGCTTGGTAAAGCGTTGCAAGACCCAACAAAAGGCATTACAGCTTTAACTAGGGTTGGCGTAACATTTACCGAACAACAAAAAGAGCAAATACAGGTTTTACAGGAATCTGGCGATGTTCTAGCAGCTCAAGGGATTATTCTTGAAGAGCTTAAAGGGCAAGTAGGCGGTGTTGCTGCCGCTGTATCGTCTGGCACGCTTGCTGGTGGTTATGATGAGTTTATCCAGCGATTAAAAGAGGTGTCGGCACTTTTAGCGGGAGAGTCTGGCGGCTACGATATAACACTAAGCTTTTTTGAGAAATTAAATGACGGACTAGAAAAGATCAATGATACTTTTAGCGATGAGGGTCAGTTCAGGTCTGCGGTTCAGTCGGTAAACTCGCTCACGAAAGAGTATGAATTTTTAAAGAATAGAATTGACGACCTAAGAAATGTAGGTATTGTTCAAGAGTCGGTTATTAAGCAAGAGGAAATCAGGCTTAAGGTAATAAAGCAGTCTATTGACGCAGAGCAAGCTATTGTTGATCAGTTTATATCCGACAAGGAAAAAACCAACCTAGAAGAACTTAAAGTCCAAGAAGATTCGGCAGCCAAACAAGTACAGTTTGCACAAGAAGCGGCTGACGCACAGGTAAAAATTAACAATGAAAAGCTAGCTAAAATAGCCGAAAGAGAAGAAGCCGCAGCAGTTAAAGCTCTTGATAAGCTTCTCACGCTAAATGAAACAAAGTCCGACACCATCGCAAGGGTCGAGCAAGAAAGGCTTGCAGCAACCAAGGAAGCGCTAGACAAGGGTTACATTACTCAGGTTCAGGCGCTAGACGCGGAAATAGCGGCAAACGTTGCAGCATCCGAAGCAATGAGAGAAATTAAGCTCAAAGAAGAGGATGAGCGGCTAAAGAAAAAAGAAGATGCTGCTAATGACTTGCAGGAATTCATAGCTTTAAATAATACCGAGCTTGAGGAGGTTGCGCGAGTAGAGCAGGAACGTTTAGATATTATTCAAAGCTTTAGGGATCAAGGGCTTTCTAGCGAAGAAGAATACAACGCGGCAAGGGTCGAGATTGAGAGAAGTGCGTCAGAACAAAGAAAGGATATAGCGGAAGCGGAAGCGAAGAAAAGAGCTGACATTGACGAGAAGACCAGGAGAACTAGACGCAATACTGCCGAGGGCGTTTTATCCGACTTAGAAACCATCGGCGGCAAAGAAACCAAAGCGTTTAAAGCTGCGGCAAAAGTTAATGCTGTAGTTAAAACTTATGAGGCGGCGAATAGCGCATTCGCATCCCTTGCGTCAATTCCTATTGTTGGCCCAGCTTTGGGCGCTGTTGCTGCCACTGTTGCTGTTGCTGCTGGTCTAGCTAACGTTAGGGCTATTGATTCAGCGCGTGAGCAGGGTGGGCAGATATCAGCGGGGCAGAATGTATTAGTTGGTGAGCGTGGCCCAGAAATCATTACAGCTGCCGCAAATAGTCGTGTTCGCACTGGCAACCAAATGAAAGGCATAATGAGTGAGAACTCATCGCAGCCCAATGTAAGCATTGTTGTTATTGATCAGTCAGAGGGGAAAAAAGAATTCGATCAAACATCAGACGATGACGGGAGAATAATTTTATTGATTCGCAATACGGTTTCTGCTGATGCAGCTAATGCAAATAGCAGCATGAGAAAGTCATTAGCCTCTAGCACAGATTTACAGGCAAGGAGAGTATAATGGGGGATAAGTGGTTTCCGCAGGCGATTAAGCCTCTGACAAACAGAACATATGCCTTTACAAGAGGTTCAAACGTTCTGCAAACTAAAGTTGATTCTGGGATGCCTAGATTTAACTTAGATAGAACATTTGAACCAGTGCCGTTTACGCTTAACTTTTTGATGTCTGATTTACAGTTCCAGGTGTTTTTAAGTTTTTATGACGCAGCTATCAACCATGGTGGAGATTCATTTAAGATGAATCTTGATAGCGGTACTGGAATAGTTGAGCATCAAGTAAATATTGTTCCTGGCACACTTAAGCAGAATCGGCCAAGCGCGTGCAATTGGGTTGTTTCTTTTACTGCTCTAGCGCAAGTTACTCCATCACAATTGGACTCATGCTCCGCTTTATACGACCTTTATCAGTGTTACGGCAATAATACATCGGCGTTATTAGGGTCGCTGGAATCTTATTCTTTGGGGTTGCCTAGTGCTTAATGAAATAGAAGCATATAAGCGAAAGCTGGCCTCGAATCCGGAAGGAGAGCGGTACTATAGCACGGTATCAATTAGTCACTCTTTAATGTCTAAGACTTATAACTTAGTGATGGATGCGTCACAATTAACGGCGCTTGATGAAAATGGAGCGACCGTTGTTTACGAGCCGTCATCGATGCAGTCGCTTGGGGCTTCGCAGTCGAATGACTTGGATCAGGAGGCTATTTACACGTTCTCTGATGAGCTTAATATATTAGATGGAGAGCTGGACAGAATACCGTTAGATAGTGATGAGTCGCCCGTGGTTATTTTCCGTGGCTATCTTAGCGATTACTTGGACAAGCCTGTCGAAGTTTTTACCTATCAAGTGAAATCAATTTCTCAAGAGAAGGGTATTTTTACATTAAGAACTGGCGTTCCAGATTTAAACTCAGACCAAACAGGAGAGATTTATGATCTTGATACCTTCCCAATGATGAGGTCATTGTTTTGATCCAGTATATCGGAATGCCTTACTCTTTTATGCGGTTTAATTGCTGGGATTTTGTTGTTAAGGTACGAAAAGATAACGGAATAGCTTGCGAAGTGTTTAGACCTAAAAAGCTTAGGGAGGCATTTGCTATAATAAGCGACCACCTTGAGTCAAATAGGGCGGGATTTGAAAAAGTAACGGAATTACAGAATTTTGATATAATAGTTTGTGATAAAAACATGGGCAAGTCCTCGATATTTCATTGCGGAATTTTCTTTGATGGCATAGTTTACCATTGCGACAGAGGGAAAGGCCAAGTTACGCTAGATGGTCTTGACACCTTCACGAAACAATATGAGAGCGTAACATTTTGGCGGTAATTAAACTTTATAGAAAGTTAGAAGAGGTGATGACGCCAGAGACTATCGTTTATGATGGGTCGGTAATTTCATGGATTAATGAAAATATTAAAGATGGTCAAAACTTCAAAGTTTATGTTGGTGATCTTTGCGAAGAAAACGAAATAAGCCGCAACGTGGAGTTAATGGTTTTAGCGGAAGAAGTAACGATATGTATTTTGCCGGCTGGTTTTTTTGGCGCAATCCTTACAATTATTTTTGCGGTTGTGGCGGTAAGGCTTTTGACGCCAGATACTCCAACGCTTGCAGAAGCTAAATCTGGACGCGAAAGCCCTAGTAACTCTTTGTCTGACCGTCGAAACAAGGCGCGGCCAAATTCAAGAATCCCAGATATATGCGGAAAAGTTAAATCTATACCGGATGTTATATCGTCTGAGTATGCGAGGTATAACAACAATACCGAGGAAAGATACGGGTATTATTGCGTAGGCAGAAACCAAGTTAACGTTGCTGACGTAAAAGATGGAGATTCGCTTTTATCTGACATTACTGGCGCATCTGCTGGCGTTTATTACCCGGGTAAGTCGCCCAATAATTCCGCTCCTGACATCCAGATAGGGGATGCAATAAACCAGATCGTGTATGGTGTTTTTCAGTCAGGCGATGCTATCGGTCAAACCATATTGGCTCCGAATGAGGAAAACTTTTCAGCTCTTGGGCCATTCAATAATCCTACTGTTAAATGCCAAAAGGTGCTTGTTAATGTATATTCTCCTAGCGGTTTATACACCCAAGACGGAAGCTCTCGAACAAATAAAAGCGTTAGCTATAGGGTTACCGTATCAAAGTTGGATGATTCTTTTAATCCGATTGGCACGCCTTACGTTATCAGCGAAACCATATCAGGCAACAATTCAAACGAGAAAGGGAAAACTACTGAAATCGATTTTGGTGGTGACTTTTTCTTTCAGGCATCCATTGAGCGAACAAGTAGCGCAGATTTTAGCGGTCAATCAGTAGATGAAATAAAGCTAAAAGACATTTTTGGTTTATACGAGGTCGACAAAGACTTTTTCGGCAATACTACAACAATACAAACCAAGCGGATAGCCAACTCTCAAAACGCATCAATACGAAACCCAGAAATAAACTGTATTGCCACTGAGACTGTCTACAAGTACGAATCTGGCGTTTTCTCCGGCACGCTAACTGAAAACACTCAAGCTATGCAGTCGTTAATAAGATTGGCTTTAGACCCTTATGTTGGCAGAAGAAGCGCAGGAGATATAGACCTTGATTTATTAGTTAGCAATCAAGCGCTGGTTGAATCATATTTCAGTAGCGCAGAAGCTGGAGGGTTTAGTTACACTTTTGACGATGAAAACACTTCTGCTCAAGAGATATTTTATACCATAGCTAGTGCTGCATTTTGCGTTCTATGGCGCGAGGGTGTTGTTTTAAAGTCTTATTTTGAGGCGCCGCAAACAATCCCGGCAATGGTTTTTACTCACAGATCAAAGCAGCCTAACAGCGAGCGATGGACGAGAGACACGGCACAAGGAAAGCGAAAAGACTCGGTAGAGCTTACCTATATTGACAACAACACATACAAACCAGAAGTTCTATACTTCCCGTCTGACCGGTCTGGCCGCAACCCTAAAAAAGTAGAGGTTAAAGGTGTAAAAGGACTTTCTCAGGCTACATGGCGATTAATGAGAGAATACAACAAGCTGATATTTCAAAAAGAGTCAGTTGACTTCTCATCTACACTTGAAGGTTCCCTAGTGAAGCCTATGCAGCTTATCTCGGTTGTTAAGGGTACGAGGGTTGGTTCGTATGACGGAGAAGTGTTGGCGGTTGATGGGCTGAATTTAACCTTATCGCAGGTAATAGCTTTTACACCGGGAGACGATCATTTTATATTACTGAAAAAGCGTGACGGTTCTACTGAGTCCATCCCTGTTATTGATTTTGGCACTGATAGGCAGCTGCAATTAGAATACGCACCAGCCGAGGCTATTTACACGGGCAATAGCGAAACAAAGACAGAGTTTAGCTTTGGTAACGAGGCTAGATTAAATGGGCAGTTAATGCTTCCTATTGAGATAGAGGCATCAGACGGACAATATGTTAATATAAAGGCTATAAACTACAGTGATTCATATTACAAAGATGATCCTGTGCAGCCGATATTAAGTGATTTTAATAACGACTTTAACAACGACTTTGGATAAAAATTATGGCTTGCGAAGATCAGGTATCATCCGCAGATTTAGAGAACGCTAAACTCGACACTGTGACGATTGCGGAGGTTGCAACCTCCCGAACGGGTGGCGAGGCAGGCGGCGCATTAATCGAGGAAACAACCACTAGATTTGGCGATACAGCCTCAACAATTAGGGGGCAGCTATTAAAGTTTGGCTACCTTCCACCGGTGGCATACGCTGGATCAGTAGTTTTTTTAGTTGATGACGGCGCAAAAACCATTGAAAGGTCAGGAATCATCTATTCCCCATTGATCGCGGAGTTACCATTCACCACATCCGGTACTTGGACAGCTGATGACGAAAATAAATTTAGACTTGTGCAGGTTGTTAGCGCCCCTAATGCGGTTGACGTTCCTTATAGTAATGTTGACTCGTCATTAGTAGCGACTAACGTAAAAACAGCTATTGATGAGCTGGACTCGAATTCAATCGCAGGCTTAGCGCTTAAAGCTGATTTAACTGGCGCAGCATTTACCAGTGCAGTATCAGTAGCGGGTGCATTATCATCAACGGCGGGCAACGTAAACCTAAAAACCAATACGGCGCTATCCGATGCAGCGGCAACACTTACGGCCGCGCAGTTAATTGGCGGTGAATTTACAATCACGCCTACTGTTGCACGAATACAGACCACAGATACAGCAGCGAATATTATAGCGGCATTGGGTGGTAGTGTGGATGGTAGCAACTTTGACTTTACCATGATTAACTTAGACGCTTTTGATGTGACTATTGCAGCGGGTACGGGCGTAACGATAGTTGGCAACATGATTGTCAACGATGGATCGGCCACGTTTAATGTAAGGCGTACAAGCTCTTCTACTGTTAGTGTTACACGGCTAGACAGCGGCGGCAGCTCTTCTTCTGGAGAGGTGTTTATAGCTAATGATACGAAGACATCAGGCACTGACGGTGGTACTTCTGCGGCTGGAACGCAAATAAGGGCTATAAACACAGTGCTAAAAAATACTATTTCTGGGGCGAGCCTTTCTTCAAATCAAATAACACTGCCCGCAGGAGAATATACAGTGTTGGCAAGTGCCCCATGCTACAGGGCAAACCAGCACCAAGCATGGCTGACTAATGTAACAGACACGACAGATGATATTATAGGATCGTCAGAGAACTCAAACTCCACAAACTTTGTTACAACTAGATCATTTGTTGATGGCAGCCTGTCATTAGCCGGAACGAAAGTGTTTTCTCTCACGCATTACACTCTTACGCTATCCGGCCCAAATGGTCTTGGATTGGCGAACGCGTCTGGTAAAACAGAGATATATTCACAAATCAGAATTGAAAAGATAGGATAGAGAAATGTATATTTTATTAGATGATAATAACGTAGTAGTTCAGACGCAGCCAAACCCGCAAGATGGATTTATTAAGGTAGATTTTGCTATTGCCGGACAGGTCATGCAGGAAGACGGTAGTTTTATTGATCCACCCTCGCAGGCAGTGCCAGCCGAGCAAGTGAGATACGAGGCTATGCACGCCGGAGTTTTGATTGATGGCGTTATGTGCAGCGCATTAAAAGAGGATCAATGGGGTTTAAACTCTATCAAGGCTTTCGTTCTTGCGGGTACTGACGTGCCATTTAAGTTTGTCAACGGTAATACGCTTACATTAACATCGTCAAATATCGCAGCGTTTGAAGCAGCATGGATACCGTTTCGTTTTAGTTTTTTCTAGGTAAAGGATTTGTATGCTAGTAGTAATATATGAAACTAAGTTCACATCGTTGTTTAGCGTGATTTGCTCGCTAGTCACTGCAAGCGGGTACAGTCATGGGGCTATTTTGAGTAATGGTGTTTTATATGATACTACGTTCAGTCGCGGTCATTTTGATCTTGCGCCACCTGTTGATGACAATCGAAAGGTGGCAGTTATCGAGATTGATGGTGATTGTGACGAGTGGATCGCTGCAAACTTAGGCACTAAATATGATACCTTTGGCTTATTGTTTTGGTTCTTTAGGGTGGCAACGGCTGGCAGAATGTATTGTTTTAACGTAGTGGAAAAAGCGCTATCTAGTAATAACGTGCATCTTGATTTGAAGTGGCGTAAATCTGGCGGCAATATTCTAACTGCGTTACTAGATAATGATTACAAAGTAGAGGTTATGATGGGTAAGCAATTCAACGAGAGATACCTAAAAAAAGACACCCTAACGTAGCGGTGTCAACAGAGGAAATCTTATAATTGGATTTGACGTTAATCATACACTAATATTATACGGGGTTCATCACTTACCCCTTATCTGTGTTAATTAATCGACAGTATAACCATGACTTCTTTCTCAATCGAAGTGTCATTGATGGAGTCGTTTTCAACTAAAAATAACAGCTTTTGTTCTAGCTCAATAATTCTATCTTCTAATTGTTTGGCTTCTCTAGCCACGTCATCCATAGACCACTCATCTAGTCTATATGTCCTACTCTCAGTCATACGCTGGCTCAATTTCATAAATCACCTCTTAGTAGCTGTATAGTTATTCATCGGGCTTAAAGTCGCCATCCGCGTCACAATGCTTTGGCGGCCACCCATGCTTTCTAATATTCATGTGGCGCAAAGGTCTATTCACCATCATTGCAAAAGCAAATTTAATGCCGCCAACAAAGATTAGCGCCAAGAAGAAAGTCAACCAAGGGTGGCCACCCATAAAATCATATATTGTCATCATATTCACCTGTTAGTTATGCCGTCCTTGGCTTTGATTATCGATATACTTTGAAATAATATCCATAGCCTTACGGATATCCTCAACAGTGTCATCAATTTCTTTTATGGTGTTAGTAAACCCTGTAGTTCGATCAAGTTCATTCGAGGCCATAATTAGCTCAGTCTTAGCACGCCGGAAGCAGTCACGCGCATTTAATAAATTCCCTAAATTGGACATCTTCTTACCCTCTATTATGGCGGCTATTAACCGCCGTGGTTATGCTAGAACGGAATGTCGAGTCCATCATCGAACTGCTGACTAACACCCATAGGCTGGCCTTGCGGGAGTGCCTGCTGCTGCGGCTGCTGGTATTGCTGCTGTTGTTGTGCTTGTGGCTGTGCTGCTGCGGCTGAATTTTCCCCAGAATAAACAAAATCAAGGCTAACCAGCTTGCATTTAAGTTTAAACCCTTTTCCGCTACCATCCGGCTTATCCCACTCATCAATACCCACGTCATCAGCATAAATAACTATTTGTTTTCCTTTCGCTATATACTCTACAACCTTAGTGCAGCGATCACCAAACATTACGCACTCAATCCACTGGGCTTTTTTCTTGTCGCCAAACCCTATATCATACACGGCGGGAAAGCTCATTATTGCCGTGCCAGTGGCTAAATATTTAAGTTCTGCGTCACGGCCTATTCTCACTAGTTTTGTTAACATATTATTTTCCTTTGGTTTATTTAATTCTTAATGATGGTTCTGATTTGATTAGTGTCGCGCCCTCTACACTGTCAGGATCATTCTTTAGCGCCTGCATTATTGCCCGCTTATCAGGCGTAATGCTTGTTTTTACAGTTAAGTATTCAGAGTCGATTGCTTCCTCATCGTAAACGCTGACAATATCACGGCCTTTTGCTAAAGTAATAGAAAACAGAGGGCATTTAATGTTGCTAATATCCAGTGCAATCATATTGTTCTTTAAGTAATCCCTGATATTATTATTGCGGTTTTGAATAACTTTTTTGCGCTTTTGTAATCGCTCAATTTCTGAATCTATCTTTTCTATATCTAAAGACATTTCGCTAATTACGTGAGTTACCGCAACCGCCTTATCATTAAAAGCGCCCTCGATAGCCTCAAGGGTATCGGTTATTGATTCCTGTGTTAGCTCTGACTCTGGATCGCTTGCCATGTTGCACAATTCCAAATACTGGCCTGCTATGTTTCTAAGCTGCATTTTCTTTATCCTCTAGTTCTAGTTTTCGCTTATCTTTGGCTTTAGTTATTTTAATTATTGCTTTGTCGTCACCTTTTTTCTGGCACCTTCTAGTCATAATCGTAAACAAGCTTTTTAGCTCATTAGCTGACACCGACCCTTCAATCAACACCATGTGATCAGAAAACCATTTATCGTACTCCTGAGCCTGCTTTAGTGCCTCTGCGTCCTTATCTTGGGCTTTCGCCATAGCTTCTTCGTTGGTTCGGTCTTGGATGTAGTCTTGGTCATCAAAATCACCCATAAACACATCGGCGCAAAAGCCAAGCCGAGACAATGCCTTGCTAATAGTATTAGTCTCTACTTTTTTCGGCCAATCTTCGTCTGACTTGGCACCCATCATTGGTTTAATTGCATTATGGATAGGAAACTCATACCGCTTATCGTCTTGCACGTAGAAAAACACAGCTTCATGCACAATCATTCCGGTGGCTTCTAGCATATCGAGATTGAATTTTGTTTGTGATAAACCCCATCCCTTGCCATACATTCCAAATATTTCGGTAGCTTTCTTGGTTTGATACATTGCATCAATAGCAGTAAACCCGCCGCGCTGAGTCACTCTTTTTGTATAAGCTGGATCGGTCTTATCGACTCTATCCCATACTTTCATTAATTCGCTCATTTCCCCACCTCGATCTGCTCGTTTATTTTATGTTCTTGGTCTTCCATATACCCTGCCGCCAATAGGCATAGGACGATTAACACTAAAGCGACTGATGTTCTCATGCTGTCACCTCCGTTATAAGCGCTTGATATCTGTCGTGCTGCTCCTTAGTTGCTGGATATTCAACGCAATCATATTTAATCGTATATGTTTTCTCTACAATCTTACGCGCATATTTGAAATGCTGAATCGTCCCCATATCGCTTGCGGTAACAATGGGGTAGTCACCATCATAAGATTTAACTTTTGAAGCATCTGCAACAAAATAGACTTGATCTACTAATTCAAAATCTTCGTGATTGCTGGCTTCAATCAGCTCGTCAATCTCAAATTCAGGCTTATCGCGTAAATCAAATGAATCAGTTGGTACGAAAATCTCGCTTCCATGAATGTTTTTTAATATAGATTGTTCGGCTTCATAGGCAGGACACAAATATGTTAGCTGCTCATTCACGTAAAATGCGCCAAAATCGTCTGTATTCATCACTACTATATCGCCGTGCTTGTAGTTGCTCATAATGATAGCTCCACAGGTTCATCGTTAACGTAAAATGTCGCTTTCCACACTTCACTATGATCATGTATGGCGAGACAAAAACAATTAGGTGCATCCATTAATGTGCTATGCACGTTTAAATTCTCATCAGTAAGCCAATCAAATAGCTGGTCGCCTCGCAATATCACGCGCCGATCGCCAAATTCTAAGATGCCATTCTCTTTAATGTCGGCTATCTGTGATGGCAAGCTATCCATACAATGCAATGCGATTGCTTCGGGTTCATCTAATAAGTGATCTAACATAATCTTTTCCTCTCTTAAGTAATCTGTTTTTCCAAAACTAAAACCTACCACATCGCTGTTTTTATATTCTTCGAGTAGGCTCATTGCGTTCTGCTGTTTGCGATTTGTTGTACACATAGTAGAGGATTAATTCGATACCGTCAACATTTAATTATATAAAAGATATATTAATTTATATATTGCAATTATATATAAGCCCGTGGTAAAGTGGTTGCAACTTAACCGGAGAAGTAAAAATATGTCACATATATTAGCGCCATTAAAAATACCAAACGATCTACACGAATGGCTTGACGCGAAGAAAGTAAAAACGGGTAACTCTTATAGCGTAATCGTAAGGGATGCAATGAGATTAGAGATGGATCGAGACAAGCGCAAAGCCGCTAGGGGAGAATGATATGAGCTGGCTCAACACGTTAATAACAGGTCTAGCAGTAGTAATATTCATACTGCTAATTTTATTAAATTTATTTTTACTCAACATAATTTTAGGATAATGATATGAGCTTATTCAGCCCCGAAGCATTACTAACTAAAATGTGCGATTCTGGAATATGCACAGCACCTAAGCCGCTTATCAATTTCAAGCGCGTACCGGCCAACGAGGACGGCCACAGCGATACATGCAAGACTTGCACTACTCTAGCAAAGCAGGGTGAAGAGTCGCGTGACTTAACTGTAAGGCGTATTAGACGTGAGAACTACTACAAGCACAAAGAAGGTCAAGAGCTTGCGGCAGATATTAACCATTTGAAGTATGCGAAGATTTAGGGGGATATTATGAAATTAACGATTGAAGAGCAGATTGAAATAATGGAGACGCATCTAGGCTGTTTTGAAAACCTCATGGAGAAAATGAGATACATGAGTGAGTTTTTTGACCCAGACCCAGAATTCACGAAAGAAGCGAGAAATATTGTTAGAGGTAACATAAGTAGAGTCCTTGCCAATAAATTACACGCCTTTTAATTTGGGGCGATTTAACACAATAAACATTAGAGGGTAGGGTTATGGAGTACATGGAGTCACAAATGAATCAAAGATTTGATTCTTTTAACGATAAAGTCGATGCGCTTGAGCCATTTATTGAGGATTTGATAGCGGCTTGCAAAAAACACAGTATCGATCAGAGTGATTTAAGTTTTACTGTAGAGCTGTTAGCCAAGGGCTGTATGGGTTGGGCTGTAGACGTCAAAGATGATCCCTCAGAGCTATTCGACGACACAAATAATGCGTTAAATGCGCTTAGTATAAAGGGGTAATATATGAATATAAAAGTGGAGGAGCTAATCGATATACATGGTGATACTTACGGTATATCAATAAAGCTTCCCATGGTAGAGGCCAAGTGTCTCTCTATAGGAATATGCAGCTCAGAAGTAGAAAGCGCTGTAATGGATTTTTTACTGCTATGGCATGAAAACAAAAGTTGTGAGCCATAAACCGCTTGCAAAGTAGGCGCAGTAGTAATAAGATAATTTACCGACTTAAGGTAATCAGCAGGACCGCCGGAGAGGTTAACCACCTCAAAGGCAAATATTTAAGACGACTTAAGACACGTCTATAAACTTCAACAGCTGGGGATTGAAATTATAAATCCCTATTAAATAATGGCCTTAGTGCCGTATCGACGAAAGTCATCCTAGCGACGGGTCTTAACTCTAGGGTCATTTTTTAATAGAGGATTTTATGCATTACTACCAACACAATATTAAGACTTTCAACAGCGCGACACGACATTTAACACGTGTTGAACGGGCGTTGTACAGAGACTTAATAGAAATCTATTATGATACCGAAAGCCCTCTACCTTCCGACATAAATCGTTTATCGCGGTTGGTTATAGCGATCTCAAATGATGAAAAAGAAGCTCTTAACTATGTTTTGAGTGAGTTCTTTGTATTATCTGACGGCTCGTACCAGCATGAGTACTGCGACGAAACGATTGAGGCTTACCGATCCAACAAGTCAGCAAAATCAATAGCTGGAATAGCATCGGCAGAAGCAAGAAAGGCTAAAGCGAAGCTATTAAAATCAACGAAAAACAAACAAGATTCAACAGGTGCTGAACAGGTGTTGAACGAGTGTGCAACAAACAAAGAACCAGTAACCAAAAACCAAGAACCAATAATTAAAGAAGGTCAAAAGGAATCAAAGATTCCACCCTGTCCTCATAGTGAAATAATAAATATCTATCACAAGGTATTACCTGAATTGCAATCTGTTAACGAAAGCTTGTGGAAAGGGTCGCAACGGGAAAAGGATTTATCTGCAAGATGGAAGCAAAACGAAGAGTTCAGGAAGCGAGAGTTTTGGGAGTGGTTCTTCACTTGCATTAAAAACACACCGTTTGACATGGGAGAGAATGACAGGAATTGGAGAGTTGATCTAGGTTGGTTACTGAAAAAAGAGAATTTTATTAAACGCGTGGAGAAATTCAGCTCATGATTAGCCTAGATGCAGAAAAAGCGGTTGTATGTTCAATCCTTGTTGAACCAAAAATGCTTGATGATATATCCGAGGTTTTAGATTCTAGTGACTTTACTGATATCAGCTATGGCTTGATCTATGGAACACTAAAAGAAATGCACGTTGGTGATATCGATATAATCAGCTTATCGGAAGCGTTAGGGAAAAAAGGTGTATTGAATCAGATTGGAGGTATGACGTTCTTATCTGAAATCTATCATTCAATGTCAACCTCATCAAATGTTCTGGCTTATGCCAAGGTGGTGAAAGAGGGTTCAAAGTTTAGGTCATTAACAGCCAAACTAAAAAACGCTTTGATCACTATTAACGATGCCCCTAGTTACGATGACGCAGTATCAGAAGTTAATGGCATTTTATCGGCTATCGAGGTAAGCACGAACGGTTACGAGCCATTCAAGAATATACTTAAATCGCAAATGATGGCGTTGGATGCTAGGAAGCGTGCCGGTGGTGGATTTGAGGGTATAAGCACTGGCTTTGATAACCTTGACGAGTTAACGCAAGGGCTTAACGGGGGTGATTACTTCATTCTTGGCGCTAGACCATCAATGGGTAAAACAGCATTTAGCTTGGCGCTAGCTGAGAATATTGCAAGATCGGACGGCGATGTATTGTATTTTAGCGTTGAATCAACAAAGGAATCGCTAACCAACAGAATGATTGCCTCGTCTAGCGGTGTTGAATCATCAAAAATTAAAACAGCTCAATTGACAGATGAGGATTGGATGTCATTGACGGCTGGAATATCACTGCTAAAAGATTTGCCGGTGCATTTTATTGATATCCCGTCGATTGACATATCACACGCCTCTGCTATTGCCCGTAAGTTTAATCGCAAGAAAAAGGTTAAAGCTATATTCATTGATTATATTCAGTTGATGACAGCAAAAGGATGTAAAAGCGAATATGAAACAGTGTCAGCAGTTAGTAGGGGTCTGAAAGCTCTAGCAAAGGACTGTGACGCGCCGGTAATCGCATTAGCCCAGTTGAGCAGGGAAGTCGATAAACGACCTAATAAGCGGCCTAATCTCTCAGATTTGAGGGCTACAGGTCAGCTTGAGCAAGACGGGGACATAATCGGATTCCTGTATCGCGATGAGTATTACAACAAAGACTCTGATTTTGCAGGGATAACCGAGCTAGGAATCCAAAAGAATAGGGACGGAAGCACTGATGATGTTTTCTTTTCTTCTGACTTATCGAAAATGAAATATAAAGAATTGGGCTACAAACCACAAACTCAACAACAAGATAGCGGTTATAAGCCGTTCAGGAATTAATTATGAAAATGAAATCAGTAAGTGAAGTACTTAAGGCCGCGTTGATGCGGATTGACATTGACGACAAAGCCTCTCTACCTGAATACATAAAGTGCAGGCAGGAAATGCGCGACCTTTTCGATGATCAATCAATGATGAGTGGCGAGACTGAAGCGGGTTAAAACGATGGGTTTAATTGAGTATTACGACGGTAAAATACAGTCAGTACTGCATGTACCGACATTTGCAGAGAAGAAACAAAAAATAAATTGGCACTCGATGTCAATACTAAAAACAGCTTAGGGGATAACTAATGTCAAAGGTAATGTGTGCAAGAGAGAAAACACTAAAAGCAATCACGAAGTATTACGAGATTAACGCGTGCTGGCCGTCAAATAGATGGCTGGCAACTCAGATGGGTATAAAAATGACGGCGTTAAAAACCAATCTCAGAACCCTGGCGGCTGCGGGAAGCATTGAACTGGATGTAGAGTTGCAAATTATAGGTTCAGCAAGTGTGCGTACAAACTGGATGACGATGCCATTAGTGGGGAATGCAGCATGAAAAGCTCAGGCTTAAATGATGCTGGCGGCTACGAGGTAGCGGCAATAGAAAGGAATCAGTGCGAGGAGTACATATTAAAAATACACTACGCTAAACGCTGGCCTAGCGTTAGCTATGCTTTCGGGTTATATCTTAACGGTATTCTGTGCGGGGTAGTTACTTATGGATCACCACCAAGCTCAACCCTAAAAAAAGGTATTGCTGGGGATGAATATAAAGCGGATATATTGGAGTTAAACCGATTATGCCTTAAGAATAATGTAAAAAATGAAGCCAGCATATTGGTTGGTAGAAGCTTAAGAGCTTTACCAAAAGAAAAGATAGTAGTTAGTTTTGCAGATATTGCCCAGGGCCATTCTGGGTATGTGTACCAAGCAACAAACTTCATCTACTGCGGTTTAAGTGCAAAGCGTACAGACTGGAAGGTTAAAGGAAAAGAGCATCTACATGGTCAGACAATAGCAGATGAATTTAGGGGTGTGCCTAATAGAGCGCAAGCAATGAGAGACAAGTACGGTGATGACTTTTATTTGGCCCCAAGATCGAGAAAGCATAGATATTTATTTATAATAGGAAGTAAAACCTACAAAAAGAAGGTGAAAAAAGCTTTAAAGTATTTAATTGTTCCTTACCCAAAAGGCGAAAATGCAGCATGAAAAAGAAATCAAGAAAGTTAAGCCGTGAAGATATCGCCATGGTGTTAGAGCTTATAAGCGACGGGATAAAGCTGGGATTCATTGCTTACTACGCGTTCAGTATGACATACCAGCAATTATATTCGCAGCTTAAGATTTGGCGTGCAATATGACTTGTGTGAGCATTCACAATAATATACACTTAATGCTCAAGAGGTGGAAGCATGAAGAAAGTACCAAAGACAGATAATGAGCGGCGCAAGAAATCGGACGACAAGCACAGAAGCTTAGGCCGTATACCCCGCACGAAATGGTTTACGTTAAGCGAGCATGAAAAGGCTGATGCTCTTATTGAGCAGATGCGTAAAGTTTTAAGATTAAACAAAGGCGATTAATATGAGTAAAAATAATAGTTCTAGCTCTGGTAGCGGTATTGGTGTTCTTGGATTACTTAGTGTGGTTTTCGTTGTATTAAAATTAACGGGCTACATTAGCTGGTCTTGGTGGTGGGTGACAGCGCCATTCTGGGGTGGCTTTGCACTTTTTATTGGGGTTATTGTTGTGATTTATGGGTTTTTGCTTATAAGTGAGTCAATCAGTCAATAAATAGATGCGTAAAGCGGTAAAGTAATAGGAGCGAAGCAGAATGAGTCAAATTGATGAGGTTGTTATGTGTGAATGAATGGAGAATAGAATATGACTGAATTTAATGCTGCTGTTATAAATAAAGGTGTCAGTGGTGGTGATGATTACAAAAGATTTGAGGTGTCAACTGGTAGTGGTGTGTATCAGTGCGGGTGCCATTGGGATTGGCGCAACGATGAATTTGGGGAAGGTGACATACTTGTTCAGTGTGCTATCCATAATGCTGCAACACTAGCTAGTGTGAGATCCTTTGATAAAGAATTCGGGTGGAAGGGCTTCCAGAGGATTAACACATAACCTAGTTTTAAACGGGCGGAGCATGGCGCGGCTCCGTTTTGAAAACCGTTGTTATGCGCCGAACGAACACTAGGAGATACAAGATGGCAGCAAAAGTAACATTAGAAATGAGCGTAAAAGATTTTAAGAGTATGTCGGATTATCTATCGAGACATGAAGGCGATATTGCCCACGATTGCGATGATTTCTGGGATATTAAAGGTTTGTACGAGGCTGTATTTGAAGAAGAGCCAAAGAAAGACTAGGGCGCATAACCCAAAGCTTAGTTGTGCGCAGCGCAGCAAGCATCAAATATAGCGCATTGTTATGCGTAACTACGGAGTGAGATATTATGATAAAAATGCTAAAGCAGTTATTTTGCAAGCACGAACCTTTCCAGTATATGGCTCTTAATGATACGGACAGCATTCTGGTTTGTAAGAAGTGTTATAAAAACTACAAAGCTTAACGCATAACACTATGAAACACGGGAAATATTCACGGTAAAGCAATGAAAAGGGTATTAGTAATACAGGGTTCAGTTATGATTTATATAGAAGATGCAGAAAAAGCGCTGGAATTCTTAAAAAGCACTGATGTTGAAGCGGCTAGACTAAGAAGCCACAAAGAGGCCCTTGATGACATGAAAAAGACAGCCCTTGCTATGATATACAACGAGATTAAAGATGGCAGCGCAGCCGATAAATTAAAGAGATCGGAGGGGGATAAGCAATACAAGTCTCATCTTGAGAATTTACGTGCAGCAAACGAAAAGCATTTAATTATGATGCACCAGAGGAATACCGCACAACAACAAATTGATATGTGGCGGTCGATAAATTCAAATCAAAGAAAAGGCAACATATAGAGGCGGGGCAAGATGACGTTAAATGAGTTTAAAAATTGGGACTTTTCTTCGAGATTGATATTCTCGGTAGGCGTTTTATTAATTATTCTTGTAATTCAAGATATAGGCTCCGTGCTAATGGGGGCATCGTCTATATTTATAGTGTGGGGATCAAGGCGAGACTTTATTCGCAATATTGGCAAAGTAGAATCCAGTGAAAATTAAAGCAGGCGATAAGATTTTAAACCTATCATCCCCTTGGAGCGGTAAGGTTCGCTCAATGTCTAGGTGGTGGGTAATGGTCGATCTGCCAACGCATGAGCCGGTAACGGTAAAGCGAATCAAGATTAAATATAACTATAATTTTAATAGCTGGGAGGTGATAGGTGATTGATCAGGCAGTTATCGCTATATCAGGTGGAGTGGCCATACTATTTACACAGGTTAAAAATGATTGGTGTAATCAAGTTGCGCCAGTTATAGGGCTTGTGGGTCAGCCTTTCTGGCTTTATGCGACATGGCAGCAGGATCAATGGGGTATGCTTGCGTTAAGCGTTTTCTATACTGCGGCATGGATCGTAGGAATTAAAAATAACTGGGCTAGTTATGGCAAACGCTAAAAAGCGGTGTAGGTACTGCAA
>Ga0196889_1000082_pt1 | contig 30930 bp, 49 predicted proteins | sample VirMetDEL_Nov_12_FD_166415 | JGI IMG/M metagenome (GOLD analysis project Ga0196889, IMG submission 166415) | Aqueous microbial communities from the Delaware River and Bay under freshwater to marine salinity gradient to study organic matter... | ecosystem: Environmental > Aquatic > Marine >...
TTTTGCCCCTATAAAGGGCATAATATTAATGGTAGCTTTATCTACTATTATAGACACTTGCTTCGGAGTATGGAAAGCTAAAAAATTAGGAGAACCTATTACGAGTAAATTGTTCCGCAATGGGTTAATACCTAAGTTAGTTAGTTATATAGCCGTAGTGATGCTTGTATACGCCTCAGACGTCTTTATCATAAATGCTTTGACAACGAGTGTAGTAAGCGTACCTTTTATCTCTACAAAGGTAATTGCCTTAGTATTACTCTCTATCGAGGTTAAGTCTATGGATGAATCTTGGATAAAAGTTAAGGGCTATTCGTTTATTGATAAAATTAAGGCTATTATTGTAAAACTAAAAGACGTAAAAAAGGAACTATAATGGAATGGTCAATAACTTTCTCCGCCCACTATCCGCACGACCGCTTCGCTCTTGGGTGGGAGTATATAGCCCCTTCTAAAGAGTATCAGTATAACACTATCACTATTTATTTATTTATAATAACCCTAAATATAGATTATGCGACCCATTAATAAAGTAATTATACATTGCTCAGCTACTCCTGAGGGTAGAGATGTTAAGATAGACACTATACGCCAATGGCATTTAGATAAAGGCTGGAATGATATAGGTTACCACTACGTTATAGAGTTAGACGGACAGATACAAGCGGGGAGACCTGTAGAGCTTTTAGGGGCACATTGCTTAGGTCAAAATAAATTTAGTATTGGTATATGCTACATTGGCGGTATGGATAAAAAAATGACTAAGGCTAAAGATACTCGAACTAAGGAGCAAAAAGAGTCTTTAATCTCTTTAATCGCTGACCTTCGTAAAAAATACCCAGTACTATCTATCCACGGACATAACGAATATTCTGCAAAAGCTTGTCCAAGTTTTGACGTATCTAAAGAGGGTTATTAATGCAAGAAAATGACCTCTTCGAGTGGTTACAATCAAATATCTATTTTGACTTAGTTAAGGCTAATAATCAGATGTCTCGTTGGGACTGCTATTCTCCAGCTACTAAGCATAGAATAGAGCTAAAGTGTAGAAGGACTCACTACGACACCTTATTACTTGAAAAAAAGAAGTATGACGCTATGCTCCAGGAGACGTCTAAACACTCAGACGCTGCTATCTATATCAATTCAACGCCTAAAGGTATCTATTTATTTAACCTCCACGATATAACTCCTCATTGGAAGGTGCAATATATCAGGGCTACAACTGAGTTTGGCAATAGCAACCGAATAGCTAAAGAGGTTATGTACTTAAACGTCTTCGACTCTCGAGTATTAACTACGTTTTAATCTGCCTGAATTTTTCCGAAAACTTCATTCACTTTGTCACAATATATCGGCAAGGTTTATTGTGCAAAATTAGGTAGCATTATTCCGACATTATCCTAAATTAAAGCACATAAAGTACATTATACTGCACTTTAGTAAGTAATTACGTATAATATCGAATAATTACGTATAAAAGAGCGTTTTACTGCACTTTACGCAATTAGGTATATTACAATTATTGCGCCGAGCATATATCCAATAGCAGACGCTAAAGCTATTTTAAAACGTTCTAAACGATTTTCGCTTTCAATTAGATAACTTATAAAGGGCAAGGTTAAAAAGGGACTTATAAAAGAAAAGAATAGCATTCCTACGACATTAAACTCGCTAACGCTTCTAATGTAGAATGTAGATGCAATTTCTATTATTAAGCAACTAATACCGATTATTATATATTTTTTCACTTATAAAGCTATAAATAAAAACAGCGTTACAATAGCTATAAAAGATATAGTACGATTTGTTCTAATTTGAGTCTTTTGCTCCTCGTTCTCCAAGTGTAGACCCATATTTTCAGCGTCAATAGCATATACAAGCGATTGTAGAGACTCTATATCTTTTTTGGCACTATCTATTACCTGATACAATAAAACCTCTTTAGAGTGGCTTAAAATGGCTTGTTCTGATAAACTATCCTTTTGCAGCAATTCAATATAGACTCTATCCATCTGAGGCAAGGTTATGCAGATAGTCGTATCGCCAGCCTCATCTATTAATACGGTCTGCGAATAGCTGAATTTTGTTAGTAGTATTAGAGCTGCGATAATTATTGATTTTTGTCTCATATTTTATTTTGATTGTGTCAGATTTAAGTTTAATTTTTTCTATTTTTTTATATATAGTATCGGTATTAGTTAAGGTTATAACTCTTGGAGGCGGCAAAGCTTCTTTTTCTTTTGATATATGAATCAAAGTTGTAATAAATAGCGTAGCAGATATAGCTACGATTAGGATTAGTTTTATGTTTAGGCTCATTTTTCTATTGTTAGTTCTCCGATAGGGAGCGATAAGGTGTCGTGGTCTATGCTATTGATAATTACGTTAAAGTTATGGACTGCTCGAGCGTGTACCTCTGAGTCTAAACCTTCTACGACTTCGCTCTGTTCTTTAGCCCAAAGCTCGAAGGAACGTATAGACTTTCTAAAGCCATTATTTGGTAAGCCCACCGCATCGGCAGCGGTGAGCATCCTAACGCTTAGCAAGTATAGTTCTATTGATGGTTTCATTAGTACCCTAATTCTTTTTTAATTTGCTCACTTATAACCTCTTTGCGGTGTTTACGTTTTTCACCTCTTAGCTCCTCGTTATTTAACTGGGCTTTACGGTTAGCTCGTAGGATAGTCTCTACTGCTTTGTAATGCTCTGCAATAATCAGGGCGGATAGTACGTTAATTCCGTAGACCTCTTGCAAGGCTTTGCGTATTAATTTTTTAAAATTGTCTCGAGTCTCAGGGTAATCTCTGAGCAGCTGCTCTACTTGTTTAGTTGCGTTTTTCATTTTATAAATTGGATTATTTTGTTATAGTCTCTTTGCATTAATTTGTCACTTTGTAAAAGGTCTGTTATTTTGTCTATCGCGTGTAGAACGGTAGAGTGGTCTTTGCCTCCGATATAAGCTCCTATTTCTTTTAAAGTAGATGAGGTATTTTGCTTAGATAGGTAGCAGAACATATGTCGAGCGTCTACCAAGTTACGAGGGCGTTTAGTACCTCTTATATCCTCTTTGGTTTCGTTGTAGTACATTGATACTATCTCCATTATTCGCTCAAAGTATAGCGGCTCTCCGTTGCTCATTTGCATAGTAGTACCCAGGTTATGCTTATTTCGCATACTTTCAATCCTTTTATCAATATAGCCCCTATATTTTAAAGCCTTCTCGTAATCTGCGATAAGCATACCCATAGCGATTATAGTTTGCTTAGCCTCTCCCAGCTCTCTCTTCATTACTCTCTCACTCATATTAACGTCTTTATATATTCCCTTGAAATTTTAACTCTCTCTATTAATTTTTCTATCACTTCTATATCGTATTCTATGTCAAAAGTCTTTATCCGATATTTACTTTCTACCTCTGAGTAGTCTTGTGGCTCTTCGTAGCTTAAATGCTCAGGAGTGTTCATAAGTACGTAGCAAAGTGTAGCTTTACGTTTACCAGTTAAGTGCATATATACCATTAATTGGTAGTAGTAATCTGAGTTTGGTATCTCGTCTTCGAATAGCGGGAAGGTAAAACAATCCCAAGAGCTTTTAATATCTACTATTGTGTCCTCGAGCATTACGTCAGGCGTTCCACAAAAATACTCATCCTCAAAAAACTCTTTGTTTTTTATAGCGAATAACCATCCAAGCTCTGCGGCTGCGTAGTCTATTGCTGAGTCCTCAACTGCGTTACCTTTATCTAAGTACTTGCTTTTAATTTGCTTACGTATGCCGTAAAGCTCAGACTTTAACCACTCTTGTAGGTGGCTTTTGGTAGTTTGACTTAACACCTCGCCTTTGGAGCGAGGGTTAGTCATTAGTTTGCCAGCCGATGAGGCTCTTTGCTTAAATTCCTTTAATTGCATCCTCGTATTTTTGAGCGTTTACGTTACTTATTGAATAATGCTCTCTTATTTTTGCAATCGTTATACCTTTAGCAAGAGCAGCCTTCCAGGTATTATCGTTTTCGTTAATCCAAGGCTTAGTACTTTTTACCGCTTGGCTTGCTGAGTTAGCGTCATCGTCTTCAGCTTGTAAGCCTAAAAGACTTTGTAGGGTGTAGCGTCTATAATAAGTAACCGCCGACCCTAACTTTTGTGGGTCATCCATATTAGGTAAAGCTATTGAACTGGTAACGCTTTCGCCTGAGTCGGTGTCTATAATTTGAGAGCTTACCTCGCCATTTAAAATAGGCTGCAATAGTAGTAGACCATTCTTTTGTAGTAATGGCTCTGTATGTCTTAAAAGCCCGTTTATATCAAAGTACTTAGATTTGAAAAAAGGGTTTGTTTCGTCTTTGGAGATAGCTCCTATCTCTTTTTTAACGGCTGCAAGTTTATTGTATATTGTCATAATTGTTTATTTTTGCTGAGTTATTGTTAATGATTGTTTAGGGAGGTGGCTTCGGCTGCCTCTTTTTGTTGGTAGTAGTCTGCTAAGGTCTTGCCGTTATAGTTGGCGTTACGTATAGCTAATTTTATTATCTCGGTCAGAGCTGGCTCGTTAAAGTTGGTAATCTTACGCTCTCCGCTTATAACGGTATTGAGGGTATGTACGCTAATTAAATGTCTCTCAGATACTACCTGGCGTTCTGCTCGAGTAGTATTAGCTTTTATAGCTCTTGTTAATTGTTTGCCTAAATATGGTTCGAATTTCATAACTTCTTAGTAATTTTGGTTAAAGTCTCTACCTGGTCAGACCAGTAACAATCTTTGGTAGCTTGAAAGTTTTTTTCTGCTGAGGTAATTTTCTCCTCAAGGCATATCGCTACCCAGCTACGTTCTTCTAAGTTTAAATCTATTATCATTGTGTTTAATTGTTTTGCAAATATAGTATTTATTGTTAATACAAGGTTATTTTATTTTAACTTGTACGTTTATTTTTTTCTTTTAATTTTAAGTCTATAAGTTCAAGTATGCAGACAAAGCCTATCACAAAATTAATAGTTCCGTAAACCTTGTAGTCGCAAATTGCGACCATAAAACCAAGTGGCATTAATATAGTTCCTACTTTTAATATTTGTTCTTTCATAATTTTAGTATAAAGTGTAATTTAATCCTGATAATTCTAATTCTTTTTCGATATTGTATAGCATATCTTCGCTTTCGTAAATGTCCTGGTATTCGTCATAGCTAAAGCCGAGCTTTTTACTTGTTTTTTCTAACCACTCAGAGCCAGCGGTAAAGTCTTTAGGCGCGAAGGTGATTTGTATTCTGTTCATTTTACTAAATAATAAGAGTTAGATGTTGCTAAAAAATTAAACCAGTCAGCATCGGTATTATGCTCAAGCTCCTCGAAGGTAGCTTTTGAAAACTGCGAGGTGCGGTACTTACTATCCTTTACTCTTATAGTGAAGGTGCGGTCTTTTTGATTTGCTTTTACGTTCATTTCTTTGTTATTGTACTGCAAATATAGTATTAAACTTTAATACCAAACTATTTTTTATTTATTTTTATTTCTACCATATCGTCAGCTCCTTTACTACTGGTTATTAAAATACTCTTTATTACTTTGTATCCATCACTCTCGAATATTATATCCTCTATCATTTTTACCATAGCCACGCAGTTAGAAGCGTCTAAGGGTCTGCTTTTAAAAGTGAAGTGGTATTCTGTATCGTAACTCTCAGAGGCTGGCAGCACCTCCTTAAATTGGCTTTTAACTATTAGAATGTAATTGTCTTTTAGCTTTTTACGGAACGACCAATGCTTTGAACTATACCAAACATTAAGCGAAACTTTCGGGAGGTCTTTTAAAATTATTTTCATTTAACTACAAATTTATTTTTTTATTCGGATTGTATTTTTATATTTGCAGAGATATTAACCGTTAGGAGGTTATTAATTAAAGATATTTAAAGACCAAGCTTTAGCAGTAGTCCTAACCTACTTCTAAGGTAAGGTCTTTTTTTTTATTAGTTTATTGGTTAATCTTAAAAACCATTATAAATTTATGAGTAAAATTAAAAAGTTATTTTTTGATTATCAAGACCAAACAAATTTAGAAGTTTTTTCATCAAAAAGTGAAATTGTGATTGTAATTAGCGATTATGAAGGTAGCCATTTTATTGAGCTTGACATATCAACAGCTATATCACTTAGCAAGGAGTTAAGAAAAGAAATTAATATAGCTAAAACTTTTAACGAATATGAATAACGAGTTGAATAGTTACGAGCTAAGCAGAAACTTTATAAACTTTGCTTTTGATAATCCTGAGAAGATAAGCCCTAACCATTACGCTATTTATTTTTTTGCGATAGAGCATTGCAATAGATTAGGATGGAAGACTAAATTTGGCTTTCCTACGATGATGGCTTGCGATGCAGTAGGCATAAAAAAGCCTCAAACTTTTATTAAGTATTTTAACGATTTAGAAGACTGGGGTTTTATAAAAGTAGTAGAAAGGTCTAAAAATCAGTACTCAGCTAACATAATTAGCTTAATAAGTGCTACGCCAAAAAAAGGCGAAGCAATGGATAAAGCAATGGTAAAGCACGCGGCAAGCAAGGGGCAAAGCAATAGCCCTATAAATAAACAAGTAAACAATATAACAATAGAACAAGAAATAGATAGCAGTAAACTGCTTACTCTTTTTAATTCTCTTTTAGGAAAACAAGCGAAAGTAGTAAACGCAAAAACTAAGACTCAGATAAAACAAAGGTTAAAAGAAGGATACACCAAAGAGGATATTGTAAACGCTATACGCAACGCAAGCAAAGACCCTTTCCACATAGAATCTAATTATAAATACCTAACCTTAGAATTTTTGACTAAGCCTGAAAAGCTCGATAGATTTGTAAATATGGGAGACTTTAAAATTAAAACGCAAATCCTATGATAAAGTCAAGCAGCGAAATTTTAGACCAGCTTATGAGCCTCCACAAAAACGGATTACCCGAGGGAAGCAGAATAGGCTTAAATTCTTTTGATAGTCAATTAACATTTGTTAAAGGTGGGTCTACAGATATAACGGGCTACCCTTTCTTCGGTAAAAGCCTTTTTTTAAAGGAGATAATGATGGGTCTTACTTTAAACCAAGGTTGGAGGCATTGCGTTTATATGCCTGACGATGGCAGCGATACAGAGGTAATATCTAACCTAATGCATAAACTAACTGGCAAGACATTTCAAAAGGACTATCCTAACACAATAACCGAGAAGGAAATAAGTAAGTATAGTACTCAACTTTGCGATAGCTTTAAGTTTATCTCCGCAGAGCATAATATAGAGCCTGAAGCCTTTTGGAACTACGCAAAAGAGAATAAATGCACCTCAGCAGTTATAGACTCCTGGAACTACTTAGCACACAAAGGCGAGCCAACTAACGCAGACTATTTACGTAAGATACTTTCTCTACGTAACCGCTTTATGGATATAAATAAAATGCACTCGTTTATAATTATTCACCCTAAAAACCCTGACCCGAAACAAGTAAAAGACGGCTCAGTAAAGAAGCCAAGCGTTTACGATTTGATGGGAGGCTCTGAGTGGAATAACAACGGTAGAAATATAGTAGTAGTTCATAAAGAGTCAAAAGACAACCACCAACCGTATAAGATAACCGTAGATAAAGTTAAGCCTAAATACTATGGAGAGCTTGGAGAGTGCGTATTGCATATTGACTGGGCGAGCCAAAGGTTTTACGAGTTTGACCATATCCACAACACAAAGAAATACGCCTACGCTACTGAAGAGATAGTGATAGACCCAATTAAAGATATATTCGCAGTAACTAACGACCAACCTTTTTAAATTATGACAGACCAAGAAGCTAAAGAGATTTTAAACAAGCCAGCTATCTGCAAAGAGGCGGAGCGTTCAGTACGAGATATGAAGATTAAGCTCGCTAAATACTCAGGCGATAAGACCGAGCAAACTAAGCATTTGCAAAACTTAGATAATTTGATTAACTTAGCTTATAAGCAAGCCGTAGACATAGACGCTTACGAGGAGTTGTTAGCTACTTATCTATTTAAGATGGGAGAGCAGCAAGCCAAAATAAGAGAGTTATGCGAACTAAATGCGATGAGTAACAAAATAGTAGAGCTATAATTATAAACTAATTGTTAACAATATGAATCACTTTTATACTTCAGACGATGAGCGAGTATCCAAGAGTACAATAGACTCAAGAGTAAGAGATGCAAAGAGTAACGCACTAAGCGAACAATTTTGGGAATTTGGATATAACTTTTGCACCGATTGCTTAAGCTCTGCTGGTAGATTAGACTGCTCGCATACGATAAGTGTAGACGAAGCACAAAAGACTCGTAGAACAGAATTAGCGTGGGACGTAGATAATATAAAAGTAAGGTGCAGAGATTGTCATATTAAGCACGATAGTAAAAGTAGAATTAATGAAATTAAAAAATAGTATGAAGGGGTTAATTCAAGTAACAGCCACCAAAGGAGGGCGTACAATAACAAGCGAGGTCTTCGGAGATATGGGAGATAAAGAAACGTTATTCGGTCAGCTTATGAACCGACATAAAATAGTACACAACGAACGCCACTTATGGAAGTTGAGTAGCGTAGTAATAAACGAAGAGGTTAACCTATGACAAAAAAAGAACAGATAGCCCACTTTGGTTATATAACGGGCGAGATGGAGAAGGTACTATTTAGCAAGGGAGACGACTACGCTAACACCGATAGACTCTCTAATTTTAAATTAGCTGGAGCAATTACTGGAGGGAACGCAAGTACTAATTGTTTGAACCTAATCTCTACTAAAGTAGCAAGGCTTGGAGTACTTCTTAATTCAGACAAAAAACCAAACAACGAGAGTATCGAGGATAGCGTATTGGATTTAGCTAATTATAGTGTACTTTTGTGGATGATAATAAACGAAAATAAATAATAACAAAATGGAAAAAACAGAAAAAGTATTCGCAGACGGTTTTATGTTCAAAATGAAACCCGATTCTCCTGAGTGGGTAGTAGGTAGCTTGAGCCTAAAAGCAGACGAGGCAATAGCCTTTATTCAAAAGAACACCGATAAAGGTTGGGTAAACCTAAACGTTAATATAGGCAAATCAGGCAAGCCTTACGTAGAGCTTGACACTTGGAAGCCAACGCAAGCGGCTGCAACTTCTCCAGACCCTGAATTTAATTCCGAAGGGCTACCCTTTTGATATTACAAGAGATATATTTCGATAAGAGCATTCGAGATTATGCTCTTAAATTAACAAACAACACCCAAGAAGCCGAGGAGTTAGTCTCTTTGGCTTTTGACATTTGTAGCCATAAGCCGCCTAAAGAAAATATGAAGGGGTATTTTGCAATAGTAATGCGGAATCAATGGTTAAAAAAATGTAATAAGACAGACCCGTACTGGGCAATAGAAGAGAGCGAGAGCGAGGATATAGAAGACGTACTCTCTAAGATGAGCCATTACAACGCTAATCTAATTCGAGCCGTTTATAACGGAGATACTCTTATCAAAATACACAACGAAACCTCTATAAGCTACCGCAGCATTAAAAGCGACTACAAGAAAGCAAAAAAAGAATTTAAGATAATGTACGAGAACAAAACCAAAATAGCTATCGTTATGAGTACGGTTAGCGGGGTAAGCTATCACCGCTTAATGATGCCACTCGTTAGACTGAGCCAGGACTACGGAATAGAAGTAACTTGCTTAATTAATAACGCTGACGATTTTTTAGAGAAGCTTGACGGAGTAACCCACGTTATTTTTAATCGTAATATCTCCGAGCTTATGAAGCCTGAAGAGACTATCTTAATTTTAAAGGCAAGAGGTATTAAAGTTATCTGCGATGTAGACGATTACTGGGTATTACCTAAAGGACACCCTTTGCAATTATATTACTCGAGGTCTAATATGGCTAAATGTATTTTAGCAAACATCAAATTTGCGGACGTAGTATGGACTACCACAAAGATTTTAGCGGAGAAAATTAGACCCTATAACAAAAACGTAGAGGTAATTAAAAACGCTATTGACCCTAACGAAAAACAATTTGCTTACGAAGATTTGTCTTTAAAATTTGATACTTTCTTTTACTCAGGAGGCAGCACCCACTTAAAAGATTTAAAGCTATTAGGTAACGCTTTCGATAACGAATATTTAACCGTTAAAAGCCCGAGAGTACCTAAGCGAATGAGTCCAATACTTCAGCAAGTTAGCAGCATACAAGAATATGCGACAGAGTATCAGCATTGTGGTATATGCATAATACCTTTGAGAGATAACCTATTTAACCGATGCAAGAGTGAGTTAAAGATGATAGAGGCTGGACACTTTGCCAAGCCCGTAATGGTCAGCAACGTAATGCCCTACAACCTACTCGCTACTAATAGCAATAGCCTGAAGGTACAAGGTAATGACTGGGCGGCTGCAATAAAGAAAATAAAAGGTAACTATAATATGCAGATAGAGTTAGGACTAAAGCTAAAAGAAGACGTTAAGAGCAAGTATGATATAGTAAAAGAAAACGCAAAAAGACTTCAAACATTATGAAATATACAATAATAAAAAGATACCGAGACGCTGAGAGCGGAGCAGTATTTAATTTAGGCGAACAGATAGAGCTTAAAGACCAAAAGAGAATTAAAGAACTAAAAGCAAGCGGGTGCATAGAGTCAGTAGCCAAGCGTAAAAAGAAATGAGCGAGGAGCTTGAGAGTCAAATAAGGGTCATAGTCAAGCAACAAGGCGGAGGTATAAGCCCGCACCTTAGAGCAGAGTTCCAAAGGCTTTGCCAAGAGGATTTCGCCTACCGACCTGACATTACTTGCGGTAAGTGTATATATAAACATAGCGTTAAGCTATTTGATAAGTATTTAAAATGAAACTAACAGAAATAAAATCAAACCCTAATAACCCCAGGGTAATTAAAGACCATAAATTCGAGAAGCTAAAAAAGTCTATTAGCGAGTTCCCTAAAATGATGGAGCTTAGACCTATGGTAATAAACGAAGATAATATAGTCTTAGGCGGTAATATGCGTTTAAAGGCGTTAAAAGACTTAGGATATAAAGAAGTACCTGAAGAGTGGGTAAAGCGAGCCAGCGACCTTACAGAGGAGGAAACGAGGCGTTTTATAATTGCGGACAATGTAGGCTTTGGAGAACACGATTGGGAGATGCTTGCTAACGAGTGGAATACTGAAGAGTTAGAGGATTGGGGATTAGAGGGGTTTCCGTTTGAGGAGGTTACAGAATTAGAGGCAGAAGAAGACGACTACACCGAACCCGACAATATACAAGTAGATGTAGTATTAGGCGACCTTATAGAGATAGGAGAGCATAGGTTATTATGTGGGGATAGTACAAACTCAGACCAAGTAGCAAAGCTAATGAATGGACATAAGGCAGATATGGTATTTACAGACCCTCCATATAAAATAGAAACAGAAGGCGGATGTAAAGGAAGTATCGGTCAAGGATTAAAAAAACAAGGAGATAGTATTGAATTTATATCAAACTTTGAACCAACTGAATTTTTACAAGTGCTGCCATTAATATTTCACAAGAATAAACTAAACGCATATATATTTTGCAATAAAGAACTATTGCCAGATTATTTAGTATGGGCAAGAGATAGTGGTTATTCTTTTAATGTTCTTATATGGAAAAAGCCAAATGCTATTCCAATAGGAGATTCACATAGACCAGATATAGAATATTTGCTTTTATTTAGAAAGTCCGCAATATGGAATAATGGACTAAAGGATGTTAATTATTCAAGATGTTTAGAGTTTGGTAGAGAAAGTGGATTACATCCAACAATGAAGCCGATAGAATTAATTGCTAATGAAATGAAGATTAGTTCAAATGAGAATAGCTTAGTATTTGATTTTTTCTTAGGCTCAGGCTCTACAATGGTTGCTTCACACCAACTTAAACGCAAGTGTTACGGAATGGAATTAGACCCTAAGTACTGCCAAGTTATAATAGATAGAATGAGCAAACTTGACCCTTCTTTAGAGGTAAAGATTAACGGAGTAGTTTATAATAAATAACCTTACCAAACCTTACGATATGAAAATAACAGATGAACAATTTTTCGCAGCACTTAGAGAGTCTGCGGGATTATACGCAAGAGCAGCAAGGATTATAGAGAAAGAGTACGGAGTAAGCTATACAAGGCAATCAGTAAAAGAGAGAGCAGAGAAACATCCCGAAATACTTAAGGATATAGAAAGCGAGAATCACGATATAGCCGAGGAGGGTTTGCACTCTTTAATGAGGTCTAAAAATGAGCGTATACGTTTTCAGTCGGTGCAGTTTTACCTAAAGACCAAAGGCAAGGATAGAGGATATATTGAACGCTCAGAAATACACCAAGAGACTACCTACAAGAGCTTAGATATTAATATTATCGATACTGGCGTACCTTTAGCGAGCAGCGAAAAAGATATAGTTGATTAATACGGGTAACCTATATCGAAGCAATTATAACTCTACTGCGGACATCGTAGTTAATCAAGGTGGAACATCATCAGGAAAAACTTACGCTATACTCCAAGTGCTATTTTCAAAAGCAATAGCCGATACTTGCACGATTACGGTAGTAGGTCAAGATATACCTAACTTAAAAGTAGGAGCGTTAAGAGACGCGATAGACATCCACAACGCAGACGAGGCTATCAAGCAGCAAGTAACTTTCTATAATCGCTCAGATAGAGTATTCACTTTTAAGAACGGCTCTATAATCGAGTTCAATTCTTACGACAACGAGCAAGACGCCAAGAGTGGTAAAAGGGACTATCTATTTGTAAATGAGGCTAACGGCATACCGTATAACATCTTTGAGCAGTTAAGCCTTAGAACTCGCAAGCAAGTATATTTAGACTACAACCCCGATACGAGCTTTTGGGTTCACGACAAAATAATACCTATGCCAAACGCTGAGTTAATAATCTCAGACCATAGACATAACCCTTTTTTAAGCGATAAGATAAGGGAGAAGATAGAAGCTTTAAAAGATAAAGACTTAGACTTATGGAAGGTATACGCTCGAGGGCGTACTGGCAAGATAGAAGGGCTTATACTTAAAAAATGGTACGTACTAAACGAAAGCTTTGAGGATAAGAATTTAATTGGATACGGTATCGACTTTGGTTTCACTAACGACCCGACTACATTAGTTGAGGTAAGGCTGCAAGACGGCGAACTATGGGTAAAGGAACTAATCTACGAAACGGGGCTAACCAACAAGGACATAAGCGATAGAATGGAGGCTTTAGGTATAAGCAAAGGGGCTTTAATAGTTGCAGATAGTGCCGAGCCTAAAAGTATCGAGGAGCTTAGGCGTTTACGATGGACTATTGACGGGGTAAAAAAGGGAGCAGACAGTATAATGTTCGGAATTAACTTGCTAAAAGGTTACTCAATTAACGTACATTCGTCAAGTAAAAACTTAATAAAAGAGCTTGAGCAGTATAAATGGAAAGTGGACAGAAACGGAGATAGTCTTAATGTCCCGATAGATGGTTATAATCACGCTATAGATGCTCTCAGGTATTTAATAATGCACAAATTCAGTAAGAAAGGTTATGGAACATATAAAGTTATCTAAAATGACGGTAGGGCAATACCAGCTATTAAACGAGATAGACGGAGAGCTACCCGTAATGGAGCAGAATATCTACGCAGTAGCAGCGATAAAGGATATAACCTACGAGGAAGCAAGTAAGGTTAAGCTAAAAGACTTTGCAGTAATGATAGCAGAGTTAGGAGAGTTCAATATTAAGCAACTGGAGAAGCTAAAAATAAATAGCAGAGTAATACTTAACGGAAGCGTTTACCATATTGAACACAAACCCGAGAAGCTAACGAGCGGTCAGCTATTAGATATAATCAATATTAGAAGCAAGTACCAAGGCGAAGGTGTAAAGGTTATGGATTTACTCTTAGCAGCTATAAGCAAGCCTGAAGGCAAGAACTACGGAGACGATAACCTCAGCTTAAACGAGCGAGCCGCTTTAATAAGAGGTATGGAATTAGACAAGGTATGGAATATCTTTGTTTTTTTTTGGAATCTTTGGAACGACTACTTGAACAATACAGAGGACTCTTTGAGCAAGTGGATGAGGGACACTCTGAAGATGACGCGGGAGATTTTGGGCAACGATGGGGACTCTTTAGCATAATAGACGCTATGGCTAAACTTCATAACATAAGCATAGAGCAGACGACCAAACTCGGAGCGATTGAGTTTTTAAATTGGTGGGCTTATATGGTTGAGAAAGCTAACTACGAGAAGAATGCAAAATAAACTATACGCTAATTTAGATAAGTACTGGCAGACGGTTGTAGATGACTTAGTCCAATCCTTAAAAGACGTAGGTAGGTATGCAAGCGGTAATACTGCTCAGGCGATAGGAGACGGCAACGCTCAACCCGTAGCAATAACCGCAAACGGATTTAAGATTACGATAGCAATGCCTGATTATTACGAGTACTTAGACGAGGGCGTAAGCGGAGCTAAAAACAATACGGGTATATCGAGGTTCAAGTACACAAATAAAATGCCTCCTATAAAAGCTATAAGAAAGTTTATGCTTAATAGAGGTATAAACGCTCCAAGAACAAGTAACACTAAATCAGGTAAACGCCAAGACGCTGAGAAGATACGCAACGGAATAGCCTTTGCAATAGCTCGCAGTATATTTAACAACGGAACAAAGCGAACCGACTTCTATTCTAACGTAATTAACGATAAAAAGCTAATAGCCTTCGAGCAGATGCTACTAACTCAGTATAGCAATTATGTTATCGAGTTAATTAAAATAATTTAATTATATTTGTATCTTCTTAATTATATTAGTGTTTGACATTTTACTAAAGGACTCGGGCTTGTAAACCTTATGAGTCCTTTTTTATTTTAGGGCGTATATAGGTATAATGGCTATTACTATCCAAAACCAACCAAACCAACTACACGTAAGACCAGCCTTTGCTCCTATTGAGTATTTATTAAGCTCAACAAGCACCGCACAACCTGGATTTAAAATAGTTTGTAAAATATATCTTAATCCAAGCGGAGCGAATACACTTATAAGCACTCAGCAAATAAACGTAAGACCTTCGACTACTCAAGCTATACTCAGCATTCAAGACGTAGTAAAGTCTTTTGCCCCAGTTTATAGCTATATGACTAAGCAAGCGTCTAACGTAAATAACGATACTTTAAACCAATTTAGAGTAACCTTTCAGGAGTATTACAATGGTGCTTTGCAAGGCTCTATTTCTACTTCCGATACAATATACGCTTATAGTGCTTCACCTAAGTACATCCAATTTGCTACAAACGAATGGTTATCTTATTACTTGAGTTCTTTTTTTGCAAATAGAAAGTTTTTAAGTGGATTCGATAATATAATACCAGTAATAAACTCTTTTAAAAGTTCAGACCCTTGGCTAAAGGTAAAAAGTACGCAAAAAGTGCAAGTACAATGGCTGGAAAGGAATGTAACTTTGCCTTTTAAAATGTGGTTTAAAACATTAGACGCTAATTTTAATCAAATTTCTTTAAGTATTTCTGACCTTGGAACTTCGACTGCATCTTACAACGGATTTAACGTAGGAAGACAAGAGGCAAATTCAAGTAGTTGGAATACTCCAATAGTTTGGACTAATGCAAAGTATTATGCAGTAGGCATAGTTGACGATGCTACCAGCGAATTAGCTTCTTATTGTTATCTATACGAGTTAGACGAGTGCGATACTAACTACACGCCTTACGAGCTGCATTGGTTAAACCGTTGGGGCGGGTTCGATAGCTTTGTATTTGATGGCAAGAGCAACCAAACTACTCAGGTAAATAAAACTTTTGCGAAATACTCGCCTGATAGGATAAGCGGAACGAGTTTAAACTACTCTACCTCTGCGCAACGTACGAGAGCATTTAATACGGCTACAAGCGAGATTTATAGTCTTAATAGTAGATTACTCCAAGACTTCGAGGTAAGTGGCTTAGAAGACCTCGTAACGAGTCCCGAAGTTTATTGGAGAAGCGAAGCTGGATTTGTAAGCGTAAACGTAAGCGGCAATACCTACCAGCACGCCAAGAGCGAAAACGGATTAGTGTATAGCCTTGCCTTAGATATGACGATTGATAACTCAGATGAACGTCAATGGTAATAGAGCATATTATAGCGGGCTACTCTATACCGCATAACGAAGGGGCTATACCTCTAACCAAAGAGGCATACGATGTAAACAACCCACAGAAGAGGCTATCGGATTACTCTAAAACTATTACTATACCTGAGGGTAAGTTAGTAAATCAAATATTCGAACACGCTTTCGATGTAAACGTAGATTATCAGACTTTTAATCCTAATTTAAAAACAAGCTATCAGATACTACAAGACGGGGTATTAGCAATTGACGGGTACTGCCAACTATTAGCGATTAAAGACGTAGACGGCTTAGTAACTTACGAGATAGCCGCAACTGGTAAGGTAGGCAACCTATTTGAGAAGATAAAAGATAAGTACTTACAAGACTTAGACCTCTCAGCTTTAGACCATACCTGGAGCCAAGCTAACATAGAGGATAGCTGGACGGCTACAATAGGCGAGGGATACGTTTACCCTATGATTGATATAGGAGGGCGTAGTAGGTATACTATTTGGAAAACTCAAGAATTTAAACCAGCTATTTACTTAAAGCAATATTTAGACGCTATAATCTCTGAGGCTGGGTATACTTACGATAGCACTTTTTTAAACACAACGCTATTTAAAAGTCTTATAATTCCTTACGGAAGCGGTAAGATACTTTTAGACAACGCTGCTATATTGTGCAAGGAGTTTAGCGCTGAATGTATAACAAGTTATTTAGTTCAATGCCAAAGCATAAACGACCCAGCTAATTTAGCAGATAGTATTTTAGTCTTTGACAAAGCGGACTTTATCTCTGATTATTATGCTCGAGTAATAGCGGACGGTGGAGTATTAGAAAACCAAACTTGTTTAGAGGCTGCATATCCGAACGAATACTTTAATACTTGCGAGGACGAGTATAATAGTACAACTGGTATTTATACAGCTCAAGCAGATAATAAAATAAGCCTTCAGGGAGTTTTAAACTTTGATTTAATTTATAACGAAAGTAGCCCGCTTACTACTAACTATTTTAACTCAGTACCACACTTTAGTTTTAAGGCTTATGTAAACTGCTATGTAGTTTTAAAAAGAGATTTAAACTACTCTATTATACAAACGCTGCAACTTGACGTAACCCAAAACGCAATAGACAATCCTTTAGCTGGTCCGTTTTCTTTATTACCCAATAATTCTATAACTTATATTACTGGAGAGCTTGATTTATTAGAAGGAGACGAAGTATTTTTATCAATTGGAAGCGTTAAGTATTCGGGTACTTTTGGTGGACCAAATATAATTAGTTATACAAACGATATAGACTTTGAATTTAGATTAAAAACGGGAAGCACTTTAGCGTCTAAATATTTAGAGACTGAGCTTGGAGTAGGCGAAACTATAATAACTCGAGTAGTAGTACCTAAACAAATTAAGCAAGTAGATTTATTCAGTAGCGTTATAAAGCGTTTTAACCTTTATATAGATTACGACCCTTTAGACGATACTAAATTAATTATAGAGACAAGAGACGACTACCTAACCTCTGACAAAGTAGACATAGAGCAGATGGTAGATAGGTCAAGAGATTACCTTATAAAGCCTTTAGGAGCGTTAGACGCTGGTAGGTTTATATTTGCAGACCAAGAAGACAAAGACTCTATAAACGATAACTATAAGAATATCTATGACGAGGTTTACGGACAAAAAATAATAAACGTAGATAACGATTTTGTAACTTCAGATAAAACGATAGGGACAATATTTGCACCTACTCCGCTTTATTCCTCAGACGATAACGATAGAGTTATATCGGCTATGCTATTTGTAAATGAAAATGGACAAGTTACAGAGGCAACGGCTAAAATTAGGCTTTTATATTGGGGTGGATTATTACCAACGCAAAAGCCTTGGGCGTTTGAAAGCAGCTTGAAAACTTCTTACCCTTACGCTGGGCATTTAGATAATCCTTACGAGCCTACCTTCGATTTAAATTGGGGAGTACCTAAGCAGCTTTTTTACAACTTTAACTACGGCAAGGTTTACACTCTCAACTATCCGAATACTAACTGCTATAACTTCTTTTGGAAAAAATATATAGATGAGATTACGGATAAAAATAGCAAAATACTTGAATGCTATTTAGCTCTAAGACCTTACGACTATAACGAGCTTTCCTTTCGTAAAAACTACTATATTGACGGTAGCTACTGGAGACTATTAAGCGTAGTAGATTATGACGCTACAAGCGGACAGACTACAAAGTGTACCTTCTTAAAGGTAGAGCCAAAAGATGCATTTATAGGAGAGATTAAACCAGTATATGGCGGCATAGATACTTATGAAGACGGTAACGATTTGCCAATAGGAAATACTTTAGTAAAGCCTAACAATAATAGCGGACAGACTCAGGATAGTTTACAATTTGGAGAAAGCGTAAAGGGTGGTACTCGCTCGCTTATCGCCTCAGATAACGTAAGCCAATCCTTAAACTCTGTAAATGCGTTAGTTATTGGGAGTGATTACTCAGAGGTAAACGCTGACAACGTAACTATAATTAACTCACCTTACACTAACGCTATACGACCTGATGAGACTTATATAAACGGGCTATTTGTAGAGAAATTAGCCTCTATCGTAGTACCTACTTTTGTACTTGAAAACTTAACGCAAGGTCTTGAGGTATTACCTCCTTTACCTGACAACGAGTTCTATCAAATAACAAGGGGTTATATTAGACTAAACGGAGACCCCGCAATGACTGGTAAAAAATTAGAATTCCAAGTATCAGTAGAAGGACACTCTTTAGCAAGCATAAAAGCAGCGTTTTTTAATACCGCAGATAACGTAGGATATATAGACGAAGACGCTCACTTAGAAGCTGACATCCACTTCGGCGAGGCTATAATCTTAAAAAGCCCCACTACTGATATGACCTTCCCAAGTGGCGAAACAACTTTAACAATTAACTTAGTATATAGAATTATAAAACTATAATGGCAGATAAAAAAATAGCCTTAGACTTAGAGGTAAATATAAAAAAGGGTGATATGACCCTGGGAGAGTTAAATAAACAACTCGAGACCTTAGGGACGACAATAGACGAGCAAAAAGAAATACTTATAGAGTTTGAGCGTGAGTTATTAGAGCTTGAGGCTATACAGTCTAAAACATCTAAGACAGACCTCGCAAGGCAAGCCTCTTTAAAGGAAAAAAGCGAGCAGCTGAAAGGGGCTATTAAAGACCAAAAGCTATCTATAAAAGAGTTAACAACTGAGAAAAATAAAGCTGCTACTGCGTCTAAGGACTTAGCTAAAGATACGGCGGGAGAAGCTGACGCAATACAAGCTCTTGACGGAGTTACTGGAGGGGCTGCTACTAAGTTCCAAAATTTAAGAGGGGTATTAGGTAAAGTAGCTAACTCTTTTACTACCTTAAAAGGTGCTATCGCTGCTTCAGGCATAGGCTTATTAGCTCTTGCAGTTGCTGCGGTAGGTGCTGCCTTTACTTCAAGCGAAGAGGGTCAAAATAAGTTCGCTAAACTTATGGGAGTTATCGGTGCGGTTACTGGTAACTTTGTAGATTTATTAGCAGACTTAGGAGAGAAAATAATAAAAACTTTTGAGAATCCTAAAAAAGCGGTAGAGGATTTTTCTAAGTTAATAAAAGAAAATATAGTAAATAGATTCGAGGGTCTTACTGAGTTAATACCTAAACTTGGAGAAGCTATTAACCTACTATTTAAAGGTGAATTCTCTGCGGCTGGAAAGGTAGCAGCCGACGCAGCTGGAAAGGTTGCTCTTGGCGTTGAAAATATAACCGATAAAATAGGCGGAGCTATTGAGAAAACTAAAGAGTTCGCAGCCGAGCAAGCTAAAGAGGCAAGACAAGCGGCTAAGGTAGCCGATATGCGAGCTAAGGCGGATAAGATAGATAGAGACTTAATAGTAAGCCGTAGTAAGTTAGAGAGTCAAATAGCTAACCTAAGATTAAAAGCAAGACAAGAAGACCAATTCTCCGCAGCCGAAAGGAGAGCCGCACTATTAAAAGCTCAAGAGTTAGAAAATACCCTACTCGACTCCGAAACAAAAGCATTAATACTTAGGAGAGATGCCATAGTTTTAGAAAATACCTTTAGTAAGACAAATAAAGAGAATCTAACTAAAGAAGCTCAAGCGAGAGCTGCGGTAAATAATCAGGTAGCCGCAAGGGCTGGAGTGGCAAGAGAGCTACAAAGAGAGTTAAACGCTATTAATGGTCAAATAGAGGCAGCAGACGCAGCTACTAAAGCAAAACAAGAGGCAGCCGATAAAGAATTAGCAGCGGCAAAAGAGGCTATACGTCAAGGCTTAATAAATACAGAGGCTCAACGTAGGCAAGAAGAGTTAGACGCAGTAGACAGACAGTATAAAGCCTTAATAGAATTAGCTAAAGGGAACGCAGCCCAACAAGACGAACTGGCAAAAGTTCAACAAGCTAAAAAAGAGGCTATAATTAAAAAGAATGCAGACGCAGACGCAGCCGCTGAGAAAGCCAAAACAGACAAAACCCTAAAAGAGCAAGAGGATTTAATTAAGAGTCTTGAAATTAAACAAGAGCAAGACAAAAACGATTTTGAAATACGCAGAGCTGAGGTAGATAGAAGAGAAAAAATACTATTAGAAGACAAAACACTAACAGACGAGCAAAGGTCTAATTTAGAAAAACAATTCGCCGCAGAGCGTTTAAAAATATCTAACGAAGAGGAGGTCGCTCGAGGTAAAATATTTGAGCAAAGGCTACAAATAGCTGGTAATATATTAGGGGCTATTAATGGACTTACTCAGGCGTTCGCTAAAGAAGACGAGGCAAGCCAAAAGAAAGCTTTTAAACTAAATAAAGCCTTCGGTATAGGGCAAGCTATAATCTCTACTGCGGTAGGTATAAGCAACGCTTTAACTGCTGGAGGTAATCCTATAAAGTTAGCAACGGGAACACAATTTGTAGAAGCTGGAATAGTAGCAGCAACTGGAGCGGCTCAAATAGCGACGATAGCAAAAAGCCAATTTGGAGGTAATACAAATATAACGCCACCTCCACCAACTTTAGGAAGCGGCGGAGCTGGAGCAAGCCCAATAGGATTTACTCAAAACTTAAATAATACTCAGATACCTACTACCAAAGTAATAGTAACCGAAACAGACATACGCAGAGCTACAAGGAATATAGACGGAATCTATAACAAAGCCGTAGTCGTAGAGTAACTAAGCAAATAGCCGAGCTACAAAGTTATCGTACTCGGCTTCTATGCTGGTTTTATTAGTTAAAGTAGTTTTATATTTTGAGTCTTTGTAGGTTATAGTAATCCTTAGACTATCTAAACGCTTTACGTACATCTCTACGAAGCAATCCTCAAGAGCGGGTATAAACTCGCTGAGGTTTTTAATCTCTATCTTCATAAGTTTCTTTGTAGTATTGTTGACCGCAGTTATCTTCATCAATCATTGGACTTTGATTATTATAACCATTATGCCAAGCGTCTATCTTCTGCTGTATGTCCATTTCTTTGGCATCTTTATACGCTTGTAACATATCATTACCGATAAAGTACTGCATCCTTTGAAGTTCACTAAAGAACCAATCGACTGCTGTTTGTTTTTTATTGCTCATATTATTTTTTTTTAGTTAATCCATCTTTCCAACCTCGCATATATTCTGCGTGATTCTGCTGCTTCTCCATTTCTTTGGCTTTGTTATATAAATCTCTAATTAAAACATCCATATCTCTTTTTTGTAATTCTTCAATTAACCATTCCACTGCCGTTTGTTTTTTATTGCTCATAATTTTTCTATTTCTTTTTTAACTTCTCTCCAGTATGCAGAATAATTTGTGTAAACAAGAACTTCCTCAACTAAAATCAATGCGTTCTTAATGGCTATTGAAGTGCAAAGTAATTCGTTTCCACACTCTGTATCTTCATCCATTAAAACCACCCTAAATTGGTTTACTAAATCTTTTGCTTTTTCTTTTGGTGTCATAAATCTATCTGTTCATTTAATTCCATAATTGCATCATCAATTGTACTTTGGTGAAATCCTATGCACTTCATTAAGTTGGTAAAGGTTTCAAGAATTTCTGTTGCGTTCAAATTGTCTTCTTTTGTTTCGATGGAGTACGTAGCCCCGTAATGTTTAATTGTGATTGTCATTTTTTTTATTATTTTATATTTGATTGGGTATATTTTTTTACTTTATTCCAATATTGCAGCGTTTGGGGTATATTCTTACCATTATAACCTCCGTTCCAAGTCCTCGCTATCTGCTCATCGCTTGCTCCTTTTAAATGTGAGCGTAGTATATTAAACATCTGAATAGACTTAGCCTTACTCCATCGGTCTTTTAGCTTAAAGCTATCTTTGCCAAGTAATCTATTAACCTCTCTAACCATTATAGGGCGTATTTGCAAGCAGCCTACGGCATCTTCTTTGCAATTATAAGCCAACGTATCGCCTCCGCTCTCTACTTGTATGATAGCAGCTATTAGAGGGTCTTGTATTATAGGCTCTTCCACTTTATCGTACCACATAGAAGCGGTACAAAAAAAGCTAAAAATCGGGAATATTAAAAGTGTATATTTCATAATTAAAAAGGGGAGGTTTTACGCTCCCCGTAGTTGGTTATTTATCTTACAATTTTACTTGCAGTAATTGTAGGAGCCATTGAATAACTATCGTACCTTACGTATTCTGTATTATCGTAAATATTTATTTTTTTGCTAAAGGTTTCAGTACCTTTAAAACGCTCAAAAGTTGCAGTTTTTGCAGTTCTTTTAGTGCAAATAAACATAGGCTTTAAATCGCTATCTCCTATAAATCTCATTTCGTATACGCTACCTACTTCAAATGTGCTTCCTGTGTTTGTGTTTGTGTTTTTCATTTCTTTATCTTTTAATCTGAGGCAAATATAGTATTACTTTTTAATACGCAAGCTATTCATACAAAAAAGTTTTTTGCCCCTTATTTATTCCTATCGTATATACCTATTGAATGGATTTGCCTTTTATCGAATTTAAGCTAAGTGATGACGTCGAAGGACTTCAAGCTATAGCTTTTGTAGACGCTCCCGCTATTGGTTTAAACTATCAGGCTTTTGCTCCTCATAAATTTGAGGTAATAAACGAAGAAAAGAGAATCGTTATGGGTGCAGCTATGATACCTGACCTACCTATCTATCGTAGGGACGAGAGAGGCGAGTACTACGCTATATTTAGAAAAGAAACTATAAAAGCGTTAGTACAAAAGCTATTCAAAGAAAACAAACACAACAATTTTAACGAGCAGCACAACGCTTTTAAGATATTAGATGGTGTATATATCTACCAATCTTTTATTACTGACCAGGAGCTCGGCATTTTACCACCTCAAGGGTTTGAGAACGTAGCAGACGGAACTTGGTTTATCGCTGCAAAAGTAGAGAATGACGAGGCTTGGTCTAAAGTCAAAGAAGATGGAATATTAAAAGGCTTTAGCGTTGAGGGTGTTTTCGATTTAGAACCGTACAAATTTAAAAAAATGAATAAACTAAACTTAGATAGCGTAATCAGTACGCTAAAGTCTGTATTTGCAGACGCAGAAACTGAGGTAGTAGCTGAGGAAAAAACCTTCGGCGAAGCTGCTTTAGTAGATGGAACTATCGTTAAATGGGAAGGCGAATTAGCTGAAGGAACTGCTCTAACAGTAGTATTACCTGAGGGCGAAGTTGCAGCACCTGATGGTATCCACGAAATTACAGACGGTACAATAATCGAGACCGCTGGAGGCTTAGTAGTAAATATCCAAGCGATGAGCGAGATAGCTACTGAGGACAACGAGTTCACTTCTGAGATGTTAAACGAAATGGTTGAGAAAGCTCTTGCGAAATACGCTGAGGCTTTTACTGCTACTTTGGAAGGCGTTAAAGCTGAGAACGAAGGTCTTAAATTAGAGTTAGCTGCTATCAAAGCTGACAAAGAAACTTTAAGAAACGAGTTTAGTGCAACTTTAAGCAAAGTAGGTACTGAGTTAGAAGAAATCGTAAAAAGTGAGGCGGCTACCTCTTCAAAGCCACAAGAATTTAAAGCACAAAGTAGAGCTGAAAAAGCGGCGGCTATGGGTGCAATTATCAGAGCAAACAAATTAAAATAAATAAACAAAAATGAGCTTTAATGTAGCCTCGTTGACAAACTATGTTAACGAACAATCCACAGACTTAATCTCGAGATTATACTTCGAGAAAACTTCAAGCGACTATTTTACTCTACAATCTGGAGTTAAAAAAACTGACGCTTTACACTTATTAGCAGTTACTGCATTCCCACAAGATGGTAGCGGATGTTCTCCTACGGCTTCAGGCGACGTAGTATTCTCTAACAGAGATATTACAGTAGGTCAAATCACTTACTTCTCAGGTTTCTGTATGAAAGACCTTATTCCTAAGTATACTCAAATCTTATTGAGAGCTGGTAACGCTGAGACTGAGGATATGGCTTTCGAGGCTGAGGTTGCAGATTCTATAATTAAAACTATTATGGAGCATAACGAGGTAGCAGATTGGCAAGGTGACACCGCAAGCGGTAACGTATATATTAACAGATATGACGGTCTAATCAAAATTATCGACGCTGCTACTACTGCGGTAGATGGTAACACTACTTCAGCTACTGCGATTACTTCAGGAGCAAGCGGTAACGTAGATAGCTTAGTAAACGCAATGGCTAACGCAAGACCAGCGAAAGTAAAGTCTGCACTTAACCAAGTTCTATTCGTAGGTCAAGATACTTTCGACAAATACGTAGACACTCTTAACGCTAAAAACCTATTTAACGTAGACGCTACTTCTTGGGCTAACTACTCAGTATCTATACCAGGTAAAAACATCACTCTTGTAGGTGTTGTAGGTCTTGACGGAACAGACAGAATGTTCTTAGGAACGCAAGAAAATTTCTTCTTAGGTTTTGATTTGCAAAATGATGAGGAAGAGTTTGATATGTGGTACGAGAAAAAAGACGACAAGGTTTACTACCGAGTTAAATTTAAGAGAGGTTTACAAGTAGCTTACCCTAACGAAATCGTAGAGTTTACTTTGGCATCTTAATCACTAACCATAACAATTTAAAATATAAATATTATGGCGTGTGATTTAACCCAAGGATTTACGGTAGGATGCAACGACTCAGCGGGCGGTATAGCAGAGTTTTACTTTGCTAATATTACTACTGACTTTGCAGTAGCAAAAAACGTAAGCGGCGAGGCTTCAGCAATAACTGGAACTGGCTTAGGATACTACAAATATGAGTGTACAAATGCTCAAGGAGCAGCTTCGACTATGAATGATAACCCAACGGTTAACTCTCAGAACGGAACAAGCTACTTTGACCAAACTTGCACTTACGTACTAAATAAAATGGACTCAGCGAAACGCAATGAAATTAAATTGCTTTCAAGAGCTAAACTTTCTGTAATCATTAAGGACAATAACGGTACTTATTGGTTAATGGGAGAGACTAACGGCGTTCGTATGACCGCTGGCGACAACGGAACGGGTACGGCTTTAGGAGATAGAAACGGATACTCTCTATCTTTCCAAGGTCAAGAGCCTGAGCCGATGGCAGTAGTGTTAGACGGGGCTTTCCCATTAGCATAAGAGTAACTAAACTCTAACAATATAGCCCACTACTTAGCGGTGGTGGGCTTTTTTTTTACACAATGGACATAATCACAAAAAACACAACTAACTATATTTATACTAATATCTCTAACGAGGTTGAGTATTCGTATTACACTATGACCATTGAGGCGGCTGAGTACACCGTCAACGTCACTTTAGACGTACCGCAAGGCGTAAACGGAAGGTATGTATACTTTATCTTAAAAGACGGCGTAGAAGACCTTACAAACGCTACAATAGATTTGCCTAATAACGGCGATTACCCTTACAAGATTATAAACGCTGAGACTATCGGCGGAACTACTGGAGTAGAAATACACCGAGGAATATTAAGACTAAAACAATTGCAAGAAATAGTATATTCGTACACAAACGAGGAAACAACGATAATTTATGAATAATCACTCAATTATAACCGAGTTTGCATCGGCTGAAATACCTAAATTCTTAGAGAAAAAAAATCAAAATATAGTTTATTTTGGTGTAGATAACATCTACCCCTTTGAATTAATTGATTTATATAACGATAGCAGCACCCACAACGCTATTATTAACGGTAAAGTAGGTTATACGGTTGGCAACGGCTTATATTCTGAGGACTTAGCTACTAAAAAATGGCTTAGTTTTGCTAATATAGACGAAGATTGGACAAGTTTACTTAAAAGAATCTCTTTAGATTACGAGCTTTTTAATGGATACGCTATTGAGGTGATAAAAACTGGAGTAGGCAACCAATACCACCATATAGATTTTGCTAATATAAGAGTAGGTTTAGACGGAGGGCTGCAATATTCGGACGAATGGATAACCGATAAAGGGACAAGAAACGGTAAACCTAAAATACAGTACTTAGATAGGTACAACCCAAAAGACCAAGAGCAAAAGAGAGGCGTAATTTACCACGTAGATTACAGACCAAACCTTAAATACTACCCTTTACCCGTATACGTTGGCTCACTTGCTGAGATAAAGACAGACGTACAAATAGGCGATTACTGGTTAAACGAGGTAAAAAATGGCTTTGTAGGTGGAACTTTAATTCAGCATAACAACGGAGTACCCGAAACCCAAGCAGAGGCTAAAGAATTTGAAGAGACTTTCCAAGATAAGTTCGGTAAAGCTACGGGAACTAAAATAGTACACCTATTCGCTCCTTCAAAGGAGAACGGAAGCGAGATAAGCAACCTTAACGGCAACGACTTGCACGAACGCTATTTAGAGATGAGTAACCGAGTAAAAGAGTCAATTTTTATCGGACACCGAGTAACTAACCCTATTTTATTTGGAGTTAAAGAAGCTGGGCAATTAGGAGCAAGAAACGAACTTGACTTAGCATACGAGATATTTACAAATACGTATATTGCAGAGCGTCAAAATACACTTTTAAGAACTATTAAAAAATTAGCGTTCTATGAGATACAAAAAACGGATATAGAGATAATACCTCTTAAGCCTATTGACACAGTAGACCTTACCTCTGACATTATTTTAGCTAACCTTACAAGAGCTGAGATAAGAGACCTAATAAACGCACAGACGGGCTTAGAATTAGCTGAGGAGGTAACCGCTCCCGTTGCTCCCGTTGCTTTATGTTCGCACTTCTCAGACGATAGCGACATAAGCCACTTATTTGATAACATAGGCGTAAGCGAAGACGATTACGAAGAGATAGGAACTTTCGATATTCACTTCGACTCAGACGGTAGCCCGATGGAGTTTGCTACTACTGGGCAAGGTATAATACAAAGAGTACTAAAAGCTATTTTAACCAACCCTTTAATACAAGCAAGTGGTATAAGTAGTGCTTTAGAGCTTACCTTCCCTGAGTTAATTACTTCAATAGGAATATTAAAAGACTCTAAGCTAATCGAGATAACTGGAGAGGCTATAAACTTAACGCCTACGGGTAAGAAAGTAGCCGAGGTAATAGATGTACCACAAACAGAGGTTAAGTATAAGTATACGCTTAGAAGTGACGCTCCAGCTTTAAAGACTGAGTCTCGAGATTTTTGCCGTAAAATGATGAGCAAAAGAAAGCTATACTCTAAAGCCGAAATAGAGCTTTTAAGAAACGATATGAAGTCGAGCAGTATTACAGACGTAACAGACGTTTGGTTAGCTCGAGGAGGTTGGTATCGCAAACCTGAGACAGAAACGAGTATTCCTTATTGTAGACATATTTGGAAACAAGTAATAGTAAGAAAAAAATGATATTAATAGTAAGCCCCGCATTTGTTAAGGAAAATACCGTACTAAACTACAACGTAGATGACGGATATTTGAAGCCGCTAATAGATAGCATACAAAATACTTTCGTTAGACCTATTTTGGGAAGTGCTTTATTTGACGAGGTGCAAACTCAAATAAGAACTAACACCGTATCAGCTCTAAACGAAATATTGATAAAAGAATATTTACGAGACGCTTTAAAATGGGAGGTTTGCCATAAGTACACTCGCATAGGTACGTATAAGCTAACTAACAAAGGAGCGGGTACTCACTCAGGAGATAACTTTAGTACTTTATCTCAGCAAGAGCTTGTAACGGCTAAAAATATCTTTAAGGATAACGCAGACTTTTATCGTAGAAAACTAAAATTATACCTAAAAGCTAACGAGGATAGTTACCCACTTTACAAGACTCCGCCAACTGGAGACGATGTTGTAAGACCTGAGATGGACACTCAATGGCGTTCGCAGTTTATCCTATGAAAACGCTAACGATTAAAAATATCTTTAGTATAATGCAAGGCATAGCGTCCGAGCATCCACAAATAAATACTATTTTAAAGGGTAATATTTGGGACGTAGATTTAACTAAAGATGTTACGGGAGTTTATCTAATTTATGACGTAGTGAGTATAGCCCCTAACGGCTTTAACGGCATAGATTACTCTTTAGACCTTTTTATCTGCGATAACGTTACGGAGCTTAATACCGCTACTAACGAGGTAAGCGTACAAAACGAGTGTAGCTTAATAGCCTTAGATATTATGGCAATATTTGAGAACTATAATAAGGCAGACTGGGCGGATAAAGACCTAAACTTAGTACTTAATAAAACTTGGTCTATTCAGCCTTTCGCTGAGCGGTTCGATAGCTTATACGCTGGAGCTGCTATTAATATGTCGCTAAGTACTTCGTATTCTTACGCGAGATGCCAGCTACCCGTAGAGCCTTGGATACCAATTTTAAACGCCTATAAAAAACGAATAGAGAACGAGGCTTGCTTAATCGAAAACATACAATACCTAATCTCTAATTAGCACCAAAAAACAATTTAAAATATATATATAAAATGACCACTCAAGAACTTCAAATCAGTAGAAACGGACAATATTACGTAAGCGGTGACGTTACTTTTACGGCTGCTCAGCAAGTAGCCTACTTAGTAGTTAACGAGGCTGCGGTATTCGCGAACCTTACAGACCTTGCAGACGTAGACCTAATCGCTCAAAGTAATATAAGCGGAGCAACCCTTTCGGCTGGAGTAATTATCGCTCCAAAAGGCGGCTCTTTTATCAAGAGAGTGAATATGACAAGCGGCTCGGTATTAGCTATTTTTGCATAATGTACGGATACGGGTACCAATATAGTAACGTACTAATAGGCGGAAGTATAGCACCCGTATTATTTGCTGCGTTCAGAGAGAGAGTTATAGCCGATAGCGGTATAGTAGAGAATAGTACTTGTGCTATTAGATTTTTAAATGAAATAATATAATGAGTTTTTACGATGATGCAAGCCTAATAATGTTCCCTTCGGGCTACAAGGAAGATAAAATATATAGTTTAAAGCCAACCGATGGAAGTGGCGATTTAACCTTTACAAGAGCAAGCACCGCAACAAGGGTGAACGCTGAAGGGTTGATTGAGAAGGTGCGGACTAATCTACTGACGTACTCAAATACTTTTAGCAATGCGGCTTGGATTAAAACAAATCAAGGAGTTGGTTCTGTGGCAGTAGTGACACCTAACTACACTACTGACCCTTTTGGCGGCAATAACGCTTGGCGATTTGAATGCAATTTAAACGGAGGTACCACAACTAACGATAGGTCTTGGATGCTAAATACATTTAGCCCTTTTGCTAATACTACCTCGTCTATTTATATAAAATTAAATATTGCTGGCTCTAAGACAATTATTTTGTCCAATGGCGGTGGAGATGTTCAAACCATAACAAGTACCGAATGGGTTCGTATAAATATTGTGACATTGGGGTCAAGCGGCGAATTTAGAATTGGTTTGATTGGAGGCACTGGTTCGTCAGATACTTTGGATTGTTCTATTGCGTTTGCTCAAGCAGAAGTTTCCGATGTAGCAACCGAATACATACCCACTACTACGGCAGCGGTAAGCGTTGGAATGCTTGCAGACGTTCCCCGAATAGACTACACTGGCGGTGGATGCGGCTCTTTACTTTTGGAGAAGCAGTCAACAAATTTGGCTTTCCCAAGTGAGGATTTAACCGCGTTAACAACGGGCGGAATGACAAACACCGCCAACCAAACAATAAGCCCAGACGGAACGCAGAACGCGGATAAATCAACAATTGGAACCACGACAAGATTTTACGATGTTATTACCGAACCAATAATAGTTGCGACAATTGGGACAACATACACAACTTCATTTTTCGCCAAAAAAGGAACGGGCATTGAATCAATTTATTTTTTCCAAGGTGATGGAATTAGAATTGCAAAATTTAATTTAAATAATGGGGCATATATTGGACACTCCCCAAGTGATGGTTACAATGCTTTTTCTTCTTATAGTTCCCAAAGTTTAGGAAATGGTTGGTATAGATTTACGGCAACTTATACCGCAGCAACCACAGTGGGGAAATTTGTAATAGGAGTAAGCACAAATACTAATAATTCAGTTACTGCAATTTCGGGCAACGGAACAGATTTTGTTTATGTTTGGGGATTGCAATATGAAATCGGAAGTTATGTTTCAAGTTACATCCCTACCGTTGCAAGTAGCGTAACACGCTTAGCGGATAGTGCAAGCAAGACGGGCATTAGTAGTTTGATAGGGCAGACGCAAGGAACTTTGTTTGTTGACATTGATGTAATAAACTTAAATCCATCTAATGTTAGTAGAATAATACTAAGCGATGGTA
>Ga0196889_1000086_pt1 | contig 30366 bp, 40 predicted proteins | sample VirMetDEL_Nov_12_FD_166415 | JGI IMG/M metagenome (GOLD analysis project Ga0196889, IMG submission 166415) | Aqueous microbial communities from the Delaware River and Bay under freshwater to marine salinity gradient to study organic matter... | ecosystem: Environmental > Aquatic > Marine >...
GGGGACGCGCGCTTCACGGATGCTGGACCGGGGGTCATTATCGGCCTGACCGCTAAAGGCAAAGCCAGACACGACGCTAGCGGCTTCGTGGTCCCATCTGAAATACTGAATTGATGCGGGATTCTTATCCTTTCACCGCAGCAACAACCCCCAGCGGAGGCCATGGCACGTGGCCCGAGAACCTGGGTTCCGTCAAGGTAGGCGCAGGGCCCGCAGCGTGATTAAGTGTCAACGTAGCGCCGGGCCAGTTTGGAATGATTCTAATGCGCAAGCGCACAAGGGCTCAAGCTTCGAGCAGCAAGCGCTCAAGCTCCGACCAAGACGCAAGCTCACAAGCTCCGGGGGCCGCAAGCCCTAGCTGCGAGAGCTCAAGCGCACAGGCTCCTGGATAAAGTTTCGGGGAGCAAGCATCGCGGGTCTGGATAAGGATAAAGGTTTTCGTGGGGTGCTTAACGTGGAACGATATTTGGTGTGGTGATAGCCTAACAGAATTACTTTTCGTTACTTTTAACTCGACTGTAAAAAAACCAGTGTTCTCAGTGTAACCAACTAGATCAGGAAAGCCAAAACTGGCCCAAGACTCTACTCTTGTCCAGGTAATATTAGGTGTATATTTCTTGACACGTTGCCAAAGTTTAGATTCGGGTTTCAAAGTAATTACTCAACGGTAATAACGCATCTATACTTCTCTGTTGCGCCGATGATTTGATTCTCAATTAGTTTTATTTCTCTAATATTAAATTCTTTTTGCAACGGGTTTCTGCCCTCAGGAAGCACAAGCATTACTCTTGCGCTAGCACCAACAGGGCTTTCGCAAAACTTTTCTAAAACTTGTACCAAAGATTTAGTTGTATAATGTAGGTAGCCAGTACGTAATTGTTTACTAACCTCACCATATCTAGATTCTTTTTTCATTAGTTACATCTCCTTCCTTGACCTTTATATTTTTTATGTTGTCTACGCTTTTGTTTGTTTTTAGGTTTGGATCTAATACTATTACCAATAGATGTTCGTTTAGGTGGGCCAGCAACGTGCTCTGTGTGTAGCTTGGCTTTTCTCACTCAGCACCTTCGTCTGTGTTAAATGTTTTGTAAGGTTCTTTGGTTGTGTCATCAAGTACAGTAAACTCACCGTTGATTAAGACTTCATTCTCTTTGTATATCTTCTTCATTTTATTTTCTAGCTCTTCGATAGACATGTCTTCTAGTTTACCAGTACGTATTATTTTTTGTTCGATGTAGAGTCCTGCTGCTTTGCCTCGCGCAACCTCTGCGTTTGTAGCTGCCGAGAAAGCTCCTTTTGCCAAAGCTTCTTGGCGTATGCGACCGAGTTCTGTGATATGTCTCTCAAAACTAACCTCATATTTTTTTTGGATTTCTGACCTGAGCTCACCAATATATTTAACAACAAGGGGGAATTTATTCGGGTTACGAAGTTCAGAAGCACGGACATGACACGATCCCTCAGCATAGCCAGCTTCTTTTGCACATTCTGTAGGTGTTTTACGTCCTTCATTATAAACCAATAGCTCGCAAAATTTCTTTTGTTGTTCTGTTAATAGCTTGGGTAGTCCCATGTAGGTAAATATAAGTAATTTTACTAAAGATTACAAGTTATTTTATTATCTTATCACAATGCTTGACACCGGTTTGATCGGTCTTCATTTCGCATTGTTCTAATGAACAAGTGTATTGAACTTGGTTGCCGGAGTTTCTTTCTGCTGTACGCTTAGCCGCTAGGCATGTGCTAAGGTTGTCCTGGTGATACCAGCCTTCTATATTTTTATTACCACCGTCATAGACGTACAAACTAAGTATAATAACTGTTTCAATGATTCCCATTCTTTCTCTCTTCTAGATCTATAAGTCTGTCTTCGTGAAACTGTATGATCATTTCGTTTTTAAGTATCAATGGAATCTCTGCTTCCATTTGTTGTTTTAATTTTTCTACATTAGTTGATAAGTATTCAACCAACATGTAGAGCTCTTGGACTTGTGGACTGACCATGTCGCCTTTGGGGACACCTTCAATAAAAATATTAGCAGCTTCGATGTCTTTCTCCATAAGTTGTAGTGTAGTCTCTATAGAATTTAATCTTTCAACAATAGTGAAATAACTCATTGTACCGATTGCAACAGCTGCAAGTATAGCTAATAAGTTACGCGCCGGTAACGAAATTTGTGTCGAGTCTGATAGCTTCATTACAATAACGGATTATCTAACGATGCTTTTAGTTCATCTATCTTTGCATCAAGAAAATTTATAGCTGCATCATTTATTTTTATGTCAGCCTTTAAACCTTCTAGTTCTTTTATAATGCCTGATAAGTCTACAGTCTCGTTGACTATAAATTCTTTGTCTTCTAGCTGTGCTATACGGTTGTTGAATTCACCCCAAGCCATAAAACCACCGCCGATAGCGCCAATGACGCCCGCGAGTGCTGCATAGCTAGCTAATTTATTGAATATTCCTTGCATTTAATAACTCCATAAGATTTCTATATGCATCGCTGGTATTCTTTTTGTATTCTTGCATTTTTATTTGATGCTGTATTACCGGATCTGTACCTGCAATGCTTGGTTGGCTAGCATATATGCTTTTGTCATAACTGGCAAGACTGACCTGCATAAAGAAACTAGGGTTACCGCTAGGTAATTGGCGTGTGTCAAACAAAGCCGCATTGGTATTAAAATAACTAGAAATATCAGCTTGTTCTGCTGTCATTTCACGAGATACAAACTCATTAATTACATCTAAAGTTATACTAACTCTTTGCATTTCATTTGATACTTTGTCTTGTATAGCTTTTTCTATAGCGGCAACCTTAATATCTAAATCAACTTCCACTGGTTCTGCAGGTTCTGGTTCTGTTGTTTCTGCAACTGTTGTAGGTTCTGCTTCAATTGGTTCCTCGATTGTTTCTTCTTGTTCGGCAACTTCTGTTGTCGGTTCTGGTTCGTCTGCAACAACGTCTTCGCTACCGGGTTGTTCTTCAACTTGTTCATCTACTATCTCCTGTTCGACCGGCTCTTCTTGCACTTCTTCTATTGCCGGTTGTTCGTCTATTGGTTCTGGTTCTTCCTGGACCATAGCTACCTCTTGTATTTCTTCCATTGGTTCTGGCTCTGGTTCAGGTATTGGTTCAGGTTCTGTTTCTATTACAACTTCTGCATAAGCTTCGTCAATAAATTCTTCTTGCATTTCTTCTGTAAAAGTTTCTACAAACATTTCCTCTTCCATAACTATATCTTCCATGTACACCTCCTCCAGCGGAGGCAGTTCACTAAACATTTCTAGTGATGGTAGTTCGTCGTAAATCTCTACATTAGAATCATTCCAATCTATCTCCATGTCCATGTCAATAGTTGTTTCAGGAATGTATGCCAATTCAAACTCTTCGTAATAGTCAGGTTCAAAGTAATCCTCTTCAAAAAAAAATTCGTCAACTGACAAAATTTCATAATCATCAATTTCTATATCGTCATCAAACTCATCATTGAATGAGTATTCAATATCTATTGGTATAGGATCATATTCAATAATTTCTTCAGGCAATACAAAGTCTGCAATAATTGTATCTAAGTCATTTATAATTTCTTCTACTGCTTCTATTTCTTCTTGTCCTGGACATGTTGGTGGTGTCTGCTGCCAACAATAAGTTATTTCGCTTATAGTTGTACTAGACAAAGCTGTATAGTCTATCTTGGCTGATGGGTCTCGCACATCCACGCCGGCGTGGCCTCCGTTATATCCTGCTTGGTTGTCGTTTATAATATCAAAATCAAATCGATAAGTTGCTGTGCCGTGTGTCATATTTGGGTCAGGGTTTACTATTAAAGAGTTGCCGTATGGATTTACCTGATAACTAGAATTTGTTGTGTCTTCAAAAGTTGTGCTTTGTGTTGTGGTGTCGATACCATTACTAATAGATTGCGTCATGGTAACCGTAGATTCTACTTGATTCCACCACCTAATATTAGCTGTAAAGTTTGAAGTGAAACCTAATTTTAATTCTTCTACCGAAACATAATCTTCTGAGTTTATTGACGTCTCTGCGTACTTACCTTCTTGACCAGTCAACCAAGTTGAGTGATTTAAGTCAGAATTATCCGGGAACATAGTACCATTCCAAGTACCATCAGAAAAATCTTGTGATATTAAATTATTACTAGTTACAGGATTACCTGTGGTCACAGTGGTGACTGTAGTAAAGTCGCCTTCGTTAGGTGTGTTAGGAATAATTACAACGGTGTCAGCAAAACTACTTGTTATAATTAATCCGATTGCCGTTACCGTCGGTAATAATTTGTTCATCAGGGTTAGCCTTTTGTTCTGCTTCTATTGCAATTTTATTGTCAACTCTTTCCATGTATCTTAAAGTTTTAGTATACTCCTCATAGTCTGGTCTTTGTTTATCATACTTATTCCATTCAGCTAAAGCGTCAGCTCCAATTTTTCCTTGAAATGGACAGGGAGTTCCTGCTTGAATCATGCTTTGAAAGACTCTAGCGTCTTGACAAAGTATAGCGACTGCTGAAACTTTCATGTTAAAGTCAAACAAAAGTTTAGCTAACTTCATACGCTCACAATTCATATCACGTTTTGTAATACCTATGCTGCCACCTATTAATGGTTTTTGGATTCCTATACCAACGCCAACAGTACATAGATCTTGAGACATAGCAGAGATACCAGGAGCAGATGCTGAAGGTACCGTTCTAGTGTCTCCTGGATAAGAGTTATTACTATTGTTTGTAGTGTTATTTGTAGTGGTAGACTGTGAAGACCCTGTTTGGTAGTTTGTGGTGGCTTCACTGTGGTATCCGCCTGTAATCGCAGTATTGCTAGATGATGATCCAGAGGTTACTTGATCATTTGTTGTTGATCCTGCACCAGTGACGTCTGCGATAGCAGAGTCCATCATACATCCCATTAACCAAAGAAAAAACACCAAAGGTGCTATAATAATTAAAATATTTTTCATGTGTCCCCCGACAAGTTTAAATTAACATTTCCACCTTCTTCTAGCTTGTCTGATTCTAGAGTTAGGATCGTTTTTAGTTTTTGCAGAACTGTTTCTTAACTGACCAGCGGATCTAGCGCAATAAGATTTTCTTCTTTTTGATGCTTTACTACCGGCTTTGACTTTACCAGTTACTGCTGTCTTAAGTTTGCTACCAGGGTTTGCACGTCTATAGGCACGTACACCTTTAGCTGTCATACCAGCGCCAGACTTTGTCTTGCGATAGTTTGCGCCTTTACCTGTAGTGGTTTTTGGTATGCTCCCCCGAGACATAGCCATGGTATTAAACTTTCTTTGCTGTCTTAGCTGAACGTCTTAATGCTTTATCTGTTACTGTACCTTTACCTTTACGACTAGTGCCTTTTTTCTTGGCTCTATTCATGTAATAGTACAAACCTTTTTTAACAGTACGACCGTCTTTAGTTACATGTGTGTCTTTACCTGCAGATCCACCTTTTTTCATTCCTTTAGGTCCTGCTGGTTTTTTAATTACACCTTTAGCAATAAGAATATCTTTCTTAGTAACTTTACCGTCGCCTGACATATCAGGAAAACTTTTTTTCTTAGCTGTGCCACCACGTTTCATTCTTTTTTTCATCATGCCACCGCCCATAGCTTTAGCTCTTTTCTTTTTAGCTGTGCCACCACGTTTCATTCTTTTTTTCATGCCCATCATAGTCTGTATCTCCTATAGGATTTTCTTTTGTTAACTGTGCCATCGTAATAATCTAAGGGCCACTTATCATAGTATCCCTTTTTGCGCATCATATCACTAGCACGCTCTAACTTATCATAATTTTGTATTAATACCATTAAAAAATCATTATCTGGTTCCCAATCATCTGTTTCTAAAAACTCTACAGGTTCGTCCTCTTCATCATCATAAGGATGAGATGCCATCAAGTATATATCTTGTGGTACAAACAATACATTATAGCCATGTATAAGTATGTTTAGCTCTTCTACTGTTATTTCTATATCAGTACAGGCAACAATAACTATATCTGTCTTAGGATCTTGGATTAGTTTGGTGCCTTCAACAATTTTATCTATCAAGTTACAGTTTTTGGTAACTTCTAATACTTTCAAAGCATTATCTTGTCTAGCCTTAGCAGCATAAGGACAAACTGGTACATTACCTAAATATTCATTAGGTTTTTCTATAAAGTTTTTAGACCAGTCTAGGATATCTTCAGTTATTGTCTTCATTTTTGGATAAGAATTGTATGTCTAGCACTACACCTTTGGGTATTACTTGTGCTCTACCATAAATATCGTCTTTATTGTAAGTATCTTTGTCGCCGGCGATGATTACACAATCCTCTTTATCAGCTATAAGATAACCAAGTGAATCAACTGTACAAAATTTACTATCTAACAACTCTTCTTTGCTTTGCCATGTAGACATACTGCATTCGTTGGTGTCTAACCATACTACATTCACCATAGGTGGTATCTCATTACTCATAGTTTAATATATCCTAGTTTTAGGTCGTGGTATAGTGGGGATTTGACCCCCCACTGTTAAAAAAAGTTGGAGAAAAAACTCTATCGCGCCAAGTGTGAAAAAACTGGGAAAAATTGATTGTACTCTACCGGGACAAAAGTAGAACGGTAGATGCGTGGTAGAGTGTTTCTTTAATAAAATCATATGTTTAACTCAATTACCACCACTACCGCGTGTTTGAAACGTTCGTGCAAAATGAACATGCTAGGGTCAAATCTCCACTATAGGCACGGCGTGGTAAGTGTTGCATAAATGTCACACTTCTTCTCCATAACGGCTCTCACAGAACAACTCAAAGCTTTTTAGATTGTCCCCATAGTCAATTATATGCTGACCTATTAGCAAAATCTTGTTTTCGTGAATAAATTCATGGCATGCCCAGTCGTCCTGGAAGCTCTTAACCTTGTATTCTCGTTCTATTGTGGTCTCAGTGCCATGGAACATTAACATTATTGTAATAACCCAGTACATATTAACCTCTTGTATAAAATTGATCGAGACGGCGTAGGAACTCATGTTTTGCTTGCCTGTACTCTTCTCCTTCTATCGTAAACTCTTGATAGTATAAGTCTTTTGAGCACATCAAAATCACCCCTTTCTCAATAGTTGTACCGTAAACTGCATCATGAGCCATACCGTACGCCGCCATTTGCAGAAAATAATCCCCGATCCATTCTCTTTGTTTCGGTTTATTAGTCTGCTTGAAATCGATGATAGCAATGTCGCCATCATGTTGTCCAACTAAATCGACACTACCAGCATATAATCCTGGATAGTAAAGCGTAGCCTCATTACCATATATCTCGGTAAGTCTGTTATCAATCCCGCGGTCCACGATGCATTCTGCCATATGCTTGGCTGTATTACCAACATCCGTTAGATCGAGGTACCCTTCACCTAGACAATACTTCTCCAGGTACATATGCATAGACGTACCGCGCGTCGCGGCGTCATGCGTAATTTTCTTAGCTTGCTCTACTCCGACCCGTTGTCGCCATCGTTGTAAAGAATCTCGTTTACTTTGCTCCTGAGTTTCACCAAGAACCGTCGTAACCGAGGGTAACCGTTCTGTAGAGCCATCAACATTATAATGGCGAAGACCTTCGATACTAGCGCGGGTACTAGAGGGATAATCATACTTCCTAATTAATTTCACACCATTCTCGAGTTTTTAAAATACACAATACCTTCCAAGTAGTCTATTTCATGCGGGTTGCGACCCAACTCTTCGGGGAATATAGCCCCCATACGGGCCCAGTTAGTATGGCCAAACTTCTTCTTACAGATACGATCGACGGTGCTGGCTGGTAAATCTACCAGTTCATTGACACCTTGCGCGTTTTCTACTGTTAGCGAATGTTTCGTTTCCTCTTCGGGAATCCAGATAATATCAATTTCTTCTGTCATCTTCATTGTTTATTTCCTCTAAAAATTTTTTCGTAGTCTTAGGACTTAAGTTAATACTTTTCTTCTTAGGTTTAAAGATGCTGTTAAAGTTTTCTTTAAATTTTTTCGTAGGGTAATGTGCGCCGTCTTTAGCCATAGTTACTCCTTCATCTGCGACGCATACGGATCTGTTGACAGCATGCGTTGTTTTTTATTCGATTGTTGGCCCATGATAATCTCTTCTACATTCTTGTTAAAGTAATTTACCATTTGGCCGATAATATTATCTTGTGATAGCGTTTCTGCTAGTTCTTTTAAATCTTCACCGTGTTGTAGACAGCGTGAGATTAGTTTACCGGACGCGCGTAGTTCTCGGTCAATATAAGAATCGGTTGGTTTAATCTTTACCCAAAATGCTAGCGGGGTAATACCTTCAGCACCTGCAGTATAATTTACAATCCCAATTACTTTACGATTGTCGATCGGTAAAGTGAAAGTGGTACTCATCATCCTATTCGGAATCTCATGTCGCATAATTTTATCGTCCTGTAATGTCATTCCCGTGTTCCTCGATAAATTGGTATAAACTAATATTAGTCTCCTTCACCTGTACTATCTCGTGCCACATTGTGTCTATTGTATTATTTAGTCTATCAATATATCTAAAATTTACAACCATAACTGTTATGCAGAAATGTAAAATTATCAACAGTAAGATAAGATTAATGTATTTTGCCAGCGGCCCTAAGTATTCTTTCACCTTGTTCCTCCCAATATTTTTTTAATAGTTTTTCGTAATTGCGTTTCCACATTAGTCGCATACGTGGACATTGTGCTTGTGTTAGCATGTCGCGACAGTTATTGATGCGATGCATTGTAAGTGCTATTGTTACCATCCGTATTCATCCTCCGGGTTTAGTGGCATTACTCTTTCCCTACTTCCGGCAACGTCTCACCTGACCATTTAATTTTTGATTCGCGCCCCCCTTCTATATTCTTGCGCGTGTCTTCTATCGGCAACATTACATAACCATTGTGGGTAGTAATACGTTGACCCATGTGTGTAATTACTTCTTCACACATTGGACAATCAGCTTCGGTTGCCTTATCAAACACCCCAGCAACTACTGGTGGGATGCGAATATAGCCGTTTCCATCACAGCGTGGGCAAATTGTCTCAACTAGCTTTGGCACGTTTTTTGACCTTTAATTCTTTAGCTAATAGAAACTCTATTACCTTCTGAATGCTGACCGGCACCTCGAAACGTGATTTAGCCAATGATTCCAGGTGCTTATGTGTACTTGTGGACACCGAAACCGACTTAAATCTACTTGTATCTGGCATTATTTTTCTCCTTGTTTGTGTTATACTATGGGATAATATAGTCATTTTATTTCATTTGACAAGTTTTTATATTAATATATTTTAAAATAATCTTCTCACCTTCATATGCCGGTGGTTTTTTGATCAATTTAACTACCGGCATTATCTACATTACAATGATATACTATCACTTCAGCAGTACAGTTGGGGCAAGATAAGTTCGTCATAACCATATGTTGTTCTTCATCATTATCTTCCCATTCCGTGTCGTGATCACCACCCCAAATTAATTCGTGATTGCAAGACCAGCATTTCATTAATGTATATCTCCCCAACTATCGCCTTCTTCATAATCTACTTTATTTGGCACCTCTAGTTGTACGGCGTCTTCCATAATGTTAATAATTTTTTCTATTTGCTCCGGTGAATCTACTGAGATATCAAGTTCATCATGTATTTGTATATGCGGTATGACACCTTCTTCGTACAATGCTAACATTGCTTTCTTGGTCATGTCTGCAGCGCTACCTTGGATTAATTTATTTAATGCTTTGTACGTAAACGCACGTTTAATCCCCGGTCCGTGTTCCCTGAGTGCGTCAGCATGCGGCAAGGCTTTCTTAATCCCGTACCCATGTGGCTCCCACATATCAAAATGACATAAGCGTCCACCAATCGTACGAATCTTACCACTGTCCTCAGCGCGTCTAGTCACGGCTTCTGATAACATTTTAACAAACGGTGCTTTGCGGTGATAGGTTTTAATTAAATCTTCCGCCGCTTCTTTTAATAAGCCTAACTCGGCCATCAGTTTATTTTTACCCATGCCATACATCAAGCCTAAGTTAATTGTTTTCGCTTGCTTCCGTTCAATGCCTGCCATGTCCGCGATCATCTGGTGAAAGTCTGCTTCACCATTATTATATTGATCGACAATCATGGATGACCCTTCTAGTTTTAAGAGTGATGAAAAGTGAACCACGATCCGCGGTTCTTGTTGCGAGTAGTCAAAGCAACCCCACTTACACCCTTGCTCCGGTATAAATAAAGATCGAATCATCGGGCCGAGCTCCTTGTGTCGTGCTGGAATTTGCTGTAGGTTCGGATTACTGTAGCTGAAGCGACCAGTTACAGTACCCCCATCATCAGATCTAATCTGATTGATGTCACTATGAATTCTACCATTGTGTTCGTGTTTTAAAATCGTCTCGATAAAAGTTGTATTAGCTTTATTAATTTCTCTAGCTTCGTTAATTAATTTTGGTAACTCGTGCGGGTGTGTAGCTAAAAAGTTTTTCGTAAAACTTGGTGCGCCTTTGTCGGTGCGATCGTACGGTATCTTTTGATTGTCAAATGCTTTTTGTATTGACGATGCTGCCCATATCTCTACCTCAAACCCAATTAGTTTTTTTATATCACGGTGTAAATCTTTTTCGGTCTTAGTTAATTGTTTCTTTAGTGCCGCAGCTTTCTCCGCGTCTACTCGGACGCCTTTAAATTTCATATCCACTAGACACGGAAATAAATTTGTCTCCATGTTAAATACATCCCACAGATCTTGTTGGGTAATCTCATGTTGTAGTGCATGCCATAATTTTAGTGTCACCTCAGCATCGCGTTCGGCATACTCACCTACCAACGGTGCGGGTAATCGCCACATTTCCGCTTTAGGGTTGACACCCCAGGCTTTGGCCGCCTCTGCTAAAATCTTTTCGTTCTTACCCATGCCAATAAATTCTTTAGAAATAGAGTCCAGGGTAAAACTCCAACGGTTCTCGTTTACTAAACTTGCTGCAATCATGGTGTCAATAATACCACCACGGATTTGGAAACCTAATGACCTAATCCAGGAAACATCATACATCGCGTTGTGAAATATCTTGGTAGCATCGGTATGTAAAACTTCTTCGAACCAATCTAACACTAAACCTCGGTCCATGTTCCCTCCGGCTTCGTGCGCTATCGGAAAATACCCGGACCAACCTTCGACAGCAATAGCAATACCAACCACTTCACCATCGCCCCTGACTGAGCCTGAGCCCATAGTCATAAGGTTTGGATCTCTGGTTTCTAAGTCAATCGCAATCTCCGAGTATTCTTTTAAGTCTGGTAAATTTAACGGTGGCACCCATTCAGTCTGTGGACTGAACATTGGCATTTGTAATGGTTTATTCATATTGTGCTTTCAGTTTATTCAAGAACCAGATTGCTTTGTCTAAGTCCTCGATAGGTTTGCCTTTGTGTTCGTGCCGCCAAATATATTTGACCGCACTGCCTTGTAGATAATATTTAAAACCTTTGCCCTGCATGCTAGCAATAGCATCGATACATTGTATTCCGCCTTGGTTATAGTGTGCCGGAAAATCAACCGCATCAAATTTTTTCAAATCACTTAACTTGACGGTGTCGTTAACAATACCTTCATCTACCAGTTTTTTAAAATAACCTTCTTTGGTAAACCCAGGTATGCCAAATTTATTTTTCATAATAGGTAAGCCCTTTCATAATCTTTTGGTTCTAAAATATATAATGCTTTTTTTGCACGGGTGACTGCTACATAAAACAGCCGGTGCAATTCGTCTGCATCAAAATCATTGTGATCCAAAGCAGATTTAGTAATATCAGGAAATAGTAAGACATTGTCAGCCTCCCCGCCTTTTGCTCCATGTATAGTTGATAGTGTGATGCGTGGCTCTCTAAATATATTTTCTTTCTGCGCCAGCATGTTTCTTATATACATTTCCATGCTTGTGTTCAACCCTGCAAATGAATCATGCCAAGGTTTATCAGTTTGCAATCCGTGATCCGCGATACATGTCTCAAGATTATACTTTAAATCTACGTCTAAAGTTTTTGCGGTGCGATAGCCGCGCGTCACGTTGTCGCCAAGATAAGAATATATATTTTTTATTTGTATTGTGTTTAGTGATTCGCCTTTACGTAACTGTTCCCAGGAATGTATTGCCGCTAATAAATTTTTATTTACCGATGGTTTGTTGCGATAAGAAAAATACCATCCTTGTTGTTTACATAAATCCATAACTGGATCAAGAAAATGATGTGCTTGAGATAAAACCAACCACTGACCTTGTGACATGTCTACTTGTGAAATGTCAGCGTAGCGATGCAGCTTACCTATTTCTTTTTTTGGTAAATAATCTTTTGCATATCTATTGTTTACTTGTTCAATAATACTTTGTGATAATTTATGTATTGGTCCACCAGGTATACGATATGATTGGTTTAAAGTATTAATGTTATCTACTTCTTCCTTAAGTGCGATAAAAGAATCAACATCAGCTCCAGCCCATTTAAATATAGCTTGATCATCGTCCCCAGCAATGTAGGTGTTGTCTGCTTTCGACCATAAAGCCCTGACCATTCGCCACTGCAAAGGTGAGAGGTCCTGTGCTTCGTCAATAAATAATACGTCAAAAGACGGAGATACATCTTGTTCAATAAAGTTTTCCAACATGTCGTCATAATCTATCATACCTTTCTCTTCTTTAAAACGTTTAAGTTCTTGATTTAATAAGAATAATGTGTCGCGTTCGACATCTATAGTATGCCTGTTATCATCGTATACGTCCATCAAATCCCGTTCCGTGACGCGTGCTTTATTAATTAATCTTAAATATTCATTGTCAGAATTAAATACCCCGTCGTTCTCAGAATGAAATGACATCTTAATAGGTATGCCAACTTTCAAACCAAACTCTCTATAGTCTTCCGTTTTCATCACCCGTTCTTTTTTTACACCGAGCAATCTAAATGCTAGTGAGTGTAGAGTTCTAAAATAAATTAAATCTTGAGTCTGATCTAAATTAAATTTTTCTGCTGCTCTACTAGCTGCTTCATGTGCAGCCTTACGCGTAAAAGAAAAATAGCCAATACGTTTTGCATCAACGCCGGACTTCATAAAGTCATCAACTAAATTTAACAGTGTCGTAGTTTTACCTGTGCCTGGTGGACCTAAGATAATTGTTTTCATTAAAATGGTGACTCCTGATAAGTTACTTTACTCACACTAGAACCGTTGTCCTTCATTGCTTTAATTTTAACAACACGTGGTGTTTGGTTTTTTAAAGTCATTCTAACTTCCTCAACAAAAATATTGTCAAGTTGTTTTATAAGATTACCAGTTTTAGTTTTATCCATTTCCCAGTTATTACGTTTAGCAAATGCATAAAAGTCTTCCATTCTAAAATAAGAAAAACCTTCATCAGTCCATGCAGTTTTATTAAGTATGTCATCTTTAGTTCTAGCCTTAGCTCTATGCACAGTGTAGTCGTACAATAAATTTTCTATTTGGTTAGTTGGATTTAATGATTCTAATGGATCTATTTCTTGTAGGTTTGTCATTAATGGTATTAAATATACCTCGCGCCAGTCTTTAGCTTTAGGTATTGGTGATATAACATTAGCTTGATCTAATACTGCTATCGCAAATAAATTAGGGTTATGTAATTGTTCAGTCTTTAGTTCTATTCTTTTACCTGCAACATTTAAAAACCATTGCGGTGGATTAGAATTAATTTTTGTTAATGTGTCTAGTTCCGGCATTTGCTCTTCTTCAAAACCTACGCCAAACTTTTTAGTTCTACATTTTGCAGCATTACAGACACCACAAATAGGCTGGTCTTTACATCTGTATTTATCGTAGCCGCGTTTCCCGATTGATGCTAAGAGTGCCTTGACTTCTTGGAAACCTAACGGTGGATTCATCCACTTAGAATTATCTTCCATGACTTTGTCTTCCCATGTATCGGGATTAGCTTGCTTGTGATATACCGCTACATTAAATAATGCATTGTTGCGTGAGCCTTCACCAAAACCTTCATCAGCTAATTTATTTAAACATGGTGGCCCATCTTTAAATGCTTCGTTGCTGGCTTCAGCTTTTTTAGTAACTATTATCTCGTGTACTTGCTCTTCGGTCTGTACCCATGCATCATATATAGAATAGAATGATTCTAAACTAGCTGCATTACAATCATCATCAAAAGCATAACGTAAACCTCTAGCACCACCGTGATAAGGTAGGTTTAAAAAGTTACCAGTGTCACCACGTTCTACTAGTATCTCAGTTTGTTTTGGAAATATCTCACTACCACCAAAGCCTAATGCTTCTGACATCATCTTTAATTTTGCTTGCATCAACGATGCCATAATAAAGTCTGTCGTAAACAAAAACAAATGTGCACCACCAGATTTTGATCTAAACATTACCAGTGGGAATTTATGGGACTTAATAGAGGCCGCTAATTTTTTGTGATCTAAGTTATATTCATCAACGTCGATACAACCCCAACGACAACTGTTGTTTTCGTTAATAGGTATGACACCAAGTGCTGGGTCCTTACCATCTAAATGATCTTGCCATAGCTGCTCTGGTATTGGTTCACGTTTAATAAATGCTTTACCAACAGCCTTACCTTTGTCGGTAGTTTCACCAGTTAAAACTAACTGACCATAGGCGCTGTTGTTGCCTTCAAATATTTGTCTAAATTTTTGCATATTCTAATTGATACTCCTTTTGATATGCTCTAATCTTCTCTTTGTTTTTCTCTCTATATTTTTCGTGATAGCCAGATTCTTTTAATAATCTTTTTTTATATGCAATGCCTTCCGGGCTTTCCATAAATTTTTTCTTGTCTTCACGTAAGTTTTTTATAGTCTTTTTTTGACTCCAAATAACTTGCTTACGATAATATTGTCTTTGATAGCTTGTTCTGTCTTTCGCCATATGGTATCCTCCCTAAATGGTGCCGAGCCGGGGGGATTAGCTCGGCACCTGTTCACAATTAAAATGGTACTTCGTCTTCCGACTTAGCTTCACCTTCACTGTGCTTGGTTTTTACATCACCACTTTTACATGACTCCGCAAAACTTTTTGCAGCCGCGTACAGATTTTTATCTTGTACAGGACCAACCTTAGAAATAGTCCAACCATACCAAGTTCCCTTGTCATTTGATTGTTCTACTGTCTTTAAGTTATACACGTGACTGTATGATGCAGGAGTAAACAAACCATTCTTTCCCTCTAGTTTGATACTGTTCATCATTGAGTTCCATGTTCTACTAACTTTTAGTTGCGTAGATTTCATAGATATCAATGCTGTCTGCATATCCTCAGTAAACACATAGTACGATGCAGTGTTCTCAAGATAATTACCATTTGGTAATCGGTCTTTCCAATCACTGCCTCTAGTGGTTTCTTTTATGATACCACTATTTACTGAGTGGATAGCAACCGGAGCAGATGTGCCCTGGCCTCTATCTGACCATTCAACATACTCGCGCTTGTAGTAGCACGGTATAATGTTTAGTCCCTTCTCGCCATCATATGCCACCTTAGTCACGGTATTAAATATCATACCTGCCTCAGCGCCTTCTACATATTTGGCATCCCGTTTATTTATCTCGGGTGATAGTTGTCCTAATACTCGTAGGAATGGTAGTGCCATATCATCGGCACCCATATTATCCAAACCAGTATTAGAGTCTGCTTCAAACATACTCGCTAGAGCCATGCTCGTATTTTCTTTTTTCTTGATTGCTTTTTCTTGAGTCATTTTTATTTTCTCCTTGTTTTATGATTCATGATTTCCGGCTAATTTTAGTTTGGTCCTTAACAAAAGTGTTAAAGAACTCCGAGGGCATATCGAGGCCGGCCTCAATACGCTCCCGGTATAGCGCTTTCAAAGTCATAGGCTCTACCTTTTGTTTTTGGGTAGGCTCATAGCCTTCTTCTGCGGCAAGGTTGAGCAGTTGCTCCGCCTTGTTATCCTCGCCCTTCCCGAACTGTACCGCCACCTCATTTTTAATAAGATCGCCTAGTCCGTTGTTACGAAGCCATGTGTACGCTGATTCGACTGAGTCTTTTTTTACGGTACAGCTGTATGTCTTCTTGACATCAACGCCACTACCGTCAGCGAGTTTCAAAGATGCTAACCCTTGCTCTGCAAGCAAGTTAGGTATTACCTCTGAACTAATTTTGTCTGCTGCTTCTTTCTTTGCTTTAAGTTGTTGTTCTAAAGAATCTATATCATTCTCTATACCTTGTAACTCTTGACAAAAAGCAGCTAATGTTTGTATATCTGTCTTCTCTATCAACTGTTGTTGATCGTCTTCTAAATCTTCTAAAGTTATATTACTCATCTTCCCACCCTTCTCGTGATTAGTTTGTTTCTTCTTCCTTAATTGTAAAGTCATCAGTCTTTTCTAGTTCTGCTATTCTCTCTTTAGCACCACTAATTTCTAAATCTTTTGAAGCATTATTTATTTCATGCTGTAAAATTTCCTGATTTAATTTTTGTATCTTAGTAAGTAATACATTGATAATTTGTTTGTCGTCCATTTTTCTTCTCCTTGTTTTAATTTGGTCTTGACATTTTATATAACAATCCCATATAGTATGTCAAGAGAAGATATGATAAAAAATTATAAATTTAAAACTAAACCGTACGACCATCAAAAATTGGCTCTAGAGAAGTCTTGGGCCGAGAAAACTTATGCTTTATTTATGGAAATGGGTACAGGAAAATCTAAGGTTCTTGTGGATAACATGGCTATTTTATATGAACAAGCCGCGATTCGCGGTGCTATAATCGTGGCACCTAAGGGTGTGTACAAAAATTGGCACGACATAGAGATACCGGTGCATTTACCGGACCACATAAAACACAGCAAAGTATTGTGGACAGCTAGCCAAACTAAGAAAAAACAGTATGAGCTAGACACATTATTTGATGGTAAAAAAGAGCTTAAGATATTGATAATGAACGTAGAAGCATTTTCTACTAAGAAAGGACTGGACTTTGCACACAGTTTCCTTAACATGCTAGCAGGGAAAGCCCTACTAGGAATCGACGAATCAACGACAATCAAGAATCCGACAGCTAAAAGAACCAAAAGTATTTTGAGAATAGGGAATCTAGCCTCGTATCGTAGAATCTTAACCGGCTCTCCAGTAACTAAATCCCCCCTTGACTTATACAGCCAGTGTGAGTTTCTAGATGAAAAACATCTAGGACACTCATCATACTATTCATTTCGTGCACGCTACGCGCACATGATCAAAAGAAATTTTGGTGGCCGTGAAGTACAAATTGTTGGTAGTTACCGTAGACTAGATGAGCTAGCCTTAAAGCTAGATAGTTTTTCTTATCGTGTGTTAAAAGAAGATTGTTTAGATCTACCACCTAAAGTATTTACTACCAGGACAGTAGAATTATCTGATGAACAAAAAGAAAAGTATGCCATGATGAAAGCAACTGCAATTGCTGAACACAAGGGTGAGATTATGAGTTCACAATCTGCTTTGACCACACTATTACGACTACATCAAATTACTTGTGGTCATATGAAGTTAGATAATGAAGAAGTTGTGCACATAAAAAATAATCGACTCACAGCTTTAATGGATTGTCTAGAAGAAACTGATGGTAAAGTAATTATATGGGCAAACTACGTTGCTGACCTCAAAAATATAGTATCGACTCTAAAAAAAGCTTACGGAGAAGCCTCTACAGTCGAATATCACGGGTCCGTGGATGCTACCCTCCGGCAGGACAACATTGCTCAGTTTCAGGACGTTAAGGGCCCTGCGCGCTTTTTCGTCGGAAATGCACAGACTGGAGGGTACGGAATTACCCTTACTGCCGCCAACACCGTTATTTACTATTCTAACAACTACGACTTAGAAAAAAGACTACAATCAGAAGACCGAGCGCATCGTATCGGCCAGACTGGCAGTGTTACTTACGTGGATTTAGTTGCAGAAAAGACTATAGATGAACGTATAATCAAATCACTTAAGGATAAGGTAAACATTGCTAATGAAATTATGGGCGAAGATATTAAAGATTGGATCTAAAGTAGAATCGGAGAATAAGAAGTTCGGCCTTCTATTCGTTCTGCTGTCAACGTTTGTTTTCGCAAACTTCCCGTCTTACTAGAACAATGTATCCAACCAGAGTTAGGATCAACCCCATCATAGAACTCTAGTATCAATTGATCAAACTCACAGTTGTCCGCGATCCACGTTGCGAGCTCCTTGTTATCAACTCCATGAATCTCAAAGTCTGCTGCCTCACCCTTGGCATGTTGTGACTTAGCCGAAGAACCGATAGCTTCGCACAACGCTGGGCTTCTATAGCCTGAAGATATCATAACCGGTTTACCAAAATGCTCACGCACTGGTTGTAGGATGGTTTTCGCTAGGTGAATAAGATTCTCAATCTCCGCGGTCCCTGGTTCGTTGTCGATACCTTTACGCGTCGCGGTCTGTGATTTAGTCAATTCTTTTAGTGTAAAGTTGTTTGATAGTTTCATTATAATAAATCCGTTAGTGACATTAATCCACCCTCTGCTTTTTTAGGTCTAAATTTAATTATCTCTGCAGTGTCATCAGCAAAACGTAAATCAACAGGAATAGATGCTCCATACTCTGCATTAAAATAATCAAAAACTTCTTTAACTCTTTTTTTAGTAAAACCTTGAGGAGGTTTTGTTGCTAAAGTTATTTTTTCTATTTCATTTAATAATTTAGTGCGTTCACCTACACTTAAACCTTGAAACATTTTAGCGTTGGCACCTTTTGTCATATTATGTACGCCTAAAACTCCTATGTCTCTATACAAATCAAAAATGCCATCATAATTTTTTTGTTGAATTAAATTTCTGGTCATAACTTTAGTTGCATCGGTAAGACCAGTAAGATCTCTAGCCGCTTTAACAGGTTTAATCATTGGTCGTACGCCCTGCGATGCTAGCTTACCTGCTGCGCCTATACCTTTTAATGCATTTAATATACCACTAAGAACCATTACATTATACCTATTACCATTTCTAAAAATATTAATGCTACAGCCCCCACTGTAGATAAAACAACCCAATAGATCTTATCTATCTTACCACCCAAAGCTTCTACGTCCGCATGGACGTGTGTAATTTTGTCGTCTAGATGTTTAAGATGGTTAGTTTTTATAATATCAATCTCACGTTCAACACCTTTGATGTGACCGTAGAGAGAAATAATATGTTCTCTATCATCTTCTGGTACTATGCCTTTTACTGTATCGTTCATATTAACTTCCAAAAATAGTATCAGTTGGACCAAACACTTGTTGGCCTCGAGCTGCTGTTTGATTTAAATTATTACCAACCGTTGGTGTTGTCAAACCTAAATCTTGTAGTGGTTGTAAACCGGTAAACGGTTCAGTTACCGTTGTGCCTAGTGAAGTTCTAAACGGGTTGTCTAGGATAGGTAAGTCTTCACTTAACGGCATGTTATTATATCTTCTCATTATTCTTTCAACCATACTTCTAGCTTGCCTAAATGCGTCTGGTTGACCAATAGCTTTAGCATTATCTGCAAAAGCTTTTTGTATATTTTCTGATGGCACAAATGGTTTAAATCTACCAGCTTTAATATGTCTAACTTGCAAATCAGAAACCCTGTCTTGAAAGGTATTGTTTAAAGCATTCTCACTAGCACCTAACGTTCGAGCTGCATAGTAATCATCAAACATTTTTTTCTGTACTCTAAACATAGCTTGATTAGCTACTTGATATTGATCAATAACTTGTTCAGCTGTGATAGGACCACCTTTTAAAAGTGGTCCGGTAAACTCACGACGTGAGTTGTTTAAACCAGTTCTAAAATCTGCAATCTTAAATTTCATCGCGGTAACAGGATCTACTTTAACTGCACGCATGCCAGCCACACCTAAAGCTTCATCTAAAAATTCAAACGTTCTACCGTACTCATCTACTTCTTCAGTAACAGCTAGACGCAGTCTATTAAACGCAGGTAGTGATCCAGGTATTACAGTTGCACCTAAGTGTCTAATAGATTCCATAAACTTATCACCCATTGGTGTTTCTTCTGTCCACAGTCTACGTCCCGATGATGTTCTACCATTTCTACCTAAGATTGGTGATATGTCAGCTAACGCTGAGGTCCAAATTGATTCACTAACAAACGGTGATGCTGTTTCTTTAGTTGCCTCAATCATAGATCTAAACAGTTGGCCTTTTAAATCATCTTCAGCAATACCTTTTTGAATACCGTTAAACATAGTAGTCCATGGTCTAATCATAGCATCGTATGCATTAGCATGTGAAAAATCTATGTATTTTAATTTACCATCGTCACCACGTATTGGCACTAGCGTTGAGTTTTTAGACCAGTCTGGTACAAAACGTCTTAGAGCTTGCATTTCATCTTCTGTTACATCATACAGTGCTTGGAATCCAGCAACTGTGGCTGCAGGCACACCAACAACTGTCGTGCCAAAACCCATAGCTCGTTTCATAGCTATGTCTCTAAATGGGTGTACAATACGGCCGTCCGGTAAAGCGTGTTGAAACTTAAACTCTTTCATGATTTGACCCATGATATTAAAACTAGTTCTGTATATCTCTGCGGGGAAAGATACAAAGTTACCAAAAGGTAACTGTCTTAAGCTTTTAACAAAACCGCTAACCATGTCGTAGTTAGGTATGTTATTACGCACAATACTTGCAGCCTCATTATCTAATAGATCATCAGTAAAATCCATACCATATTTTTGATATGCTTTTTTTAATCTACCGCGCTCCATGGCAAACGATGATATCTTCCAGAAGTCATCTTCCGCGGTATACATATCCTCTGTCCATTTTTTTAACTTAGATGTTTGACGAGTTAAATTTCTAAATTGTTGAGCACCATTAACTGTTTCACCAAAATTTACATCGTTTAATAATTTTTGCAAATCACCTAACCTAACGTTACTATTCACTACACCTAATCTTAATAAGTCTCTGTAACGATCGTTAGCTTGACGAGTGCCAGGTAAATTAGTTTGTAACATACCAAACGCTTCTTTAAAAGCCGTTCTACTATCATCAAGACTAACTGTTAGACCTGGTATTAAACCATTAGCGGTAGCAAAAGCACCTGCAGATATAAAGTTACGCATGTGTGTTATTGGACTTAAAACTGTTTTTGCAAGTTGTGAAGTTGCTTTTGGATACAAAATAAAACTATCGTACAATTGTTTTATAGTTGACTTATCTCGCGCCAACATTGCTGATTCTTCGATAGCATCAGCTACGCCTTTTTCTGCATACAAACCATCAAGTGGATTAGTAATACCTGCTTCTATAGAACGGTTGCCATCTATTTCTATACGTTTAACATTTTTACCTAACTCAGACATTGCTTCTAATTCAGTTTCTCTAAAAAAACCGCGAAGCTCAGGCGGTATAGCTCTACCTATATTTTCAGGATCTTCTAAAAATGTTTTTCTTGCTGCCGCAGTTGTTGCATTTTCATTTTTTAATGTTTGAAATAATTCATTACGTCGAGACACTAATGATAATTTGTTAGTACCAGTTAGAATAGTTTGCATTGGATCATCAATTTTACCTAACAATTCATCAAATACTGGTCGCGCTGCATCTGTTAAATTATCTAGTGGTATGGTTGTTTTATTTAAACCAAGTTTTTCTATGTCAGCTAAAGTTGTTTTGTTAGCAAAAAAATCTGGAGCATTAAAATATACCCCAGCACTACGATCACCTTTAGTTGCAAAAGCTGCTGGAGCCCGAGCTGACTCTACTACTTTACTTACGTAATACTCGGCCTCTTCTTTAGTAATAGGTGTACCTTTTTCATCTGCTGCTTGCCTAAACATTTTAGCAGCTTTATCAATAGCTTCTGCAGACGGTCTAAAATTAAACATAGGTATCAAAGATTTATTTTTAAACACTTCGTAAGTTGATCCAAGATAATCACTAAACTTTTTACCGAATGCTCCAGAAAATTCTTCAAATGCAGCATCATCCATAACACCACCAAGACGTGTAAACATGTTACCCCAACCACCACGTATATCACCAAACGCGTCTAATACACCTTGTATGTCTTCAGCTTTACCACCTTTGTCACGCATCAAAGATACAATTTCATCTACATTCTTTTTATTCATTTCACCAAAACGTACTGTTCTAGCACCAGCATCAAAATTAACATCACCAGATAATAATGCTTTGTTTAGTCTAGACATAAAACTACGACGACCTTCGTTGCCTAGTTTGTTGAATGGATTTTTTACATACGGAAATATTTTATCAATGTGTTTATCTAAATCACGAGACACTTGTGATGCATAGTTAATATCCCCGGCCCGCGCTCCAATGTTTGCTCTATTTAATTCAAAAAACTCTTGTGGAGTCATGCCACGAGGCCTAAATGCACCAAGAAGTTTGTCAATAGCATCGTTGTTTGAAGATAATTCGTTACGTCTTTTAACTAATGATTTGATTGCAGAACCTGAACCACCTATAAGACCAATAAGTAAAGATGAATCAAGACCAAATTTCATACGGTTTGCAACTTCACGTGATGCACTGTTTTCATCATTTTCTAAAAGCTGTGTTGGCCCACCAAACAAATCACCTATAGTACCAACATGTTCCGGATCACCTACAAAAATACCATCAGCTACACCAGCAGCGCCAGCAGCGCCAAGTGTTGCGTATAATCTACCTTTAGCATTAAGTGATGTTTTATATTTATCCACCATACGTGGATCAGTAAGCTTAAAATAGTTACCATTCTTTTTAGCTAATAACGCTTTGGTTGTTAGCTCAGCACCTTTCTTAGCAGCAAAAGCACCAGGCACACCAAGGTTGACCATAATTTTAGTTAAGTTACCAGCGAAAGTTGCTTCAGCTTTTTCATCAAACTCTGTTAAATCATCAAAAAAATTTTCTACTTTAGCTGCATTGCTAGTGCCAAAACCCATGTCCATTAACGCGGCACCAAGAGTAAAAGCACCTTTAGGTATATCTATTAAACCTGAAGCAACACCAGCAAGCATTGACTCAAATGTGCCTACTCTATTTTTGCCCAAATCATCAATAGAAAAACCCTTAGTTTTATCTTTTGTAATACCACCAATAGACATACCAACACGGCCACCTTTATTAAATCCCGTTTGTAGTGGTGTACCCGCAGATGTTGTTGGTGTAGTACCTACCTTACCCTTGTACAAGTTAGCTAGTTTAGATGCACTTTCGGGGGGCATGCCAATGTATTTTATTTTTTTAGTTACGGGATCTTTATACATTGTTTCAACTCTAAGACTTTGCATAACGTCATCAAGTTTTTTTATTTCGTCTGAGTTTCTTTGTAGGTCTGCATAATATTCTGCATCAAAATAATTAACTTCCTCATCATACTTTTTTTGAATATTTTTTCTTTCTTTTAAAATTTTTTCTAAATTAGTTTCTTGAGTTCTATGACGAGCATTTCTTTTAGACGTAGTTAAAAAACTTTTTTTTAAATTACCGTGTTTAGTAAATAAATCACGGTTAACCCCTTGTTTAATATCCATAGTATGTACTGAATAATCGTCAACGTCTCGCATCATTTTCATTTGTGTATGACCACCTTGTAATCTCATTGGGTTATCAACATTAAATATTTCTTGTGCTTTACTTTTAAGTGTAGGTGACATTTTTGCCTGACCTGTTGCAACAGATGACAAGCCAATTCTTTTTTTTAATTGTGTTGTTGGCTCACCTATTACTCCGGTTCCTGCTCCTTGTTTAAATTTTAAATTTTTTGTTAAGTTAGATTTAGTATATCTAGTTCCGCTTGATGATTTAAAAGTTTCTGGATTTTTAGACAACAGTTTATTAAAGGTGCCTTTTGTAGGAAGTTCACCCTCTATGTTTACGTATGTTTTATGAAAATCAGCTAGAATTTCTTCTTTTTGTTTATTAAGAGTTTGATCTTTTTTTGGATTACGAGCCTTACCTTTTCTTCTAGGTATTTTGTTAGGATCAATTAAATCTTGTAACTTTTGATAAGTTTTTTTACCTTTTTAATTTTAGCCATCGCTTAACCCGCTGCGTATTCTCTAGCTGCCTCGATGTCGTTGAATGGTAGTGCTTCACCGTTTTTATTAATTGCTAAGAACAACGCACCTTGACCTACTAAGTTTCTAGGATCAGCTAACACTCTGCCACGATAACCTTGTTTTTCTAAGGCTTCTAAATCTAATTCTTCTTTTTCATTTTGTGGAACTACGGCATCAGCACCAAGCGCCATTGCATAGTTGTATTTTTTAATTTCTTCAGCAGTGCCTATTTGACCAGTTGCTAATAACTCTCTAGTCATAGCTTCATCAGCTGTTTTTCTAGAAATGTCTTGACCAATAGCTAACTCTGCAGCACCTTGTCGTACTGCTTGTTTTCTTTCATCACGTGCTCTAAGTTTTTCTGATAATGGATCATTAAATGCCTGACCTGCGGCACCATAACCTTCACCGGCCATTAACGCTGAGCCAGCACCAATCAAAGAATCACCTAACATAGCTAGTTTATTTTGATCATCATTGCCTTGTAATAGTTCTACGTATCTAGAAATTTGTTCTTCCATTTGTTGTTTTTGTAAATCATCAACAGCATCACCATAACTAGCAGGCGGTGCACCAAGATTTTGATTTTGTAAAATTTCATCTCCTGATTTACTTTCTTTTTGATTTCCTGTTAGTCTTCTAATTGCTGATCCTAAAGAAAAATCTACATCTCCAAGTTCTGTATCCTCATCAAATAATTTTGGAGTTTGTAACAAAGCCGTAGCACCAATAGCATACGGATTAAAATCAGATAAAAATTCAGCACCAAATCTTCCGGTGTCTAAAATTCTTCTTGCAGGAGTTACTTTATCTTCGGTAAAAGGATCAGGACTATCCATAAAACCAGAAGCTACAGAAAAAGGTGTTGCTAATAAACCAGCTCTAGATAGTTTACGTAAAACACTAGGTGGTGTTGATGTCATTATACCTTTACCTACTTTGCCAATCCCAGTTGCACCTGATCCACCTGCTCTAAGTATTTTAAGTATTTCGTCTCTATCTATTACTTTTTTTGTAATAGGTTTATTAATAAATCTTGGTGCAGCTTTGCCAATCTCAGTTATTGCCTTTATTATTGCCGAAGGGTTTTGCATTTCTCTCATTTTACCGTCCGGACCTTTCATTTGTAAAGGTCCTTTCCCTACTTGTCCTATAGGAGCAACAGCACCACCAGCATTATAATTGTTACGATATTCTAGACCAGAGGTAATACCAATACCGTGCGTGTTTACCGGTCCGCCTAGTTTAAACATCTTTCTACGTAGCGCTACATGGCCACCATCTTGATAAGGTAAGTGTTGTTTTAAAAAGTTCATACTTTCTACTGGACCACCAGCAGCAAAACCACCTTTGTAATCTAGTAATTCTTGCATAGCTTTTTCGTAAGCTTCTTCATAAGAAAAACCCTGTTCTTCAAGTTCTAGTACACGTTCCATACTTGGTTCGCCACCTTCAGAAAGACCTACACGACCACCCATGTTCATACCTGGATTTATTTGTTGCTGCATCATTTTCATATATTGTGCCATTTGATTATCATCTTGTTGTGCCATTTGTGCACCCTGATTCATTTTATCTTCTTGTCTAGCTTGCAACATACCTACAATACCAGTCTCTGGTAATTTAATTTTACCCGCACCTATTGCTGCTGGTAAACTAAATTTTGCTAATCCGTCTAAGCTACCTGATTTTGATGATCCCATTATCTTACTGCTCCCATTGTATTACCAAAATTAAATACACCACCTAAATTTGCTAGTATACCACTACCAACTAAACCTGCACCCAATGCTGATTGCGTACCAGTTGGACCAGGTGCCATGGTTGATCCAGTAGTAAAGCCACCACCATAACCACCCATCATACTAGCTAGCTGTGAACCAATGAAACCCATTTGCTCATACGGTGCATATTGTTGTAATTTATTTCTTTGTGAAATAGCATCAAGTCCTGCTTGTTGGTATTTCTGTTGTTGATCACCAAAACTACTTAAGATACCAAACTGTTGTGCATTAAACTGTGGTATTGCACTAGCCATTTGCATGTTTGCTTGTAGTGATTGTTGATATGGTGACATTTGTGATTGTGCTAAAGCACCTTGACTTTGTGCTGTCTGCATTAAACCTGAAATGTCTTGAGCCGCGAGCCCCGCTGCTTGTTGCCCTAGTCCTGATTGTAGTTGTGCTGCAGTACCAGCCATGCCTTGGTTTTGCATTGCTTGATCCATTGCTTGTTTTCCTGCACCCATAAATCCTTGACTTAGTCCAACGTTTTGGCCGTAAGCTTGGTTAGCTAATTGATTAGCTGTCATAAATCCTTGTTGTCGTAACTGTGCACCAGCCATAGCTTTATTCATAGCACCTTGTGCACCAAGTTGACCTTGAGCTACTCCAAATCTACCCCCACCAAAAGCAGAGCCAGCACTACTACCAAGTTGTGCTTGTTGTTTAGCCATCTCTTGATCGTATTGTTGCATAGTCGCATCAAGAACTTGTTGTTGATAAGGTGATTGAAATTGTTCATAACCTTGCGGACCGGTAAAACCTTGCGCTCTAGTTAAAGCACTACGTGCTTGTTGTAAATCCGCGTCTCCCGCTCCTTGGCCTTGCGCTGCAGCGAGTTGTGCAGCGTCAGCCGCAGCGCTAGCTTTAGTCATAAATGGTGAAGCCGCAGTACTAGTATAGTACCCTTGAGTTAATCCCTGTGCTTGGTCTAAAGCTGATCTAGCTTGACCAAGTGCGCCTGCTCCAGCACCTTGAATTTGTCCTGCAGCTTGTCCCGCTGCATCTAAAAATGGTTGGTAAGCCCCGATCCCCGATCCGCTGACCGCTCCTGTTTTTGGATCGTAATTAAATCCTTGGCCACGTAGCCCAGACATAATTGCTGCTTGTTGTAATTGGTTTTGACCTGCAACTTTCGGTGCGAATGAATCTGTATTAATACTACCAGAAAACATGCCCATAAGTTTAGGCATGTAAAGACTTAATGCAGCTTCAATTGATGGTGACGATAACGTTTGTGACGTTGTTGATTGCGTGGTTTGCTGTGGTGCTGGTTTACTTGATCCCATTATACTTTAGACTCCAAACTATTCATTAAATCATACATTACTTGTGCACCTTTATTTACACTACCACCGCCAGCAGCTTTAACTGCATCGGAAGTCATTACAAATTCATTTTTTGCTAACATCGCTGGCACGTCATCGTGTTTTTCTTTGGCACCCATCGGTATAAAACCGCCACCGCGACCATCTATTTGCATCCCTTGTGGTATAGAGTTTGTTTGTGGTACACTACCACCATCAGCCATACCTTGATCCATCATATCAATCATACCTTCTAGTACTTCAATTTCTTTTGGTTGTAATTCTTCTAAAGGTCTTTTATACATATCTAAAGCTAAGTTTTCTAACATATCAAATCTCTCTGCCATAGGATCAGGAGCCGATGCTACTTGCATTAAACCACCGTTAGCTCTGCCTTGATAATTCATACTTGTCATTGGCGCTTCGGCATACGGATCAGGTACTGGGTTGCCTTGGCTAAAATCAAAACCTTCTGCTTGTAACATTTTTATTTGTTCCATAGCTTCACGCATACGTTGCTCTTCTTCTGTTTCCATTGGGGTAATAATCGGCATTTCTTCTAGTGGATCAATCATTCCACCTTCCGCTGCATATTGTGGCATTACATACGGGTTGTATGCACTTGGTCTTCTTTTAAAACGTTCTGTATCAGTGGTAAAAATATTTAACCCATCATAATTAGTATTAGGATACATTGATACATATCGTGCACCAGCTGGATTATCATCACTAGTTAGTTTATTACCAACGGTTCCTTTCATAGTAGATAAATAACCACCGGTTGCGTCATTCATATCTTCATAAGACATGCCCATGCCACCTGGACCTCCCATTGCACGGTTTATATTTGCAGCAGTGTCATAAAAAGCTTGTGCTTGTCGGTTTTCTTTTTCAGTTGCACTATCATCTACTTCAGGTGTTTGCATTGCAGCTGCAGCTAAAGATGGACCGCCGTAAGCAGCAGCACTTTTAGCAAAACTTGCTAAGTCAGTTGGTTTATTGTACAAAGCATTACTTACACCTCTACCAATATTAGATGTTGTTTGTCCAAGTTTTTCTAATGTTGGTGCTGTTTTTAAATAATTTGCAAAGTTAGTGGGATTACTAGATGCAAACCTAGCTGCATTAATAGCAGGAGCGCTTGTTAGTCCACGACTAGCCATAAGTGCTTTTTGCGCTGCGGTTGCTGTACCTGCTTGATTAGCTGCTAATGCCGCGGCTGCATCTCTAGACATTCCAGCGTAACCTGCTTGTAAATTTGTTAATGATTGCGGATTCATTGCGGAAGTGCTTTTAGCTAAAAGACCTTTTTCTGCAGCTGAAGCACCACTTCCCATCGCACCAACTCCTGACATAATACCTGCCATCAATTGTGCTTTAGGGTCAATTTTACCAGTAGTTGCTTTAGACAAAGCTGCCGTAATGGCTTGATTCATTAAAAACTTTTTAGCGCCAGCACCCATTATTCCTGATAATGCACCTGAACCACCCGCAGCACCCATTAAAGCTGGACCTGCAAAAGGTAAAGCTAATAATGCTAAAGGAGCTAATTTTTTTATTTTTGAACCCATTACAGATGATACTCTCTAGTTGTTAATTTGATGTGACTTCTGATTAAACCATTCGCTGCTAATCTTAACCATTGTACTGGTTTACCGATGCCAATTAAGTGTGTGAAAAATGTTCTATAGTATAGCATAGCTTCGTTATGTTTTCGTTTAAAGATTGAATCGATGACCCATAGTCTGTCGCCACTGTTCCAATCGTTATAACCAATCTCCCTGGTTTCTAAAAAATTCTTTTCGGTTTCCTCGTTTAAGAAAGCCCAATTTCTATAACCATATACACCGTCTTCGTCTCTATGGACCTTACATTGTCCTAGTGCTAATGATGGGTATATGTGGTAAAATATTTCTTTAACTTTAGCTCCGCTCCATACAGGATAATCATCTATGTATAAATCGATAACGTCTAGTATGTCGTTTATGTCATCCATATTTTACGCAAGGTGGTTAAACTTGATGACTAGTCTCCCGACTGAGCCCCTATAGGTGGCATCTCCAGTACGCGTACCGTGATGTCTTTGGTAAAGTATTCTGCCCATGGTTTGCCACAGTTAGAACAGTTACCTTGTGGTTCTTCTTCTGAATTTACCTCATTATCACAATTTTTGCAATAAGTTCTAGCATAAATTTCAGGTTGAATTACCGGTATTTGTTGTCCGTCTACAGTCTTATAAGTGATAGGTTTACCCTCTTTAATTAATCTCATTATGATATCTCTAATACTGACAGATGTACATGTATTTTAGCTGCAGTGCCCGCTGTTATATTAATAATGTCACCCTCATTAGCTACTAAAGGGTTTGTAATAAGCTCTATAGGATTACCAATAGGAAAAGAATCAGTGGTTAAACCAGTAGCTGGTAAACTCATACTAAACAAAGTTGATTCAGTATTAGCACCTGTATCACTATCCACATCAATAAAATTAATTGTTGCCAATACATTACTAGAATGTGAGTTGTATAATCTAATAGATTTAACAATACTAATTGTATTAGCTGGCGCCGTATACAACGTTGTTTTATTAGTGTTTGCTAATACTAAAGTTTTTGATAAAAATAAATCAGCCAATGAACCAGTTCCTTGCTAAAGTTTCGTCTTTAGTTTGTTGTTGATAACTAAAGTTAAGTTGTGTAACAATTTGTTCAAGCTCACGAATTAAAGTATCAAACGTTTGTGTTTCATATTCGGGTGTTGCTTGGGGTAATCTACCTATTACTATTTGTGCCATTATCTACCTCCATCTGGCTTAACATCTAAACGTAACGTACCAAACCGCCAATTATCATTTACCGCGTTACTTGATATAACTACATTAGCTTGACGACCGCGACCACGCGTATCTATTTTAGTTGTGGTTGGTGTAACCGTTGACACATTAATTCTAACGTTACTATAGTTAGTAACTTTTTTATTGTTGGTATGTGTTGCGGCAGTGGTAGAGCTAGTGCCACGAGTGCAACCAGTTAATGCACCGGTAGTACTATTATTAGCAGTGTAAGTTATTAATTCTGTACCTATTAATATTGTACCTGCAGCAGGAAACTGGGTTTTT
>Ga0196889_1000090_pt1 | contig 29486 bp, 38 predicted proteins | sample VirMetDEL_Nov_12_FD_166415 | JGI IMG/M metagenome (GOLD analysis project Ga0196889, IMG submission 166415) | Aqueous microbial communities from the Delaware River and Bay under freshwater to marine salinity gradient to study organic matter... | ecosystem: Environmental > Aquatic > Marine >...
AATTGCCGTTACTGCTGAAGATGTGCCGTTGATCGTGCAGGCTGCATCCTCGCGGTAGAGGGGCAATTCATCGCGGTAGATTTTACGGATTTGCTCTGGGGTGGGTGCGCCAGCGCCTATGCGGATGCGGGAGAGAGAGCCATTAGCTAGTGGAATAGCGCCCGATGCCCGCTGCCCGATTTTCAAGATTGCTGAACTGTTTGTCAGGTCATCAGATGCGGTTGCAGAATTTTCCAAGACGCCATTCACATAAACAGACGCCAATCCAGAGCGCCGGGTGCCAGTAAAGAATACCCATGTATTTGTATCAACGTCCGAAGTCCCGTCGATAATCACTGCGCCGGAGAATAAACGCATTTTCTGTGTGGAGTTAATATCAACACCAAACCTTGCGCCTGCCTCTGCCACATCCTGACGCCTGAATAATGTTTCCGCAGAAACGCCGCTAAACTTAACCCAACCCATCACGTAGAAATCCCCTGTCCCGAAATCCAACGCAGAATTATACGGCTGGGAAAGGTAGTTTGAGGCAGAGAACCCGGAATAGGCCATCGTCTCTGCGCCTGTCTCCACGGGGGCGACTGTGATTGTCCCGTTGACTGCCAAGCCATTTGCGTTGACGCTGCGGTCCTCGTTGGCGAGTTTTACGGATACGTTGTCTATCGAAACTGTCTCAGAAACTTGCCGGGATCGCAAACGAACATGTGTTGTTGTTGTTGTGGCAACGAAGGTGAAATAACTGTCACCCGCACCATCAGAGTCAGTAACCAACTGATTGCCGCCCGCTGATGTTCCCACACTAATTTGATAAGGTGTTGTATCAGTCACCTCACAAGAAAACACATACGTATTCCCCGCAACCGTAGTAAATGACTGGTCTGCCTGTGCTCTTCCGTCAGCCGCCCCATTCAAGTCAATGTAACCCGAAGCATTCCAGCTTATTGTTGCAGAGCCAGCAGAAGCCTCAGTCCACCCAGTAATATCAGTATCAAACGTCCCATTCGTGACCAGTTCTATACCAACCAGATCATCCTCGGATGCCTCGCACATGAACGCGCCTTTGATATCACCGTGCATCCAGCCTGTGGCGTAATCGTGGGCTGTGTAGGCAACCATGCCGTTTGCTGGGGTGGTGTAATCAAGGGCAAGGAATGTAAGCCCAGCAGTGTTGGTGCTGATAACACCGGGGAGATTTTTCGACACCGCCGACCCATCGTTACCAATGTTATACTTCAGTTCACCGAAGGCACTAATGGTTCCTCCGATATAAACTAAATCCTCTGGTAGTGATAAAAAACCACTGGTAAGGGACAAATCTGTATCAGGTATGTCAAAAACTCGGTTGTAAGATTGGTATGATCCTATAAAGGCACCATGGGTCATCCAAATCCTGTTTTCACTGTCGAAGTTGACTGTCCCGACAACGCCCTCTGAAGCGAATGAAATATCAACAACAGTCCCATCATCCTTAATGACACTCAAACCGCCGTCTGTACCAACCGCAATGGTAGGCACTGGCAGGCCCGTCTGGTCGTCAATGGGTGCGCCGGGGAGTGTGGTGATGGCTACATCGTTGGCTTGCCCGTTCACTAACAAAGGCAGGCTAAGGTCCAATGTTGCTGTTGTGCTTTGATCCCCGGTTAGCGGCGTGATGATGCCTGTATGGGCGGCGTTTCCTCCGTACCTACCAATAAAATCTCCCGCAAAATTTAAGAAGCACAGTCCGTTTGTCACAAGGTCGCTGCCGATATCTGCACCCCAAGCAATAACACCGTTGATCGCAGACAAACTTGTGACTGAGTACCCACCACGGAAAAACTGCGGCAGTGTCCCTGCCAGTTGATTAGTTATGCGCCACATTGGAACAGCAGGATCATCCAGATCATAAATCGTGACCTTGGTAGCCTCTGCAACAATCAACGCCTTAACCGGAAACTCCTGCCGTGCGCCTCGTGTGGCTGTGTTCAGGGTCTCATTATACCAAGACGTTTGCTGGCACCGATTACGCCATGCACCTCCGTCACTGTCCTGCGTGGTGTCATAGACAAATACATCAACTGCTGTGGCTGCAATAGTGTCCGCAATGGCGCTCAGATCATAACCTACAATCCCTGCGGCTTCGGCTGCTGCGAGGGCTGCACTTACGGCTGCGCTGTCACGGTATGCTAGGGCTAGATCACGAGCGGCTTCTGCGGCTGCTTCTGCTGCTTCAGCTTCAAGTTCAGAGGCAAGGGCAGCAGCGGCTGCAGCGGTAGCGTCTTCTCCAGAGCCAAGAATACCATCTACATAAGTCTTAGTAGTAGCATCTGTACCTGTAGTAGGAGTTGCAAGACCAGTGATCTGTGAGTTACCCATAGCGATAGCACCACTCATGGTACCACCAGTAAGGTTCAACTTGAGTGCATCTGCAGTATCTACATAAGTCTTAGTTGCAGCATCTTGAGCTAGGGTGGGGTTACCAAGACCAGTAATCTTAGAGGTGCCCATAGCGATGGCACCTGACATGGTTCCACCAGCCAGAGGTAGTTTAGTTGCAATACTATTAGTAATAGTTGTACTGAAAGCAGCATCATCACCAATAGCAGCAGCAAGCTCATTCAAGGTGTCAAGTGCACCGGGAGCAGCATCAATAAGTCCAGAGACTTCGGAGTCAACATAGGCTTTAGTAGCTGCATCTTGAGCTAGTGTGGGATTACCCATCCCTGTAATCTTAGATGTACCCATAGCAAGTTCACCACTAAGAGTCCCACCAGTAAGATTCAACTTAAGTGCGTCTGCAGTGTCTACGTAGTTCTTTGTTGCAGCTTCTTGTGCGGAGGTTGGATCAGAGACGTTAGTAATAGGGGTGTTGGTTACATCCAGTGTACCATTAATAGTTACGTTAGTGAAAGAACTCTCACCAGAACCAGCAGTAACATTACCTGTAAGGTCTCCTGTAACATTACCTGTGATATCCCCTGTAACAGCACCCACGAGAGCACCAGTAACATTTACGTCACCTGCTACGTTAGCATCCCCTGCGAGGTGTAGGTCCTTAAACTTAGCTGTAGCAGAACCAAGGTCTACATCATTAGTGGTAACAGGTACAAAAAGACCATCGGAGAGACGTACTTGCTCAACTGCCGCAGAGGATACCTCGACAAAGAAGCCTACACGGTTATTGCCTGTGTCTACCTCAACTTTATTAAGAGCGTCCAAGTCTGCGATAAGAGGGATATAAGAACCCTCGTCTGAAGAACCGTCATGCTTGTGGCCAGTAACACCAGTAGCATCAAAAGCAAATGCATCACGGATTTTATTGTATTCTGTATTAAGAGGGGAAGAACGAACTACCGCTGTAGGTACTAGGTCCGAGCTTGACTGTCTTGTATATCCAGACATTTGGTATCCTTATCTTTTATCTGCCATTGCGTAGCTGAGAACTAGGGCCTCAATAGAGTGACTTGCTTGTGAGTCTGTTGTTACATAAGTAATAGAGACCGATCTACCAGAACCTTCCACAGGTGTCCTACGGAGAGGGCTTGGGTTACCATCGTAGATACTAGTTGCATCATAAGTAGCAATGCCGTAGAAACTAGCAGCACCTTCAGTATTAAAACTGTAATCTGCAGGGCTTAGTGTGTATTCATCTTCGTAGTCGTAAGTAAGACCCATGGTTACATTGATAGCACCATCAGACCTTAGGTATGTGTACACCTCATGAACTACTTTCCTGTTGATAGGGTCATCCATGTGGTAGTATGGGGTTTGGAAAACAGATTCGATTGGTGTACCAGCAAAGGTATTACCTGATTCTTGCCTGTAGACTAAACCATTGGAGTCTCCGTGGATTACATACTCTTCATCACCTAAGTAACTAGAGTCCCCACAGGCCATATTAATACCGATAAGACGAGAGAACTCAAAACCTACTCCGCCTTGCCCAGTACGACGAAGGGCACCGATAACACCCAGAGACTCAGCATCTGGGAAGAACATGCGGAACTGGGACTTTTTATTAAGAACTAGTATAGAGGCCTTTGTCGTATCTTCTGTAACTGTGAGATTCTCAAAAATAGATTGAACTGGTTTGGAAATAGTGTTAATCTCTACATCACCAATACGATCAGTACCACTAATAGGACGGATACCATCGGGTCCAAGAAATAGCAGATCACCATTAAACTCTACTACAGAGTCTGGGGCGACACAACCTAGGTTCTTAGTAACATCTTGAAGGGCGAAGTCATCAAGAGAGGAACCAACTACTTTTTTAATATTATTAGTGCCAAAGATATAGAGAGTGTCACGGAAGGACTTGATGGCATTAATTTTAAAGCCTACATTGATAACCCCAGCACCACCAGCAGGAGTAAAGTCAGTAGGGTCTTCTGGGGCAGAGAACACTAGGCTATTAGGTTCTGCAGGATCGCCAGAGATAAACAAGTGGTTAGCAAAGGATTCACATAGAGATGGGTTAGTAAGTACGCTTCCACCAGTCACCTGAGTATAAGTTGTACCATCCCAGAGAGCCAGTGGGTTAATCCCATCAACTATTGCCAGTTTAGCTACACCCCAGTTCAACTTAGAAAACCTTACTTTAGCTACACCAGTCATAGTAGGAGAGCCAACAGTTGTAGGTGTTACCCAAGCAGATGTATTGTTGTCCCAGTAGTGGAAGTAGTTATTACCTGTTGTTGGTGCCCTGCAGCCAAAGATGCCATCATTGAGGTCTTCAAATACGACAAGACCTAGAGTAGTGCCAGTGCCGGGAAGAGTCCCATAGTCATTAGTAAACCCCTGAATACGTTGATACCCTCCACGAATGGAAGGCTCATAATTAATCAGACGGATAGCTGTACCGGGGAGTTGCGTTGCTTGAGTAAGAACATCAAGACTCGTATACAATCCGCCTGTACAAGAAACTGGAAAAGAGCGGATATCATCCATTAATTGAGTCGTCCTTTTCTCTTACCTTGAATCATAGTAGAGTTAGCATCCAAAGGTTCATCAATAAGAACTCGACGCATAGTTCCAATACCAGCATCAAAGGCTTGCTTATGGATCATTGCAGATTCATTATTAGAACGAAACCGCATCATGTACATCATAGCACCATCAACGATAATATGGTTAAACCTAGCAGGGACTACCGCTTCATCATTGTAGAGAGTAAGAGCTGTAGGAATTTTCCAGTAAGTGTACTCTACTTCGTAAGCTGCATCTGGTACTGGGGTGACACCAAAGGCTTCACCGTAGGTCTGATACACGAAGTAAGGCTCTGAGATACCTGTACCACTATCTCCATTCTCATCTTGAATCTTATGGTTCTGAATATATTGTTCAAAAGTAAGTGGTGTTAGTGTACGAGGTTCAGCACCCAGTGTATCATTCTTTTTTAGGAAGAAGGTATCATAGTCAGGAGAGGAGTAGTCTGAAGGGAAGTTATAAGTCTTCGTACCTGCTACTAGAGTCTCTGTGTATGCTTGTTTCAGGAAAGGCCATTCTTGACCTGTCTGACAGATTTCATAGATTGCATTATTAACTGCATTCTTAGCGAGAGCTTGGACATTACGTACTGTAGCGAATCCTTCACCACCAGTGTCCAAAGGAACCTCGTTCAACCTTGTCAGCACTAGATTTGTAAGAGTAACGAAGTTTGACATTGAGTTTCCTTGATAAAAAGGGGAAAGAGGGCCACCCTTTCAAGCAGCCCCCGATCTTTATTTAGACTTGGTCGCGGGCAACTTCAGCAGCAGTCTTAGAACCACCCATGCCGTCAACGTCCATCAACATTGCGAAGACACGGAGTTTACCAGCAGTGAAGCTTGCACCTGTACCAGCGAATGTCAAGTCCAGCGTATTAGCTGCACCATCAATCTGCGTAGTAGCAGCAGCAGAGATTGGACCATAAGCACCAACGGCAGCACCGTCAATATCAAATGCCACAACCCACTCATCATCATCTGTGGAAGTGCCAACGTCAACCGTAGCGTCAGTACCAGTATTCTGGACTGCAACTTCGAGGACTTCAACACCAGCAGCCATGATCATGGTATTCGCTGGGATAGACAGAACTTGAAGAACATCTGCAGTAGAGGGGGCAGGACCCTCTGCTACAAGATCAACTTCACGTTCAACCAAGTAAGGCTTACGACCGGGATTACCCTGACCGCCAACAGCCTGTACGTATGTAGTAATAGTAGCCATCGTCTAGGTCTCCTTATGCGAGATTATATTTAGCAGTTGTAAGCGCTTCTGGACGAAGAATCTTACGACCGTAAAGATGAAGACCACGGCAAATGTCAGCAAAGCTGTCAGGGTCACGGTAGGTCTCTGTCTTGTTGATTTGCTCAGCAGTTGCTACAGCAGAATCATGACCAGCTACGATAACACCATAGTCAGTGTTCTGGTTAGCAACCCCAGTTGTAGCAGCACCACCACCAACAACGGGAAGGTTGTTAGAGACGTAGACGCGGAAGCCATTCCAGTTATTCAGAACCAAGCCATTACGCAGGGCACCTGAATCACCAAAGTCTGCGTTCAGGAAACGAGAGTCTTCGTCCTGCAGAACTTCCATCAGTACTGGGTCAATCACCAACCAACGGCCAGCTTTATCAACACGCTGTTGATCCAGAAGACGGCCCATACGGTTAATCAACATAACCGGAGAGACATATTCTGTTGGCAGGGCAGTAGCACCGGGCAAACGAGCAGCTACGGGGATCGAGTGATCGCCAGCAGAACCAGTTGTGATGTTACCAAAGCTACCTTTGATGATCTTCATTGAAGTCAGCAGTTCATCGGAACCAGCAGTAGAGACTGCCTTAGAACCGTTCACAACGTCATTCACAGTGTCTGCGTTCGAGTGCAGAGCGGACTGCTTATAACCTGACAGGTAACCCAGAGCTTCTTGGTCGTGTTGGTCAGCCAGACGGTAGGCTGCACGGTTAGTAGCAAGGTCCATGAAGTTTACGTGGCTGTGGGCCTCTTCCAGATCGTCAATCTTGAAAGCAAAAGAGTTAGCTTTGTCGATTACCAGAGAGAAGTCCTCATCATCCAAGTCTTGTGCTTGAATCTGAGAGCCGCGCTTGTACTCACTTACGGTGATTTCAGGCTCTTTGATAATACGTACTGTATCACCCTGAGAAGCAATCTCACCAAAGTAGTCAGAGTTAGAGATATCGCCTACGACTGTAGACTTACGGAAAGCCAGTTGGACTTTCTTCGAGTAGATAACGGAACTGAAGTTACCGTTTGGAAGGTTACCATAACCTCCTGCTGTTGCAAAAGCCATCATTATTCTCCTATGATATTTGGCTGAATTAGAGCTAAAGACATACAAGAAGAGGCTGTCGGTTTCTAGGGTGCATCAATATCTCAGTCGGCCAACTTTGATATCAACGGGCCTATACTCAGGCAGGTGATTCTACTTATTGTTTACTCTTGTAGTATTTGGGGATAAAAGAGATAGGGGTGTCCACAGTGGGAGGCCCTATTCTCCTTCGTACCCTAAGTTATACTGCTTGTTACTTAGAAGTCAAGCAATAATTTAAGTTAACGTGCACCACCAGTTAGATCGTAGAAACCGGGGGTTTTCATGTCTTTCTGAATCTGTTCCCAATTCTTCTCAAAAGCCTTATCTGTCATCTTCTGGACATCACTCTCTCGGAAGGTAGCCTGACCTGCATTTACCTTGGGGGCAGAACCGGGACGAGACGGGATTGCAGATGCAGCCTCACGGGTAGACTTCTTACGTGCAGAAGGTGTAAGACCGTTATCCACATTGTACAAATCAATAACACGTACAACAGAATCAGGATCGTCCTCATTCTCGTAGAGTGCATCTTGTACCCACTTAGGTTGTTCTGCTACCCAATCATGGAACTCGTCAGAACCCTTAAGTTCATTGAAGTTTGGATGGGCTTTAATAATAGCAGCTTCGGCCTGAGCACGGTTAGCTTGCTCCTCACGTTCATCCAGTAGTTTAAGACGGGCATCAGCAGCTTCAAATTTCTCCGAGGCTTTACGATCTGCAATAGTCTCAATAATACTAGCTACATCAGGATACTTCTTAGCCCAAGCTGTAAGCTCTTCTTCTGTCTTAGGTGGTTTAACTTCTTTACCTTGACGCTCAAGGGCAGAGATACGATCTTCTAGTTCTTGTTTCTCTTTAGCTGCATGACGGCGAAGATCACCATAACGTTTCTTAAAGGTTTTCTCCTCAGAAGTTAGTGTCTCATCCTCAGGCTCTTTAGCCTCTACCTTCTCTTCTGTCGTAGTCTCTTCTACAACTTCTTCTTCCTGCTCAACTTCTTCTACAGGAGCTTCACCTTTCATCAGTGCTTCGAGTTCAGCTTCTTCTCGCTTAATCCGATCTTGATTAGGACGAACAGAGTTAGGTTTGATCATTACTTTATTAGACATTTTATTTCCTTATGTTGGGGCCTGCGTGATTGCAGGGTAGCCTTATTGTCTCTATCTTTATTTAGAGGCTAGACCTTTTTTCTTTGGTGTAGTTTTCTTCTTGGTTGTTTTCTTAGGTGTAGGCTTCTTTACGAAACCACCTTTATTCCTTTGACCACCACCGAGACCTTCTTCTGGACCTGCAGATGGGCCTGTAGGAGCAGCTTCCGCTTGACCTGAAGTCTCTGTAGGGGTGGCTGTAGGAGTAGCTGTAGGAGTGGTGGTAGTGGTACCAGTTTTTTCTGCCTTAGCTTCCTGATAAGAATTATAAGCTTTGTCACCGTCAGAACCAAAAATAGAGTTAATGGCATTTTCTGTACGGCCCCAACCAGCTTTAGCCTCTGCAATACTGGCGTCTAGTGCTGTAGTATCTTCACCCATATCCTTTCCGATACGAGATGATGCATTTGCTGCTGCTACAGCTGCGACATTTTGGCCCGCGCTCCCTAGCCCTACAAGACCCCCTACAACGCCGGGAGCCATACCCATAATACCATCCCCTATCGTATCTTTACCAAGAGCAGCAAAACCTACGGCATTAGGGTCTTTACCGAGAGCTTCTGCGTTAGCTTCACCCCAACTCTGGGAAGGTTCATCATTACCTTCTTCAGCTGGACCACGATTGGCCAATTCATTAAGAAGTTTTGCTTCAGCTTCAGTAGACTCTGCAGACTTTTCTTGTTGAGCTTCTGCTGCAGTTTCTTTAAGTGTGAAACCTTCTGGGATAGGTGTATCAGGTTTACCATCAACAAAGAGGATCAAACGAGACTCACCAGAGGGTCCTACATACGTTTTGTAGGTAGCCCTACCTGAACCAGCAGAGGTGGCACTCCCTGAGCCGTAGGACGAGCCTACAGAGGCCCAATCAGTAGGGTTAAAGGTAGATGCAGGAAGTGATGGTGTTTCTACTGCACCACCTTCAGCCATTTGCATTTCTGGTTGACCTTGTGGGGCACCACCCATAATCTCTTCGAGCATAGCCATTTCTTCTGGAGAGAGTTCTTCTTCACCACCCATGGCAGGCTCTTCAGATGGTTCACCACCCATACGACCTTCTTTATCCATTTTATCCAGATCACCTTTGGCTTCCGAACGAAGGTTCTCAAAGAACTTAAGACCAAAGTACTGGACTACATCAGCAGGTACAACGTACTCACCAGCAGACAACTTAGCGTCTAGGTCATCACGGACTTCTTCAGCTTGACTGCCGGGGGGTACTTCATTACCACTTACCGGATCAACGTCCATCCCATCATCAACCATCCCACCTTCTTCAAAGAGGCTCATTTGTTTTTCCATTGGTACTACTCCACCTTCTGCATACTTATCTTTATTAATATCTTCATGGATAATTCTATCCAAGTCCTCTAGGGCTTTTACCCCAGATTCCCCTGCAGTAGCTTTAGGCCAATTCACCCCACTGGACATAGCCCTCTTAAAAGCTTCTTCATCAGAGAGTATTTCACCTTCCCAAACAGTAGGGATGAGATACTCATATTCCCCATCACCCATAATAACTGTTCGTACTGTAGAGGTGGAGCCATCCTCATTCTTGACGTATTTACCCTCAGACAGAGATTTCTTGTGGTGTTCTGTAATTGGGTTCTTTAACTCAAGCTTCTTATCCGCCATTTACTTTCTCCCTTAGCTGCAGCAGAGAACGTAGGGCCTCTATGTTACCTTGGGTAGCACGAAGGTCCCCATACTCTTTATGCTGCTCTAGTGATCGGTGTGCCATACGGATACGGGTCTCGATTTCTTCTTTGAAAGCTTGCCAGAGTTCTTTGTCGTTCACGAAGGGTTTTAGGTTCATTGTGGCATACCTCCACCAGTATTACCACTAAAGCCTTGCTCACCGGGGACAGGAGCCTGACCAGTACCAATAGTACCACCACCAGCACCCGTAGGATCACTAGCTTGAGCACCAGCAGGAGGTCCACCGGGAGGAGGAGTACCGGGAGGTCCACCGGGAGGCATACCCTCGGGAGCAGGAGCTTGGAAGCCTTTAAGAATCTCAGCTTGGATTGCAGCCTTCTGCATAGAGTTTGTAACCTTCTCAGGGTCAAGGTCCATGCTACGTGCAATCTCACGAATGATATAATCCATCTTAGCAAATGGTGCAAGTGCAGGGTTCTGGACAACACCAAGGAACTGCATAAGACGTTGACTACGTACTTCATTAGCCATCAAGGAATCAGTACCAGAAGCCTTAACCTCAAGGTCACCTTTAATGTCTGGGTCGAAGTTGAATTGCATGTTAAAGTTGAAGAGTGCCTTACCCAGAGGGGCAAGAAGGTAATCATCTACGTTCTTAACCACTGTACGGATAGAACCAGAAGCAGCAGACATAAGCATGGAGATACCAGAGGCTGTACGTCCTACACCACTAACACCTGTCTGACCGTGTGCAAAGGAGGGGAAGCCTGTAGACTCATCAGCCAGTACACGAGCTTTGTCAAACATCTGCATATTCTCGTTAGAGACGTTAGGGAAGTTTGTACCAAAGATAGACTGACCGGGGGCACCGCCTTGACGACGAAAGACTTTACCGGGATACATTTTAAGGTCCTGACCGGGAACCAGATTAGTTTCATCTACTTCAAAGATCAAGTTACCTGAGAGTGCAGCGTTGTCAACAGCCATACGCATAAAGCCATTCATCAACAACTGTGTGTCTTCCATATTCTCAGCTACACCTACACCAAAGATAGAGTAAGGGTTCACTTCATAAGGAACTGCATAGTAAGGGATATTGACAGGGGTGAAAGGGTTCATGACAAGACGAAGTACACGACCATTGCAAATCCAGATATTGACGCTAATCTCTTCACGATCTTTAAGGGAAGCTGGAATCTTTACGTCATGATCTTTGAGGACATCACGGTCTACGTTACCCCAGAACTCCAGTACAGAGAAACGCTCTGAGTTGGAATCTTGAGAGTCATCCTCCATTACCTGTTCCCACCACTCTTTAGTGTAGGACTCACCCATACTAATGGCAATATCAATCTCATTGCTACGGAACTGAGGACGGCGTTTGAGGCCACGGATTTGAGATCGAGAGAGCTTGTGGCGTTCTACTGTGTACTCGACTTCTTCCATAGTATTTGCATCAGGGTCTGGGTAAAAATTCCAGATAGATACATTAGATACCATAGGTACATCTTTAAAGGTAGGATCATAGTTTCCTTCTTCATCCCAGTTAGGGTACTCTTTGTTGTGGGCGAAGGGACCCTTCATTACACCAGTACCAAAGAGGGCACACTCAAAGGCAGCAGAGCGAAGGTGCTTAAGTGCTTTAGACTCTTCTAGTTGGTCATGGATTTGCTTTTCCATCTTCTTAGCTGCAACCATAGCAGGTTCAAAGGTAACAGAGGTGGGAGTCTGACCGGGACCGGGAATAAGGTTCTCAAAGACCTCAAGTTCTTTCTTGAGTGGTCCAAGACGTTCACGGTACTCTGCAGCAGTCTCACCGGGGAGTAGTGGTTCCAAACCTTTTTGTTGAGAAGCCTCAGCTACATTAGGTGCATTCTCTACGTGTACTGCTTCTTCCACACCCTCAGGGAGAGTAGTTGGATTAATAGTAATAGGGAATCGACCACCACCAAGAAGTACCTCAGTGATTTGACCATAAGCAGCTAGTACTTTTGTCTTAGTTACTTTGACAAAGACTTGAGACTTCTCAGAGTCAGTAAACTGTACGTCAGGTCCATAGATACCACGGTAGTTACGGTAAGCTTGTACCCAACGCTCTTCGTCAGCATATCGTGCATCTTCAGCCTTATTAAACCGTTCAGTCACATAGCTTACGATACTGCCAGCAGAACTATCTGTTGCATACTCTCCAGTGGTGTCTTTAACGCCAATGAGATTCTCTTCGTCTACTTCTACGTTCATTTTCTATTCCTTAGTACCCGAAGGTTGAGTCTGCAGCTTGGAAGCCATTTTGTCTTGAGTGTTCTGCTGTGTGACTGAAGATGTCACTGCGAGGTCTTGTCATGATGCCGTAACGAAGAGCGTCATAGAGGTGGTCTTCTGCATTAGTATCTACATCCTCTGCATTATTCTTACTAAGTGGGAGAGAAGGTAATTGAGAAATGAGGTGTCTACAAGTGTTGAAGAATACCAACTTAGGTTCCTCTGTCATCTCGTCTATTGCAAGCCTACGGTGTAGTTCGTTCTTACCTGCCACACGAGAGCCTGCGCTTCGATCTGAAGGCCTCCATCGGCATCCCCTGATGATCATCTGCTCAGCTAGACTTGGGCCTGTATCCCCCCTCTTATGCCAGAGAGAAGAGTCAAGTACTCCATAACTAATACGGTCTCCTTGCTCTGCCCGAAGGATCATTGGTGCAAGGTCTGCTGCAGTGACTTTGGAGACGTATAACTCTCGGTAAACGATAAGCTGCTCAGAAGGGCTAATAGCAATCCAAACAACACCAGTATGGGAACTGTATCCGTAGTCCGCTGCTCTAAACCTAACCCACGAGTCTGGTATATCAAAAGGTTCGATAACATGATCACTCACATTAAATTCTGGGAAGGCTGCACCTTCAGCTACACTCCAGTCACCTTCGAGGAGTTGGCGTCTTTGGTGTTCTGGTAGGGAAAGCAGGTTAGCTTCATACATACCATCTTCGGAGAGGTACGGGTTATCAAACAGGGTAGCAGGAATAAACTTGCGCTGGAAAAGGGCTTGTCCTTCTTTCTTAGAACCTGCAGGCCAGACAAGAGGCTCTCCGTCAATACTCTGTGCATCAAACTTAGTGTTGTGTGGGGCAGGATTAATAAAGGTTTTCTTTACCCAATGGTGCCCGATACCTCCGGGGTTTGTTGTAGCCCGTTGAATAAGATCAAGTCCTGAGTCCTTAGAAGTACGGAGACGAGAACGCATGTAGTCCCAAGCAAAAGGGGTATTCCACTGAGTAAGTTCGTCAAAGCCAATCCAATTAAAAGCCTGACCTCGGTAACGCTCAACGTCATCATCCCTGTCAAGATAAGACATCCAGAGAGTAGCACCAGAAGGAAACACCCAAGTCTTATCTCGCTCAAGGAACCTAGCACCGGGGATAGCTGCTGGGTACATCTTTTTAGAGATAGAGATAAGTTCACGAAGTTCTTCAGTACTACGACGAACAAGAAGCTTACTAGACTTGGGGTTGTTCACATAACGAACTGGGTCTGCAACAATAGCAAAAGACTTACCACCACCAGCAGCACCCCCATAGAGAACCTCTTGCTCTGAAGCTGACAGGAAGTCTGTCTGAGGTCCCGGGTTAGGTTGGAAGATAATCTGCTGAGCTTTACTTACATCTATTGGGGCAGGCTTGGCAGACGCTGGCAAAGAGTTCGTCATCTAGTTCTTCCTCCGTTGGAGTTCTTCGGCCTACCCGGGACTCTTCAATCTTACGGGCCTTCTTATAGGCAGACCTGAATTGCTCCAGCAGTCTCTTTGAGTCGATTGACTCCTTAGCCCTCTTCTGTTCAGACTTAACCCTGAGGCTAAGGCCTACGTGAGAGAGGTAACGTCCTGACTTATTAGATAGCCAAGCCGAAACATCACGAAGGGAGTAACTCTTAAGATACTCCTTGGCCTGTTCGAGGAGGATTAACTCTTCTTCTACAGGTAGGAGTACCATTGAGTCCTCTGGGTCTTCTTTGTACCCGAAGGGAAGGAAACGTCCGATACGAACAATGGGGTAGAATTTATAACCTACATCGGTCTTATCAGGTGCAGCGACCCTAAAAAGGTCTTTACGCTTTTTTGACATATTAACTCTTTGGTGGGAGGATAAAAATAGGGTCCTTAGCTGTCACTTCTACTTTTTCAGTGGCTTTGTAACCCCCGCGATCTAGCAAGTCTTTAGCAGCAGAGAGACGTTCTTTGCCACCAATAATTGTAGGGTCGTCTACGATCTGGTTGATTGTGTAAGCTGCCTTAACCCCAGAGTTAGCTAGAAACTTCTTTACGAGTTTAGCAATCTCATCTTCGAGGGAGTCTACAATTTCCCGTGTTGGGGTGTTGTCACTGTAGCCAGCAAGCTTCTTGGCTTTAACAAAGTCACCTTCGGCTTCATTAAAGAGTACGTCTAGGAACTTCTGTTGTTTCTCTGTCATGTTAATACCCTATCGCTCTTATTTGGCTTAAGGACTTTTGTTTATTCAAGCGGTCGACCGCACGGTTGTATTTAGCAGTAGTAAGCGGCAACCTTAGTTCTTTTCGTTTAGCGATAGTCATATCCTCCCAGACCTCACGGGAAGGCAGGTCAACCTTAGGGATATTCCGGGGATCGGTTGCGTCAAGGTCCACAGTAAATGCAGAGAGGTCCATCCCCGTGTTACCCTCACCAACCATATCTGCGGTAGACTGCTTGTTCGTCATATCTCTTTTTTGTGCGGTCAGTTTATCCGCATTAGCTTTTAGCATACGTTGAAAACGGAAAGTGTCCGCAGGGAGACCCTTCAATTTTTTCTCCTTACTTCCCATAGCATTGTACTGTTCTAAGGTAGGCATCTTAGAAGTGCTTGCAGCTTTAGGACGCTCTGGCCCTTTAGCTTCAGAAGTCCTTCGAGCTTCTTGTTGGAAAGTTTCCGCATTTTTACCACCCTGAGACATTAGGGTAGGTGTCCCATTTGGGGAAGCACTGGTGTACTTACGTGCCTGCTCTTTAGTCATAGTCGGCTCTTTAGTAGAACTACGAGGAGAAGGTCGTTTGCTCTTTGAGGGGGAGGACTTAGAAGCAGGCTTTGATTCTGTCTTTTTACCTTTAGCCTTTGTATCACCTTTGAAGATCTTTGTCAAGGTGCTAGAACCAGAAAAGAATCCAGAATCATTAGTACCTGCAACTGTCTTGCCAGATTTGTTTGTTACTTGTGTGCCATCCTTGTTCAGAGTGTACCCTGCTTCAGTAATAGCCTTACGGTGTTTGTTTAGATTAGGCATTGTTTATTCCTTAATTAACGAAGTTCGTCCCAAGCAGAGTAGTTGAGAGCCTCAGGTGTTTTTACGTAGCCAACAGTGACAGCACAACTCACTGCACCTGTAGTAACTAGCTCAAGACGAGCATCTCGCCACCCACGCACACGTCCACCAAAGTTAGCGGAGAAAGTAATAGGAGCGTCAGTTAGTACAGCAGGACCAAAGATATTTACTGAGTTAGTTCCATCAGTAAGTGTCAGGGTAGTTGTAGCACCATTAACTCGATCTGCAGTAAGAACTAGGTCAGTAATAATAAGACCCCCATTTAGGGGTGCCTCAGCTACAATACTAGTACCAGAAGAAGCCCTCTGTACAGCTTTAAACTGGGCGACAAAGTCGAAAGGCCCTACAGTTGTAAGACAGTTCAAGGTAAACCTGTTTAGTGCCTCTGGTAGGTAGACATCCTTAATAGCTACATGTTGACCACTAAGTGCATCTGATATGTAGGTTTCAATAGCCATTAGTTATTCAAATCTATAAGCATAAAGGAGATTCGGCAATAGGCAGTACCAGAAGTGTTATCCGTGATAAAGGTCATATCCATTGTGTCATTAGGCCCGAGGATAATAGAACCCTCCTTGCGGTAGGATAGCTGACTATTGCTGTCTACATACATACGGTCGAACTCTGTTCCAGTACCCGTCAGTGTAGGATTAGTATCATAAGCAGTTATGTCTGCAGAGTTACCACTTGACCTGTTCATATTGACTGGAGTAATTGCAGAACCACCTGAAGCATAAACCTTTTCAAAGCTGAAAGTCCAGTAGTTAGCAGTATTACTTCCAATAGCAGTACCTCCAGCTACGACTGGAACTTGAACCCGAAGGTACGCGAGGACCAGACTAAGTGTTGGGCTATTGTTTTTGAGATGACCAACCACATTAGTGCCAGAGGTAAGACCAGCATCAAAGAACTGAGCTTGGTACATCTGTCCACGGTAGCGACTAATAAAGTGCTGGAGGGAGAGGCTCTCGGACTGAACCAAGAGTTGATTATCGTTAGAGATAAGAGCTTGCTTACCGTCTGAAGGATTCTTAAGTGTTACGCCAGCCATTATATTGTAACCTCTTCATAGCATTGAATTGTAAGATTAACTTGAACAGAGCCTGTAACTGCCCGAAGTGAGAAAGAACCACCCGGGGCGATAACAAAGTCAACATTAAAGTTGAAGTTAGTTGTTTCTGTAGAAGTCAGGAAGATTCGGTCAATCAGTTGTCCGTTAGTCAGTCCTGTGATATCTGATCCACTTTCCACAGTAGCAGAGAGGGTCCTAGCAGAAGAGGTATTGGCATTTACTGGAAGAACTGTCGTCCCACCTACTGTAGTGCCAGTTGGATTACGGTAAACTTCCAGAGTTTCTGCAGAAGCTACACGGTAATCAAAACCCTCGATAATAAGGTTGTTTTCTACGCTGGTGTTCTGCAAGTAGAAAATAACATCATTGGTCCCAGTAGCAGTTTCTTCTACTACGATGTGGTAAGCCTGACCATTAATAGTATTTGAGAAATGCTCAGCAGTCTGCGTAATTGCAGTTACATAGAGTCGGTTATTACTGTCTACTTTAGTTGTGTAGCCAGCGCCAGTGCCGTCTTCAATTATCGCCATCGAAAGATTCCTTATCTATTTCTACCCCAGAGATTAACTCCAGTAGAAAATTCATTTTCCTGAACTCAGACCTCATATCAAAGAGTAGTTCAGTTTGTTTCAGTGCAGCAGCATCTTGGATACTGAGTTTGCTTAAGTCAACACCAGTAACCCTACCACCTATAAAATAGTCAGACATTAAGCTAGTGCCTCCCCGTAGGTTTCCCTGACAGCAATATAGGAAGTGAGGTTACTGCCGATAGAGGCGCTAACTATAATCTTGTCTGTGGGGTTTAGGAATATCTTATCTTCGTTATTGACGACATAAAGAATAGAGTTAGGCTCCACACCAAATGTATCTACTACCTTATAATAATCACCAGCTTGGGAGTTATAAACTTCTACCGTTACGCTGATGGACACTGTCTTAGGATTAGAGATGGTAAGAAGATGTACCTCACCCTTGTTCTTAGCTGGACAGGTATAGAGTACAGTACCACTAGCCCCAGTAGCAGTAGAAGCTACAAGAGCACCAGTATTACGAGACTTAGGGTGATGATGATTCTCCATTACCACTTAGCCTTATCTGCCACAGCTTTACACACTTCAATAAACCTTTCTTGGCTATAGGATTGTTTCATCATATTCACCTCAGACGTAACCCACTGTACATTGCCTTCTATGTAACCTAAATAGCTATCAATCCTATCAAGGGAGGCGTTGTTATTCAATCTCATTGCGTCGAGACTGATACCGGAGAGAGCACACTCAAAATCTTGTTTGATAAGTAGGTCAGCTAGATACTCAAAAGACACTGTGAAGTCTATACCTCTTGTCTCTGCACCAATCTTATATTTATGTGCAAAAGACTTACGCAATACTCCCTTGTAGTAACCCTTGTGTCCGTTGTTCTCTGGGTCTCGGTTAGAGCAAGCTCTGCATCGTTTACCTAATTTCTCTGACTCTACCGCGTAGCACTTTCGTAGGTACGCTTGTTGTTTTCCACACTCAGGGCAGTCTTTAGCAAACTTGCCACTTTTAAGTTTCTTCACCACTTAATTTTATCCGACCAGTAGGCTGCTGACATCTTTCCCTTGGCAATATTCTTACCATGACGAGCCTTAAAGCTAGCCCGCTTTTTCTTCATCTTGTCAGACTCACCAGCTTTAGGCTTACCTGCAGTCTTAGCGCCTTGTTCACCAAAGCGGATAGTCTTAGTCTTGTCACCTTCTTTAGCCACAACAACGTGAGACTTCTTAGGATGGTCTGGAGTACGCTTAGGCTTGTTGTACCCACTGACCCCTGCTTTGGCTAGCTTAGCATCTTTTTTCATTTCTTTTTACCTGCAGTCTTAGTACGAGGAAAGCTCCGGTTCTTAGCCTTAGACTGCACACGAAGATTAGACTTCTTGTTGTCCTTGGCGTTCCCATTTTTATGATCTACATCCTTACCAGCTACAGCTACTCCAGCCTTCTTAAGCTTAGCCCGAGCAGCATTACGAGAAGCACGTTTCTTCTTCTGGTCAGCAGTAGCGTGGTACTTACCTTCTTGCTTGTAGTCTCTTTTATACGACTTCGAGCTAGGCATTATTTCTTCCTCTTAAAGTTCTTTAGAATTGTACCGGGGGTATCAGTTGTCCATCCGATAATAAAAAGTAGGATTGCGATAATCCAGACCCAAGTAGGTAGTTCGTAGTTAGTCTCGTTCTGTACCTGCTTAATCTCTGGGGTCCTACTAGGTGGCCTTAGACTTACATCAACACCTTCACCAGATGGAGCAGAGACTAAGACAATTTTATTTTCCCCAAATTTTTGCTGGGTAGAGTTACCTATCGTCTGGGTATTCTCCTTCCCCACTTGAGTGTTCGCCGCTACGTTCGGACCCCCTCCGGTCAGGAGACTGAGAGGACTTGCCCCACATCCCGCCAAGAGGAGTATTAGAACCAGACTTACCAAACCAGTCCATACCGTAGGCAAGTGCAGCAAAGGTAAAGGTAGGCCATACAAGGGCTTCGACAATCTCAACATCTTTAGTCTCCACGACATATGCAAGGAAGATGAAGAGTAATAGAGCTACTTCCCTCTTAAAAGTTTTCTTGGTAGATGGTGGTGAAGATTCGGTTGACAAGTTCTGGCTCCTTCTCGGGGAAGGTACAAAGGTGTGTAGTCCTAATCTCTACCTTGTCGTAGTACTTACCCTCTAGGTCAATAGAAATCTGTAGTGCTTGGTCACCCTCTTCACGATTGAAGGGTACAGACTTATCCAGATCAGTATAATTAAGGTAGCTAGGTACACCTTTATTAAACCCTACTACTGCGAAGTTTTTAAGCTCACACTCTCCTACTTTATAGAAGGTATAGATAATCTCTAGCCCAGTTAGGCCTTCCCAGTCAACATGCACTCGTTTGACCTTCGTATAAGGTTGAGTTTGGTTCCACTCTGAGAAGTAAGGAATGAAGTTGATAAGGGATACAATCAGAAGAAGTGACCACCCTAAGACCAGATTATGCTTACCCAAGGACGAACCCTCCACCAAGAGCAAAGCCGATAGCAGCCAGTATTAAGGCAGAGATAATAAGCCTCACAAGCCACTTCAATGTATCCTTGATATCGTAAAGGTCCTTAGCGATGTTATCACTTCTAACTCGTTCTGAAGCCACCGACACTTCCAATAGATTTAATCGTGTTACATGGTGACCGATAGAAGCTTCAACACCATTTACCCGCCTTTTTAGATCATCGCTATCAGTCATTACTTGTAGCTCCGCCAAGCTAGCTGGTAGTGTGGCTTATCCCACCCCCACTTAGCGTAACCCCATTCAAGGTCTACCTTGAGGTCACTGGCAGCATCAAGCATAGCATCAGCTACGTTCTTCCACTGGAAGTCTGGATAGCTAAGACGGTGTGCAATAGGATAGGGTACGACATCAACAGCATGACCAGTGATATGACGGGAGTTCATCGTCTTGGAGAAACCCTTCTTCACCAACTGCCTCTGTCGTTCAATAGTACGAAGTCCCTCAATCACAGTAAAGTCTTGATCAGTAAAAGAGATAGCACGTTTGACCACAGCATAGAGATCAGGATGCACACCACTCAAGTTCTTCAAACTTCTTTTTCCGAGTGTGTAGCTCATTCCCAGTCTCTCTTTCGTTTAGGGTCCTTGACGTCACTAGCCTTCAGCATACCTTCAAGATACATACATCTCTCCATTCGATCAAGGTCTACCCAGTCACCTGAGTAATTGTAGTACGCATTTCTAGCGTAGAAGACATCTGAACGGGGGATATGCATGTGATCAAAGTTATGAATCTTATCTGAGATAAGAGCCTCATAGACTTCTTCAAGTATCATGTCGCTTTGTGGGGTTTTCATGAAGTTATACTCATTAAGGTTTGGAAGTCAACATAAAATAAGAGGGGACGACAGAAGAAACTAGACTTAGCCCTATAAGCCCCCTACTTAAAGTTTAAACTCTAAGCTCATTATTATTTTTATACGACAAAGGTAAGAACAGGACTAGAGTCAGTACTTTAAGTTTCAACTTTAAGTTCTTATCATCTCTTATGAACCAGATAAGTAATAAAATCTCTTAGCAGTACTTTAAGTTTAAGCTTTAAGTTATCTCTTTAAGTTCTTTATTATCTTTATATACTTAGTAATATTAAAACCTTAGAGTTTAAACTTTAAGTAGTCTCTTTAAGTTCCCTAAAGGGAGTTATACCGCATTTTGGTCCTTTTGTCAAGCTAAATATTTACAAGAGTGGTAAAAAAGTCACTAAGTGCGACAACGTGTCACACCTTAAACTAACATTTCTTTCCAAATCCCCCTAATTGGTAATAAAACCTAGCCAATTTTACCTTTCAGACCACCTCTCCTAATAACTGAGTGCTTTCCCCCGCCAAACCCCTAAGATTTACCCTCCATATCTAGAAGTATCCTCACAGCGATCCTCAGGAGGCTCACAGGGGTACCTCTAAGTGCTAGGCTAGGGCTACCCCCGAAAGATCGTAAAGGCATTCTAAGGCCCCTTACAGAGCCTCTAACTTAATTTACTCACATTTCCCATTAATTGAACGCTTGTTCTTTTAAATAAGGCCTATTTAGCTATAATTCACTCCCCTGTTAACAAGTTTAAAATACCCCCCGCTGTCATTGGTGGTATATACGTACGTACCTAGGTGCCATGGCCCCTGCCTCCCCCCTACAACCTAAGGGTTATACACGTGTTGGTTTCCCGCCGAGGATACAATACAATCACACGAAAAGGAGAACAAAAAGAGAACACCATACGGGTGCGAATGTTAATGCCTGTTACATTATTAGGTTGTTCACTCGCAGGAAAGAAAGTTTCATGTAACTACCATACCACATATCACACACTACATACCACATACCGTACACCGAATGTAACATACAAGACAACCAACAGGCGACTAAATATATCTTCACTCTACTGCTAACATATCCAAGCCCATAGCGGCGATATAAGGGGGCGCAAGGGGGCGGCTTCAATCTGATATAGAACGACTAGGGGGCGCACCGACTTGACAGCTTAGCGGGCTTGTTTCGCGGTATTCACTTCTGTTCCTATCTTGTTCATTCTTTATCCGATCACATTGTTTCAAGGTTTAAGCCATCTTGTAACATCCCGTTACTTTGTCGCCTATCTGCCTATTATTTAATCACATTCAGTTTATTGAATATAACGATTAATCTGTTGACGTGTCTTTCTTGCAACACAATAGGAACGAATCAGGAACGGTATCCTTCAGGTATAGTTAGGGGTCCACTACTGTCATCCCTAGTTGATCACCTCTAGGTTGCTGGAATGCTAAAAAACCGTATACTATATAATATAAAAAGGACTACCTTAAGTTGCACTAAACTAATTTCACAACCTACAGCAGAAAATGGGGGACCGAATCAGGAACGAATCAGGAACAAAGTAGAACATAGGTCGATTTATCCTTTGTTTTCAATCACTTATAAGAAAGTAAAAATAGTTGTTTACCCCAATCAAGACCTGTGATTTAAGTGATTCATCGAAACGGCCCAAACGGAACAGGGGGTCGGGACGGTAAGCCCCCACGGGACTAAGGGGGTCGGTGCTGGATAGAAAGTTGAATTGGATCGCTTGCGGTGTCTAAGAAGGTTGCGACTGGATTAGATGCGGAGTGAAAAGAGGATACCGGAAATCAGATCAACGCCAACGCTCTTTGACATTTTGTGCCCCTAAGGCAATCTGAACTTCCTAGGTGAAAACCGATCATGGACGTATGACAAAACGCGGCTCCCATTGTGGCTGGTCCAGATTAATAGAAAACAGTGGACTGGTCGCAGGTCGTGGTAAACACGGGGCTTGCCAAAACCCGCCAGTATAATTCTGGACGTGCAACGATTGTACGCCATGAGGGGGCTATGGAATTATAGCTAGGTCACAATCTTTTAGGTTGTGCCTTATGATGTAATTCTGCATCTTTAAAAGGAATGATAAGATGATGACTTCTACAATGAACGCTGTAAATGTATCGACCGCTAATGCTCTGACCGTGACCACGCAAGTTGACACCAAAGCCATGAAAAAGCAAAGCCGTGCTTGGTGGACTGCACGTAAGAATAATGGTGCCAATATTATTGAAGGCACAATCGACCGTATCCGTGTCGCTAAAGGTCCTGACGGTGATTGGACGTTGCTTGCAAACCACCTCGCCAATGGTATCGCAGACGGGGACCGCAAGGCGGTATCTAACTTGCGGATTGTTTGTGAAGCCGTGTTGCCGGGGATCAAGATTGACGTGGACAAGAAACAACCAACCGGATTGCGTGTAACAATTGGGGATGCTGATATTAATGAAGGTGCTGTTGCCAAAGTGATGGCGCTGGTCCAGAAGAAAGTTTCATTGGGTGGCACTGCGATCAAGGCGGCTCTTGCACCTAAAAGTGAGGAAGATGCTGCACCTAAATCAGCCGAACAAACACATGAATTTGCAGTATCCACAATTGAACGAACCACAAAATCAGCCGTGGACAAGGGCTATGATGAATTGGCTGTAAAGATGGAGATGCAGGCACAATTGACAAAAGATATTGCTGCACTCCAAGCTGCACTTAATGCCGCTTCATAAGTGAGTTGAAATGTGTACCCTAACTCTAATCTTTCTAAGGTTAGGCTTGGGGTGCATTATTCTTTTCACCTACCAACAGAAGGAATGATGTGATGGAAAATAAAAATGTATGGGTTGAATACCGTGGTGGCTTTAACTATGAGCGTCCTGCGATGGTCAACACTGTCGAGGTAAAGTTTTTCGACGGGGACGAAGACACGGTTACCATCACCGAAGAGGGTGAAGAAATGGATTGGTTCTGGCCTGAAGAGGTTTCCGACGAGAATGGTGACTACTCTATGCGGTGTCCTGTAGTCACCGAATGGCGTTACGTATAAGGAAGGATGAGGAACAATGGAATACTATTTTGAGTGGGTAACTCATGACGCTGACTGGCGTGTTACAGGAAGATACAGTCAAAACATTTACGGTAAAAGTCTTGCAGAGGCTTGTGAGTATTTTGAGTCTTTCCATGGTGAGGTGGGTGAAGATGTGGATTGCAACATCCTTGAGATTACCTGCGTGAGAGAGGTGATGTGATATGACTTACCTTGACTATAATGACGGACGTGGGCCTATCCCTTGTGATGCACCTGCATACAACAGTGAGCAATCACTTCAAGACATTATCGTGGACCAACTAGTCCGTAAACATGGATGGCGTTACCGGATGCGTGACGTGAACCAAGTAATCGTGGAGAGGGTGAAGTGAGTACTCCTATTGAACAACTAAGACTTGCGGAGCGTGAAGCGAGGGCCTTAGCTGGTGGTTGCCCTATCTATGCACCTAAACAAGGTGTGGATGAGGGGGAAGCATTGTACCATGCCACAAGGAGTGGAGCTACAAGTGCAGCCTGTGGTGAACGCTGGATGGCACTGCGATCTAGGCTTAATAAGCAGGAGAGTGTATAATGAGTAGATACCTTCTTGTCGCAATCTTTGCCTATACCTTGGGCAGTAATTTTTGGGCCTATCCTACTGTGGATGGGGTAACATTCGGTCTCGGACAATGGGGCTGGTTCTATGAGTGGAGTGAGTACGATGGATGAGTATAGTTATTGGTTTGAAACAGACAGTGGTGCTTGTCTAGGTGATGTTAAGGCTTTGTCCCTTGAGGACGCCAAGGAACGTATCGCATTTCTGTACCCTAATGACGTGCGGGCAGGTGATGGCGAGATTACTGACCCAAACGGAAATACCTACTATTTGTGGAGTGAATAGATGCCAGAGAATAAACTATTCAGGGGGGTAGCTTCTTCATACGATGGAAACTCTGTCTGTACCTTTGTAGTGGGTGAAGTATCTGCAAACTATAACTATGACGGTGTCGTAGCTCTTTGGGATCACCATAACGAGGGTAACACAATCCACATGAGTGAGGAGGAGGCTTTAGATATGGTTAAGGCTATCCTTGATATCATCGAAGAGCGCCGATCAAATCAACCCACTGAAACCATATCGACATTTTAATCTACTTCTATCATAAACACAAAACAAAGGAATGAGACAATGAAAACTGTACAAGTAAAAGCAATCATCAAGTACAACCAGATGGATGGGCAGCAAGTGCTCTACTATAAGACACCCTTGCGTGTTCTGAAGATGACCAACAAGAAGCAGGTTACTCGTATGAGTGTATCACCTTATAACTCTAACTTTAAGGGGATGCGTACTCGCTGGAGCCGTGACCGTGAGACTATTATCGTCTATGAAGATGAACAACCCTTGCTTAATGGTGAGCCTATCAAGTTGGATGATATGGTCCCCTTTCCTATGAGTGAAGAGGAGATTAAGTCCTTCGATGTAGGTACACCAACACTGGTACGTAAGCTCAATATGAATGTATCTGGCGAGGCTGTTAAAATCCTTCGTAAACAAGGTTGGACTATTGCTGCAATAGCTAAGAGTCTTGAATGTTCAGTGTCCACTGTACTCAGAAAATCAGCATAAGGAGTATTAAGAATGTCTAGGTATACAGACTACTTCAAGATTATAGGTGAGTACGGTCCTTGTATCCACCGTGGAGATGAGGATTTGTGTGACTTTATCTCAGGTATATTACCCTTTGCTCAATCACGCAGGGAGTTGATGATGTACCATGACCTTAGGGTTGTCAACAATCAAGTAGGGTTTCGCCCTAAGCCTGACGCTAAGCACCGTGTAGGTAAGGTGGGCCGTATGCTCAAACAGATCATCCCTGATATAGATGACTATGACCTAGAGAAGGTATCCTCTGCTGTAAATGGTGAGTACCTTGTTGATACCTCAGCTTGGGTGTACACTGAGGGTAACAACTTTGAAGAAGCCTTCACTGGTAAGTTCATGAAGGAGAGTTACTTCGATACTACTAACGACAAGAAGAGCCAATACAACTCTTGTATGCGGTATGACTATGTAGGAAAGGACGGTTACCCTGCTCACCCTGCTACTGCTTATGATACTGGTGATTTCAAGGTTGCTACCCTGTACAATGAGGAAGGCTTAATGCTTGCTCGTACTGTGATCTGTACCTTGACCAACACAAGGGCACCTATCTACTGTGTCTCTAACAAGGCTTACTCTGTTTTTGTTGAAAGGCTTACCGCAGAGGGTGTTACTATTGCTATCTCTAGGGATTGGAAGGGTGCCCGATTTAAAAACATTGATCATACTGATGATTGTCATGACTACAAGGTACTACCTTACATTGACCTAGATCACACTAAATTGATGCTTAACCCAGCGGATGACATGTTCTACTACTACGGTGGTGGCTATGAGGTTAAAGACTGCACAGGAACTGTAAATGCTTCAGGTGCTACTGGTCTTGCAGAGTTTAGGCGTGTGATTAAAAAACCAAGTACTGAAGGTACCTTTCAGCCTTCATCAAATGCCTGCTCTACAGTAACTGTCTCCACCGGATATGAGCGTGATATGGCAGAATTACGTAGTGCAATTCAGAGGTATCAAGAACTAAGGGGTGAACTAATGGGTGAAGCAAATGCAACAACTACTTGATATGTTAAACTACATGAGGCCAGAGGGTTCTAATGCCCAACGCCTCTTCTGTAAGAAATACTTAGAGCCTGTCTTTGGTGAACCTGATGAGGATGGTAACTACTTCCTCTTGGTAGGCTCTAAGTACCCTAAGATTGCCTTCATGGCTCATCATGATACAGTGCACAAAGATCAAGGCTTCCAACGTATCCACGTAAGTAGTAAGGGTCATGTATCCCTTGCAGAGAAGAACTGGAGTAGGTCTTGTCTCGGTGCTGACTGTACAACTGGTGTATACATTATCCTTCGTATGATTGAGGCTGATGTACCGGGTGTGTATATCATTCATGCAGGGGAGGAGATTGGGTGTGTAGGCTCTAAGGCTTTGGCTAAACGTAGACCACCCTATCTTGACAAGGTTGAGGCAGCTATCAGCTTCGACAGGTATGGAACTACTTCTATCATAACGCACCAGATGGGAGAACGTACCTGCTCAGATGAGTTTGCTACTTCTTTGTCGTCCACCTTGGGTATGCCATACCTGACACCTGATCCTACTGGTGCCTTCACTGATAGCATTGAGTACATCCACTTCATCCCTGAGTGTACTAATATCTCAGTGGGTTACTACAACCAGCATAGTGTCAATGAGTCTCAGGACCTTAACTACCTAGAGGAACTTATTGGTAATCTTATTGATGCTGATTGGGGTGCTCTGGATATTGTAAGGGACCCTCGTGATATGATCTTTAGGTCCTCCCTTGACCCATGGGGTGACAACTACTACAACGACAGTGGGGGCTATCAGTCAGCAGTTAGGGCAGAGACTAGCTTCCTTGCTGAATTGTGCAGTGACTACCCAGAAGAAGTTGCAGACATACTAAGGAATGTGGGGTATGATGCTGCCTCACTTCTTGAAGACTTGAATATTAACCCTACCTCGCATGACCTTAATCGGATGCTTGAGGCTAACTACTAGGAGAAAGACAATGGCTACTAAGATTGTAGAAGAGTACTTGGTTGAAGGTATCTACCGTGTAATGGTTTATGGTGGGACTTTGATGAACCCACACCGCCTTGAAGATACTGAGAATCTTTATGAGCCAACCAACGACTTTAATATTCCGGGTCTTTTTTGGTGTAATATACATGACCTTCTTCTCTACTGGAACAATAAACGTCTCATCCATGTAGATGCAGAAGGTAATCAACGCTATATGGGTACAGTGCCGGATTGGTTCAAGGCTCGTGGTGTTGAGACTATTGAGCAGTTAGGTAACTTGGAGGGGGATAGGTCTGGCTTTAGTCATACTTGGGGTTATGATGTATTTGTGTACAACAGGCTTCTTTGTGCTAACCCCATTGATGATGCCGCAGTTGAGTGCTACGTTAATCTCCGTGATTACCTCCGTAACCGTAAGACTAAGATGAAGCCCGGTAAGTTCTTCCGTATGCTTAAACCAAATGTATCTGATGCTGAGGTTGAAGACTTCGTGAACAAGTACCGTGAGATATACTCTGAGAAGTCCTATACGCTCCATGTAGGTACCAAGTCAGATGATTTTGAGTACGCATACGCTGGAGAAGTTGCACCCTCTGCTACCCCCTCTACATGCGAGATGAGGAAGTCCCTTAAGAACTCTTGTATGCAGGGTGAGTTTGAATTTAGTGAGAGACACCCAGCAATCGTCTATGCCTCAGGTGACTTTACGATCATCTACCTTAAGGATGATAAGGATCGTGTAGCTGGTCGTTGTGTGGTCTACACTCGTGTCTCTGAGGGTAAGAAACCTCAAGCTGGTCCTTGCTATGGTGTGGATGAGAAATCTCTTGACATGTTGGAGGCTCATATTAAGGAGATGGGTTGTGTTATGGGTAGTTACTCTGACTGGTCTGGTGCTAAGCTTCTCCGTATTGAGACTTGTTATAAAGAAGTTCTTATGCCCTACATTGATGTCGGTCCTGCAGAGTTTGAAGAGTATGACGATGGGTTCCGGTTGACTTCTAGTGGCCCTTATGAAGCACAGGGTACTGAAGGTTTTGCAGGCTTGGGCGCTCGTTACCATTGTTGTGGTTGTGAAGAGGGGGTAGATCAAGACGAACTCTGCACCTCAGAGGCTGGTGATTTCTACTGTGACTGCTGTTACAATGATACCTTCGTGCAGGATGAAGATGGTAATGAGATTCACATTGACGATGCTATAATGGTCTACGTGTCTACTCGCTATGGTACTGACAGTGTGTGGATGAGCAGCTACAGTGGAGACTATGGAGAGTGTGAGCCTACTGGTGACGTCTGGCATGTTGACGACCTTCTCTCTAACTCTGGCCCCTACGGTCTCGTCTCCAAGGAGTACGCAGAGAAGTACATGGTGCTTGACGATGAAGGTGATTACATCTATGAAAAAGAAAAGGAAACAGCATGACCTATACACCAGACATTGACTACCTATTAGATATGCTTAGGTGGCAGCGTCCTGAAGGTAGTATCGCACAGACAGTCTTTTGTGAGTTGTATCTTGAGCCTGTATTCGGTAACCCAGATGAATTTGGTAACTACTTCACAACTATCTTAAATGACGATGGTAGCTTCCCTGAGGTTGCCTTCATGGCTCACCATGACACGGTACACTTCAATGGGGGCTTCCAAACAGTAGAGACAACCCTTGATACAGCTTATACTCCTGAGGGTGATTGCCTTGGGGCTGACTGTACGACAGGGCTATGGATCATTCTTGAGATGATTGAAGCTGAGGTACCGGGCATCTATATTGTCCATGGAGGTGAAGAAGTAGGTTGCCTAGGCTCTAGTGGTATGGTATTAAGTAAGCAATCTTGGATGGAATACGCTAAGGCTGCTATCAGTTTTGACAGATATGGTACTAAGTCTGTGGTGACACACCAGATGAGTTACCGTACTTGTTCTGACGAGTTTGCTGATTCTCTTATTGACATTCTAGACTTAGGTATGGAGAAGGATAAGCACGGTGTATTCACTGACTCCAATGAGTATCGGGACGACATACCTGAGTGCACTAATCTAAGTGTGGGGTATGAGAAACAACATACCAAATATGAGACACAGGACCTTGACTTTCTGCGTGTACTAGTACCTGCTCTTATTGAGGCTGATTGGTCTAAGCTTGTTATCAAGAGGGACCCTAAGGTTGTTAACTTTGAGAGGGCTGACAAAGGTACGACACAAGAGGTCATTGACTTGATTGAGAAAGGTGATATTGAAGACTTGATCTATGACCATGCAGCAGAAGTTGCGGATTACCTACACTACATTGGGTACACTGCGGCAGAACTTAAGAAAGAACTTGGATTAAACTTGGAGGATGACGACAATGTATGAATTGAAAATCATTAAAAATGATGGGTCACAGAGCGA
>Ga0196889_1000094_pt1 | contig 29016 bp, 35 predicted proteins | sample VirMetDEL_Nov_12_FD_166415 | JGI IMG/M metagenome (GOLD analysis project Ga0196889, IMG submission 166415) | Aqueous microbial communities from the Delaware River and Bay under freshwater to marine salinity gradient to study organic matter... | ecosystem: Environmental > Aquatic > Marine >...
CTACGAGGTAGTCAGTCGATAGCTCAACTCTCAGACATCGTGATCGGTCTTGAGCGTGATCAACAGTGTGAGGATGAAGAGATCAGGAACACAACAGTAGTGAGGGTACTGAAGAACAGATACACTGGCTTGACAGGGCCAGCGTGTTACCTCCACTACGATAAATTTACAGGACGTATGAAAGAAGTTCCTAAACCAGTAGAGGTAGTAGACAATGATTTCTGAATCAGACGTAATAGAGATGCCGGTGACCACGCCAATCATGACTACAGCACACGCTAAGTCAGTAGAGATGGGTATCCTACACAAATCCATAACTGGTGGTGAAGGAAACTTAGCTGGGTTTATCGGTGAAGGGTTAGTGCATCAATACCTTCTAGACAATGGTGGTATAGTTAGTTGGGAGAACACCTACGAGTACGACATGATCCTGAATGGTGAAGTACGAATAGACGTTAAGACTAAACGCACCAGCGTTAAGCCTAAGATGCACTACGATTGTTCAGTGAGTAGTGGGAAGAAGCAGGACTGTGACATCTACGTCTTCACTAGAGTTAAGAATGATTTCAGTGTTGGATGGTTGTTGGGTTACATGCCAGCTAAAGAGTATTTTGAAGTTGCAAACTTTATGGAGAAGGGTACAATTGACCCTTCAAATGGATGGAAAGTGTCGAAGGATTGCTATAACCTTCCTATCGACGAACTGAGGAATATGAATGAACTTACCACAGAAGATATTGGTACTGGACATAGAGACTGATGGACTCAAACCTACAGTCATCTGGTGTTGTGCGGCTAGTAATGGAGAAGTGTATTACGATGCTGTTTCTTTTAATACTTTTATCCGTGATCTGGATACTGAAACGACACTTGTCGCACACAACGGGTTAGCTTATGACTTCCCTGTTCTAGAGAGACTGTGGGGTGCAGACTTATCCAACTTCCCTAAGCTGGACACGCTGGTACTATCGAGGCTGGCTAACCCATCACGGGAAGGTGGACATAGTTTGAAGTCATGGGGTGTAGAGTTAGGCTTTCCAAAAGGCGACTATAATGATTGGTCACACCTAAACGATGACATGGTTTCTTACTGTAAGCAGGATGTAGCTGTCAACGAGAAGCTATTCAGTAAACTTAAGATTGAGTTAGCTCACTTCAAGGGTGACTGTGTTGACCTAGAGCATCAGGTACAGACAATAATAGTCGATCAAATAAACAATGGTTGGCAGCTAGATGAGCGATATGCTTATGACTTAGTTGCTACCTTAAAGGAGAGAGTATATGAACTTGAAGCAGAAGTACATGCAGTGTTTCTACCACTGCCAACTTTCATATCTGAGGTCACACCAAAGGTTAAGAAGGATGGTACGTTCAGTGTCGTTGGTCTTAAGTTTCTCGGAGATAGTTGGGTTGATGTTGGTGGCCGGTTTAGTCGGGTGGACTATCCAATCTTTAACTTAGGTTCAAGACAGCAGATAGGTAGGTGGTTGCAACATTTTGGATGGAAACCTGAAGTATTCACCGACAAAGGCCAGCCTAAAGTAGATGAGACAGTGTTAGTAGGTGTTACTGATATTCCACAGGCTCAGTTAATCTCTGAGTATCTTACTGTACAGAAGAGAATAGCATTGGTCAGTAGCTGGATCGAAGCAGTAGATTCAGACACAGGCAGGGTTCACGGTTACGTCAACAGCAATGGTGCAGTAACTGGTAGGATGACACACAGTAAGCCTAATGTAGCTCAGGTTCCCAGTAGTCACTCACCCTATGGTGTTGAGAGCCGTAGCTGCTGGATAGCTGCTGAAGGTTACTCACTGGTCGGTATGGACGCAAGTGGATTAGAGCTTAGGATGTTAGCTCACTATATGGATGATGAGAAGTACACCGCTGAGATCCTTGATGGTGACATACATACAGCCAATATGATTGCTGCTGGTCTTACCGACAGATCACAGGCTAAGACATTCATCTATGCTTACTTGTATGGTGCTGGTGATGAGAAGATAGGCTCTATTGTAGGCGGTGGTAGGGCTGAGGGTGCCACACTTAAGGCTAAGTTCCTTGAGAATACTCCAGCATTGGCTGTGTTGAGGGCTGACGTAGAGAAACAGGCTATTAAGGGTAACATAGAAGGTCTGGATGGTAGAAGATTGATGATTCGATCTAGCCACGCAGCCCTGAATACATTGCTACAGTCAGCGGGTGCCATAGTGATGAAGAAGGCATTGACATTGCTAGACCACTATGCTAAACTATGGGGTATAAGGTATAGGTTTGTAGGTAACATCCACGATGAGATACAGACAGAAGTGGAAGCCGGTAAAGAAGACGTATTTGGTAGGTTAGCTGTATCTTGTATACAAGCGGCTGGAACTTACTTCAACTTAAACTGTCCACTGGATGGTGAATATAAGGCAGGAAAGTCATGGGCATCGACACACTAGTAGAAGACATCTATAAATTAGTATCAACTAAAGAAGTAGGAGAGCATATTGACCTTGATGACGCGATTGAGAACTTTGGTGAGAACATTAAAGGGCTTATGCGTACAGAGTTTGGGGTACTTAAGGGCAGGGACAGCAGAAAGCTACGCCTATCGGCCATTGGAAGAACAGACAAGTACCTCTGGAACTCCTACAACGATACAGCAGGTGAAGAGCTTGAACCCCACACCTACATTAAATTCTTATACGGACACGTCATCGAAGAGCTACTCCTGTTTCTTACAAAAGCTTCAGGACATGAAGTAACCTGCGAACAGAAGACCTGCCATGTAGCGGATATCAGGGGCAGTATGGACTGTAAGATTGATGGCGTAGTAACAGACGTTAAGTCTACCAGCTCATACGGCTATAAGAAGTTTAAGGATGGTACTCTTGCACAAGACGATCCATTCGGATATATTGGACAGATAAAAGCATACGCTCACTCAGAGAAACAAACTAAGTACGGCTGGCTTGCGATGGATAAACAGAATGGTCATCTTGCTTACTTGCTGTACGATGAAGAAGACAAAGACCACCCAATGTTTAAGTATTTAGATTACGATATAGTAGAGAGAGTAGAACACGTTAAGAAGATGGTTATGGGGCCAGAGCCTAAAGAACATTGTTACGCCACAGTCCCAGACGGGAAGTCAGGCAATACAAAGTTAGCTATGGGTTGCTCCTACTGTCAATACAAAGAACATTGCTACCCAAACCTACGGACATTTGCTTACGCCTACGGGCCTAAGTATTTAGTCGATGTAGTTAAACTACCACGCGTAGAAGAGACAATACCAGATGAGTTCTAAACGCCCAGTAAAGAAGAAGAGAAAGAGTATCGGTAAGTATCGTTCTGGATTAGAGAAGAAGTTTGCAGACGCATTACCATCTAAATTTATGGACTACGAACCATACGATGTACCTTACACTACATTCAGGAACTACAAACCAGACTTTGTCTATAAGGATATTGTACTGATTGAATGTAAGGGATTCTTCAGGGTAGGTGATACACAAAAGTACAAAGCAATTCGAGACATGATGAATGCAGCAGATACTGAAGCATCACAATACGCAGAATTAATCTTTGTACTGTCTAACCCTCACACTAAAGTGAGAAAGGGTGGTAAAATAACAATGGGACAGTGGTGTGTAAAAGAAGGATTTAAACACTACACTTTAGATAACACAGATGAGTTGATTGATTATGTCACTGACATTTATTGAACTTAAACAAAGAATAATACAGGAGTATGATCCAGACCTTCTGTGTGATATACTACAAGTTACCACCGAAGAGCTTGTCGATGCACTGGAAGATAAGATACTGGACAACATTGAAATATTTGAGGAGTTAGACGACAATGAGTAAACTAAATGACGCATTAGAAAGCGAATGGGATTCAGCAGCATGGCGAGCTAGTTATGCGATCCATCAGAAAGAGCTTACCTTCGGTGATCATGTTGCAGCAAAGGCTATGAATAGACAAGTAGGAGGCTCACACTATAAAGATATGGCTATCCAACCTGTAGACTTCTGCATTCAAAATAAGCTGGGCTTTTGTGAAGGTAATGTGGTAAAGTATGTTTGTAGGTATAAGAATAAAGGATTAGCTGCTGATCTACAGAAAGCTAAACACTACATTGAACTGCTGCTGGAGGGTTTAGAATGAAAGTAATTGAAGGTAATTTTGGTAGAGGTACAGTACCAGACGATCTGACGGAAAAACTATCAATTAAAGAAGTTTTTCAAAGGTTAGCCGACGAAGATGGTATAAACGATTTTCACGGAGCTGTAGGGTTCGCTATGAGAGAGGATGGGTTATCTGTCTTCTCTACCAACATGACGATACACGAAGTCTACATGCACCTTGATTTATTAAAGGATTATTTGAGGAATGGTTACGATGAATTTCAATGAGTATCAAGCGGTAGCTGAATCATTTGCAGACTACGAACACATCTTCTACCCACACGCAAGCCTAATGATAGAGGCTGCTGAGTTAGCTGACTTGTTCGCTAAACCTCTACTTAGAGGAGATGAGAAACAGATCAATAGAGATGACATCATATCAGAAGCAGGTGATGTCCTGTGGAATCTTGCAGTTCTGTTGAAGAGAAGTAACATACAACTGGAAGAAGTAGCTCAGTACAACATAGAAAAACTAACTGGTCGTGCAGAGCGTGGGACTATACGAGGTGATGGAGGCAATAGATAATGAAGCAAAATGAACTAGATTTGTTTAGTGGTACAGAAGAAGATCAAGAGTTAAGAAAAATAGTTATGGAAAGGTTAAGTTACGATAGTCGTACTGGAATATTCAAATGGGAGATTAGGGCTTCCTCGCATGTCCCAAAAGGCTCGAAAGCAGGAAACTTACATAAACAAACCGGATACGTCAAAATAAAAATATTAGGGCGCTCATATAGAGCGCACAGGCTGGCGTGGCTAATTGTGTACGGTAGTTTTCCACCTGATCAGATCGACCATATTAACGGTATCAGACACGACAACCGTATTAGTAATTTAAGGGCTGTCACTCATGCAGAAAACAATCGTAACAGAGCATTCGATATAAGGAATAAATCAGGATATACGGGCATTGCCTATAACAAAAAAACCAACAAATGGATTGCTCAAATTGGAGGTACTCGTAAAAGAGTATATTTAGGTAGCTTTGACAATCTAGAAGATGCTATTGAGGCACGAAGAATAGCAGAAATTAATTATAACTATCACCCTAACCACGGAAGAGATTAATGGATAACTACAGTAAGTTTATAGCTGCCAGCAGGTATGCTCGTTGGCAAGATGATAAGAGTAGGCGCGAGACATGGGAAGAAACAGCCCAGCGTTATGTAGCCTATTGGGGCAACAAGATTGGTAGTGATGAGAAGCAGAAGATCACTGACGCTATTGTTAATTTAGAAGTAATGCCTTCTATGCGTTGTGTTATGACAGCAGGACCAGCATTAGACAGGGATAATGTAGCAGGTTTCAACTGCTCCTACCTGCCTATTGATCACCCTAAAGCATTCGATGAGCTTATGTACATCCTCATGTGTGGTACAGGCGTAGGGTTCTCCGTAGAGCGTCAGTACGTAGGTAAGCTACCAGTAGTTGCTGAAGAACACCACACTACAGACACCACAATAGCTGTAGCAGACAGTAAGATTGGCTGGGCTAAGGCTATGCGTCAGCTTATTGCTATGCTCTATGCAGGTGAAGTACCAAAATGGGATACTAGTAAAGTCCGTGAAGCAGGTGAACGCTTAAAGACTTTTGGTGGTCGTGCTAGTGGGCCAGCACCCCTTATCAATCTGTTTCACTTTACAGTCAAGATGTTTAAGAAATCAGCAGGGCGAAAACTAAGCAGCCTTGAGTGTCATGACTTGTGTTGTAAGATTGCTGAAGTAATTGTTGTTGGTGGTGTACGTAGATCAGCGTTGATTAGTTTGTCTAATCCATCAGATGCAAGGTTAAGAACAGCTAAGAGTGGTCAGTGGTGGGAAGACAACTCACAACGAGCTTTAGCTAACAACAGTGCTTGTTATACTGAGAAGCCTGAGTTTGATTTCTTTATGGATGAGATGAAGTCTCTGTATGATTCTAAGTCTGGTGAGCGTGGAGTCTTTAGTAGAGTAGCAGCACAGAAGATTGCAGCCCGTAATGGTCGCCGTGAATCTGATCATGACTTTGGTACTAATCCTTGTAGTGAGATTATTCTTAGACCTAATCAGTTCTGTAATCTGTCTGAAGTAGTTGTACGTGCAGACGACACTCTGGATACACTAAAGGAAAAAGTACGTATTGCAGCAATTCTGGGGACACTACAGGCTACCTTGACTGACTTCCGATACCTACGGTCTGTCTGGAAGAAGAACACTGAGGAAGAAGCCCTGTTGGGTGTCAGTCTTACTGGCATTATGGATAGCAAACTCACCAGCTCCGGTAAAGAATTAGATTTTATTCTAAAGGAATTGAAAGTTGTTGCTGTTGAGACAAATAAGAAGTGGGCTAAGCGATTAGGTATCAATCAAGCTGCTGCTATTACTTGTGTCAAACCTTCTGGTACTGTGTCTCAGCTTGTTAACAGTGCTAGTGGTATCCATCCTCGATTCAGTCCTTTCTACATTAGGACAGTACGTGCAGATTCTAAAGACCCTATGGCTCAGTATATGTTTCAAGCAGGGTTTCCCTGTGAGATAGACGTAACTAAGGTTAATAAGGCTCCTTCTGAAGGCTATTTAAAGCCCACACAGGCTGATGTGGATGCAGGCACTACGTTGGTATTCAGCTTCCCTGTAAAATCCCCCACAGGCGCTCTGTGTACGTCAGATATGGGAGCAATGCAACAGCTTGAGTTGTGGAAGACATATCAAGAGAATTGGTGTGAACATAAGCCCAGCATCACGGTATACTACAAGGACGATGAGTTCTTTGATATCTGTAGCTGGATGTGGAAGAACTTCGATATGATGAGTGGTATTAGTTTGTTACCTTACAGTGATCATACCTATCAACAGGCACCATATACGGAATGCACTGAGGCAGAGTACAAGGCTGTGCTTAAAGTACTGCCTGACTTTGATTGGGAAGCACTAGCTACCTTTGAGTTTGAGGATATGACTACAGGGTCACAAGAGCTTGCATGTGTTGGAGGAATGTGCGAAATACCATAAAAACTAAGGGGGCTTAAATGCCCCCTAATTTTTCTACCACTTCTCTTTGTTAGCCCAGTAAGCTGCTGACATCTTACCCTTAGCTATGTTAGCCCCATGACGAGCCTTGAATGATGCTCTCTTCTTCTTCATCGCTTCAGACTCACCAGCTTTAGGTTTACCTGCTGTCGATGCTCCTTGCTCTCCAAAGCGTATGGTCTTAACCTTATCGCCTTCCTTAGCTACAACTACATGACTCTTCTTAGGATGGTCTGGAGTTCTCTTAGGTTTGTTAAAACCACTGACACCAGCTCTATCTAAACGTGGGTCTTTCTTCATTTGTCATTACCCCTGTTATTCCATAGTTCAAAGAGAACACGAACCTTTTCTTTCAGTGTCTCTATATCGTTGTGCATTTTAGCGAGTACAATAACTAGAGTTACAAAACCTACAGCTACGGGCCACGCAGTGTTTATAAACTCTAGTGCTGTCATAGATAGTGTCTACTACAAATAAGTTTATTCAGGAACATAAGCGCCTCTCTTGTAAGGCACAGTAGGTTCTGTCTCTTCTTTTTGCTTAAGAAGACTTATTACAACTAACCTGTCTGCTTTTAATTGAGCAATCATCTCTTGATTCTCTGTAGCTTTGATTGCTTTATTTATACCGCTCAATACAGATGCTAATGCTTTTTTAGATTGCGGCCCAGATAACACACGCGCTCCTAAATATGCAGCATAGGCTGCACTTACAGCTCCAGTAAGCATCACTGCTGCATCAGAAGTTGCAAGTCCAGAAAACAAAGTACCAGTTGACGCCAACCCTAAAAAGTTTAACGGTAGTCTAACCCCTGTCGATTTCTGTACATTCACAATAGACCTGCCTACACCATTTATTGCTTCCGCTCTAGCTTTTTCTGCAATAGTATCTTGAGCTAAATACATTAAGTGTTGCTTGCGTAATGAGTTTCTAAAAGGTAAATTAGGAACAGCCTCTTCTACTGCACTGTTTAAAATACGTCTTAGATTAGAAACCGCTAACTTTTTAGCATTTGTTCCTTCAAAATCAAGAGCTGAAGGGTCGTTGTCTCGAACCCACTTATCTATTTGTTTACGGGCGTTCAGTATACCGACTGCTGTTCCATCACTTTCTGAAATATATTTATTGGCTATACGAAAATAAGCCTTAATAGCTTCTGGTGCTGCTCGGGCTGTAGCAAACTCTTCACTATCTAAAAGAAGCTCAGTTTCTTTTTTTAAAGTCCCTAGTAAAGTTTTTTTGTCTACACTGGGGTTGCCTTGCGTTTTAATCCTATTAACTAACTGTACACCTTCCTTTTCAATAGCGTCATCTAATATGTTTTTATTTTCTGTGTAAGTTTTCTTAGGGTCTATTGCCTTTACGCGAGTTAGTGTATCAATACTTTCGTCCGTAAGTTCATCAGGAATAACTGTTTTTGTTTTTAATGGCCCTTGTAGAACAACTTTTCCCTTAGTATCTTCAGGAATAATAGGGTCTAGCATATTTTTTATGCCTTCTCTACGGGTTTTTCGTTCTTGTTTAAGGGCTGAAAGGGTTAATCTTTTACTTAAACCGCTGGTATCCAACAAGGGTGACATTTTAGTAGGGGGAACAGATATTAGACCAAAGTCAAACAGATTACCTGCGCTACGAACAAACTCTGAATTAGCATCACTACTATTTTTCCAATCTTGAAACGAAGTCCAGCTTTCTTTTGCCATATTTAAAACAGGAGCAAGCTCTTCAGATTCAGAAACAAACTTAGCTGCCTGTTGTAGACCATTTACAGCGCCTCTTCCTGCGTATAGCGCAGCTTCTGCTAAAGGTTCTTCAATAACATCTGGAGTTAGACTACCAGCTACACGCCGTAGTGCCTTAGCCCCAGCTAGAACAGATTCTCCAGCAGCGGGGAGTACAGCTTCAACACCCATACGCATCCCAGAAATCTGTGGACTAGTAGTGGTTCCTTTTTGATAGTCCTCAATAATCCTATCACCAGCCTCACCAGCCTCGCTTACTGCCGTTGTTAATCCAGACATAAGCTCTGAACCTATTTCAGACATAGGCATGTTACTAGGGGTATAAGGTTCTTGTGGTGGCGCTTCTGGTGGCAACTGCAAGATCATTGCTTTAATATCACTAGCCGCCTCTAAGTTATCTTCATCGAGAGCACGTTGCAATGCTCTCATGTACTGAGCCCTATCTGCCATGTTATTGCTCCTCATCTAAAAACTCTTGGGCTGTCTTCTTCGGCTTTTTGGCCCTATTAGAACCCCCAACTAGTTCTAGTAAGTCTCGGGATACTGGATCTAATCCGTTTTTTACTAATAAATCGGTAGTGTCGTCGCGCCTTTTAATCATGCCGTTAGCAATGTCTTGCGTCATCTCAAGAAGATAAACAAGAGCGCCTTCAGACATAGTAGCAGAACCACCAACACCCTTTGTAGCATTCTCAACGTCTTTTTCAGTAATACCGGCACCAGATCCAAAGTTTTTCACAAACCTAACTACTTCTTTTAATTGGTTAGTTACAAACTGCTCTGTTCGTACTGCATCTTCACTTTCAAAAGTATTGCCGCTCAACAGTTTAGCCATTTTAGCAGCCCCAACTAATGCATCTGCTCCTGCGCCAGTAATAATTCCTTGTTTAATTAATTCAAGACCGTCATTAGCTATATCGTAAGAAGCCTGCGCTTGTGCGCCATCAGAATAAATTGTTTCTATTGATTCTTTAACAACACCACCTACAGATTCCAGTATATTGTTGGCTTCATTAAACGTCCTGACTATTTGTGGGGGCTGTGATAAAGCTAAAGAAGAAGGTGTAACCCACTTATTTGTTTTTTCATCAAGCACGTTACCCGCATTGTTAACTTTAAGGGCTACAACTTCCGGTTTGGATTGCCCCGGTATAGCAGGCATTTGAAAAAACTCAATTTCTGCATTGGAACCGTCAATTAATTCTTGAAACTCATCAGAACTCATCGTCATAGCTGACGCTATAGTCTTTTCATCCGTTATACCCACAGAATTTAATAGTGCTTTTCTAGCGGGAGCACCTTGTTTCTTTACTAAGTCTCTTTGTTCTTCTTCTCTAATCCTTTTAGCTGCTTCTTCTAAATCAAAACCCTCTGTTATAGACGGTATCATTGACTCAAGCCCTACTTTTTGCGCTCTTGTTTTTAGAGATTCGATTATTCTCTGCGTTTTTAACTGCTCGGCTGTTTTTAAATCAGCAGATTGTTTTAATTCAGTAAGTTTAGATAAAGCAAGCAATTTTTCTTGTGGGGTTCTAGCGTATTTAGCAGATACAGCTAGAGATTGCATTAGAGCATCAGGAGATTCTTGATCAATAGCAGACAACTCTTTAGCAGCCAACTCCTGACCAGTATCCATCTGCATACCAAACATACCACCAATAGACTTAGCTAGTGGGTTAGACGAACCATATTGGTCAGCTCTTTGTAACATAGGGTCAGTAGGAGAACCTCTTCGTTCTCCTCCTCTTAGACCCTGTAGGAACGCATCTGAAAACTTAGCCATTTCTTTATTTCCTCTTTATTAAAGACAAATAAATAATTAAATAATTGCCTTAACTACTATAGTGTATTATACTGCTATTCTTGATTTGTGTCAAGTGTTTTTAACCACCACCCGATGGCATTGTAAAAGCATTGCTCGAATTGTAATCCAAAAGACCCCCACCACCAGTGTAAGAACTAGTGTCATAAGGATTAAATGTAGACCCGAAGTCATAGCCTGTGCCACTACCACTACCAAAGAAAGTACCACCACCCGTTGTAGGCGTTCCACCATAATCAAACATATCGGTTATGTTGAAACTATCTCCCAATAGTCCAGAAGTAGCACTACTGCTTCCCCCACCACCACCTAAGTAGTTCGACAGGTTACTTCCAAATATATCTGATATAGAGTTACCGCCTCCGCTATTAAGAACAGGCAGTCCACTCACATCAATACCCCCGCCACTACCACCACCAAACAGATTGCTAAGGAAACCCCCCACTTGTTGTGTCATACCCTGTCCCTGTGAGTTCTGTGATCCAGCTAAAGCAGCCAAAGCGTTGTAGTACTGCTGTGACAACTCAGCAGAACCTTGTCTACTCTGTAGCATCCCTTCAAGCCCAGACATATTAGCTTCAGCGTATTGTTGTGCAGCTTCTCTACGTCCTAAGTCTGCAAGTTGACCAACCTGAGTACCACCAGCAAGCATGTTTAACATCTGGTTTTCAGGCGCATAACCAGCATCCATCATAGCGGCTTGAAGCTGTAGTTGTTGCTGCGTCATCTGCCCCGGCTGCATAGCACTAGCAGTACCGTAACCAAACAAACCACTAGCTAAACCTAAGTTACCTTGCTGTAGCTGTTGTTGTGCACTGGCTGACCCTATATCTTGTTGTTGTAGGGCCATAAGTTGCCGTAGCCGTTCTGCTCCCATAGCTTGAGTCTGTTCAGTACCTGTCATACCTAAACTAGCTAATTGAGCTGCTCTGGTTTGTTGAGCACCTTGTAGGTCTGAAGACATACCCGCAAGCTGACTTGCCTGTCCAGATAAACCCAAAGCCTGCTGATAAGCCCTATCTTGTTCTGATCCAGCCTGCTGCATAGCCATTAAGCCAGCTTGATTCTGTGCTTCAGCTTGTGCCTTAGCCATAGCTAACTGTTCAGGAGTACCACCGTATTGAGCTGTCTGAATACCACCACGGCCCTGAGCCTGCAAACGCTCTTCTAAAGCAAGACGCTGTCTTTCTTCTTCTGGAGTTTGCATAGCTCGTAGTTGATTGTAGATATCCTGTTGTCTTCCAACCTGATTAGTAGAACCTAAACCAGCAGCAGACTGACCAGCCAAACCAGCGTACTGAGAACGTAGAGCTTCAATGTCTTGAGGAGCAGACAGACTTTGTAGACCTTGTTGTCCACCCATTAGAGCTTGCTGTGTTATTCCTTCTAAGCCAGTAGGTTGTCCGTACTGTCCTGCTTGTTGTCCGAACATATCACTAAAAACACTTCTCTGTGCTTGCATTCGAGGGTCTATTTGTCCAACTTGCCCCAGAAAGCCTTGAGCTTGCCCGTAAGCCTGATTAGCCATCTGTCCGTACATTGGGTTAGCTGGTTGCCCTATCTGTGCTGAGAGGTTACCAGCAGCCCCAAACATGTTGTTCTGTATGGCTTGTTGTTGAGGACTGAGCTGCATACCGAAGCCACCTTCGGGTGTAGTAGTTAGACTACCTGTTCCTCCAGTTACCGTAAACGGTTTAAACTGAGCCATTCCAGCGGCTGTACCACCAACTTGAGCAGCACCTGTCTGAGCAGCACTACCAGCATCTAAAAGTGCTTGCCTTGATTTCTCAATGCCTGTAACCTGTGCGCCTGTAGATAGTAAATTATCAAGAAAACCCATTAGTATGTACCTCCGGTAATTGTACCGGCAGTAAGTGTACCAGTGACTGTGACTGTTGCTGCTGTTACCGTACCTGTAAAGGTAGGACTAGCAATGTTGGCTTTGCTGTTGTTGGATGCTTGAATATTATCAAACTCAACCCCAAACTCACTGCCTTTAATAATCTTCAACGGGTTGCCAGTAACTAAAGCATCCTTAGAAGCAAAGTCCGTTGTCTTAGTATAATTTGACATTTATAACATCCTTCCTATTAGTGCTTGTATATTCATTTCTTGTAGAGAGATTGGAACACCACTTACGGTAACTGTTAATCCTAAAGTAACTACATTGCCACTACCTGATGGTCTGACTTTCTTTCTGTCTAAAATAATAGAGGCTCCATATTCAGATGTAGGTACATTAAATTCAGCTACGTTAAACTCAGCGAGTAAAGAGTTTTTTAGAGTTATGACTTCTTTTGTATATGCTTGTGTGTAGTCGTAGCCCCAGTTAACTGTTACCTTCGTATTCTGACCACCGATGAATGTCAAGTCTAATTCTTTAAGTATCTTTAATCTTGATGAGTCACCAAAGTCAAGAGGATTGGTAAAGTAATTTACTTGATACGGTGATGTAACATCTAGATAACCTGAGTAAGTATTGATACCATCTGCATTACCCATATAGAGAGTACCGTCAATTGCTCTAGCAAAAGATCGTAAACTTATTCCTGTCCAAACAGTGGCTCGATGGCTCCCATCTTCTAACGGAGTTCTCATATCAAAACAATAAACAACACTAGAAGAAGGAAAAGAAATTAAGTAAAACGCTTCTTCAGGACTGTATACAGATTTAATTCCGTTTGTTTGTAGGTTAGCTATGTGGAGTAAATCATTACGCACATTCTTACTGATGTCTCTAACTGGAGAAGACTTCTCTTGAATTACTCTTCCTAAACTACGTACACCCTCATTAGACAGGAAGAACAAATCAGTACCTACATTCTGTATACTGTCTCTGTGTTTACATCCTACGTTGGCTATAGTATCCGACAAAACCATAGTTGCAGGAGACTCGGCTCCCGAATAAATGACAATAGAAGTCTTACCAAAAATAACTAAAAATCCATTGTGTGCGGCTAATCCTATAACTTCGTCGTAACCTGTAGGCCAAACTTTAGATAAACTTAAAGAGCCTGTACTTCCCCCTGACCACTTAGTTCCATCTAAAAGGTCAGACCAATAAATAGTATTGGGATCACCTTCTACATCTGCTACCCAAAGTCTACCAAAAGCAGCTAATACCTCATTACCTTGTGGAGGTATTCCTGTACTATGATCATGCCCTTCTACTGTGGTTATAACCCCTTCGTGATCTGCATAAACTAAGGGTTCGTTTCCTTTTTGAAAGAAGTAACAATGATTAGTAAAGTTAACAATTCTCCATTCATTTCCAACTATAGTGGTTCCTACTGGAGTTGCGTCTACAAGTGTAGTAGTGCCTGTAAATATTTTATTATTACCTGCTGAAAAAACAATAGAAACACCAGATTCATTTACAAACTCTGTAATCGTACCTAAACCGTTACTTGTACCTAATATCTCTGGATTGGTAGTTAAAAGTTCACGACCTTTACGTGCGCCTATTCTTCCGTATTGGTCTATCACACAGTTATCTGCAATAGACGCAAAAGAATTATCCAAACTCAAGGGAGAGTCTTGTGTATTTAACCCCCTAAAGCCCGGAGCAGCTACTGTTATATTCTGTAGAGGAGAAGACATAACTATATAACCCTAAAGATAAGGTCTTCTGGGTGTCTATTAGCATCTAAAGCAATAGCATCCGAAAGGAAACTATCGGCTATTGCAAAGTATTCAGCAGTACTTGTTCCACCAGTTTCTCCTCTCTCTCTAGCAGTTAAAGCTACTGCTGCCTGAACAACAGGACGGGAGGGTATAATTAATTGATCTGTGTCTTCAACTAAATCAGGGTTCCTTAAGATACAGTTAAAACGTAATGCAAAGACAGCATCTGGAATAGGGTAGATGTCAACTAAAGTATCACCGTTAGAATTTACACCATTAAAGCTGTAGTAGGTAGGCGAGCCTGTCGTTGGTGTCTCATTTAAGAATACATTGTTCATCCACGTTGATGGGCGATAAGTCATAAAGTTATTAGACGTATCGTTGATTACATCCAACATCTTTATATTATTCTGACTACCAGTTAACGCATAGTTAAAAATATCCTCAGACGTAGTAACCGTCAATGTAGTCCTAAGTGCTGACCAATCGTGTGAATCCTCTACCATACTCTTACTGTCGTTAACAAAATCACCAATCATGGCAGAGTATGCAGTTTCATTTACTGAACCTACCTCTGTTATACGCAGCCTTCTGAGAACAGCGTTTACTAATTCTAAATACGTCATATAGCTTGCATCCCTCTTGGGTTGTACTCTAGTGGTTCAAACGGTTTAACTCTTTCAAGTTCTTCCAATTCAAAACCTAAATCAATCTCATCTAATTTTTTGTTGGACATTAAAGAAGCTCGTGGAACAGGCTGACCACCACCACTAATGTTAAAGTTTAAAGGGTTCCTACCGCCACTATAATTTACATTGGGCATATTGATATTTGGTAAGTTTACATTAGGAAGATTAATGTTAGGCATATCAATATCATCTATAAAGTTATCTAGCTGGTTAATAGCATCGTAGGTACTATCTAACACATCATCAACAACATCTACTACAGGTTCTGTAACAGCTTGTATTACGTTACCAGTGGCTTTAGCTACATCACCTACAGCTCCTACTACAGGCTTAACTACTCCTCTGTTTATAGCACTGCCAGCCTCTACTATAGGATCTGCAACAGTCTTAGCTGTTTCAATAAGAGGTTGTGCTGCATCGTCTATAGCAGAACCAACAGCCCTTACTGCATCTTCAACAGCAGGCATTGTTTGTTTAATAGGTTGAAGAATAGTAGAGTCAATTGCTCTTCCTACATCTTTAACAACAGTGCCTATTGCTTTAATGAACTCAGGAGTTTCTATACCACCTGTACCTAATCTTGATGATCCACCTTCAGTAATGTATTTACCTACACCTTTAAGAAGAGCATCATCAAAAGCTGTTCCTTTTAAAAGTTCTTTTTCTGTAGTCAACATCCCTTTAACTAAATCGTCTTGATTAATGTTAAAGCCATCTAAAACATCCTTGTTTAAACCTACACTATTCAATGCTTTTTCAGTTAAGTCTCCACCAAACTGAGAGACAACACCACCTATGATGTCTCCATCAGCTACAGCAAAAGCAGTATTTAATCCTTTAACTGTAGTGCCATAATCAAAACCCAACAAACCTTTACCTGCTGAAGCTGCAACCGCTGGTGTCGTTGCTGTAGCTGCCACAGCCTTAGTAGGTGCAGTCAACATTCCACTTGCTTTTAAACCACCAGTAATAGCAGAAGCATAATCACCTAAGTGAAGAGTCTCACCCGCAGCAGCTTTAGTTGCTACTTGAGCTACAGCAAACGCTGGATTATAGAAACCCATAACGGCTGAAGCAACGGGCATTAAAACATCATTAAAAATACCAGAACCACCAGCTCTCGGATCGTAGGCATCGTTGACAAACTGTATGTCGTAAGCCCCTATAGTTCCTCCACCTTCAGGGACAATCCACTTACCCTTTCCAGCCATGTTAGGGTATTTTTTACTTAGATCTTCACCTGTATTCATGTAGACACGGTTTACATCGTCATGCCCTACTAAACCAGCGGCTGCTGATGAGGATGACCCCGGTATCTTTAAGTATGGAGGTATTGAACTCTGTGCCATATATTGAGTGATGGGAGAACTACCAGCCAGACTAGCTCCACCACCTCCACCTACACCTACTCCCCCTGCCAACACCCCCTTACCTATTTCCCCTATTGATGGCATAGGATTATCACCTAACTGAGCCATACCAGCGTATGCCCCCAGAGCACCTTTTGGTACGTTACCACTAGCAATAGACTGAAAGACGCTATCTGATACACGGGCTAACCCCGTTATCTTTTCTCCGAAGGAAGCATCTGGTGCTACCTTGTATTTGTTTGGATCGTAGTCTTGAGTAGCCCAGAAGTCTTTAGCTTCCTGTGCGGCGGCTGATTGCTTTGTGTTGATATTGTTAGCATTAGAACTATCAACTAAAGCCTTCTGTTGAGATAAAGACATATTTGCATAGGCAGGGTTTGCTTGTATTTCATCTAAGGTGATAAGTGATGCTGGCCCTATGCCAGAGATGAGCCTATCTAGAGTTTCAGCACCAGTTGGTGGTTTATAATTAGCTAAGTAGTCATATACCTCTTTATCTTTAGCGGCTTGTGCTGTTGCTTCTACTTTAGCCGCTGCTGCCTTAGCTGCGTTTTTCTCAGCCAGCGCAGCAAAACCAGCTCTTTCTTCAGCAGTAGGTATATTCATGCCAGACAGAGCATTAGCAAGCGCATCGTTTGTTTGAAGAGTAGGTGTAATATTAGATTTGAAAGACACACCACCCGCTGACTCATCAAAAGTATTATTACCACCAGCGTACACTGTATCGTTTTGAGTATTAATAGCTTTGTTCTTTGCAACTATAGGGGCAATAGAAGCATTAAAAGCCTTTTGCTGTGCCTGTGTAACGGGTGCAGTGGAGACAGCAGCAGATAACTCAGGAGCAGCTCCAAAAGAACCAGTACCGAATAGACCAGCATCAGGAGCTAAAGATCCAATTACTTGTTGAGTATTTCTACCACTATAATCTGCTGGTTCTCTTCTACTTGTTCCTTTTGGCGGCATTACTTTTGACCCCACTTAGATAAAGCTTTAACACCAAAAGAAGCAGCTACTGCCGCACCTAAGAACCCTTTGTAGAAATCAGGCATACTCTCTAGTACCATAAAGCCTTCATGAATATAAGGAACCATAGTTGGTATAAAGGCTCCCAGCAAGGGGACACTAAGCACAAGAGTAAACCATTCATCCTTCCATGAGTTTTGTGAATTCTTTGCTTGTTGTGTTTCCCAATCTGTTGTGTTCTTAATAAGTTCAATGTCTTTTTCATGAGTAGCTTGTTGTTTTGCTTTTTTATTATCCAACCACGAAGAAGCTAGACCTACAACTCCTGATATGATTTGAGGTAACATGGTTTAAGGTTTCTTATTATTAAATAAATTTTGAACAGTATCTGTTTCCCAAATCCTTAAACAAGTCCATACAATAGTAATTAAGGCTGCTAAAGGTGGAAGTACCCCAGCTACAGTTCCTAAAGTACCACCAATAGCCAGTACATCTACTACTGCTTTAGTTTCTTCTTGCATAGCTGGGGGATTCCTTTTAAGGTTGTTTAGCCTTGTTGTTGAGGAATGCAAAGGTTTCCATGAGCTTGTAAGCCTTTGCTACCCAAGCATCGTCTTTAGGGGTGTCAGTGTAGTTCGCAACCACACTAGCCGCCGTGACCAGCGATGTTGCAAAAATGTAGAAATCTAATAGGTAGTCCATCACATTCTCCCTTTAAGAGGCTGTGTAGCCATTGCCTGCGCTGATAGCTGCTTCAACTGCGGTCATGTCTTCGTCGCCCCAATCTTCTTTGGCTACCATCAGTTCAAGGTGCTGTACGTTTCTATCTACACAGCCTTGACGATCTTCAGCAGATTCATCGGCCATGCAGTCTCCTGCGATTACATCTGTGATAAGAGCTACGCTATCACCCATTGCTAAGTAGTCTTGTGCTAGTTGTTCTGCTGTTCGGTCTTCCATTTTATTTTCCTTCTAAGGTTTCGATACGTGCGGTTAATGCCGTAATTGTGGCTTGCTGTTCTTGGATTGCCTTGATGCAAAGGGATACCATGTTGCCGTAAGCTAGTGAATCTGGTCTTTCTTCATCGTCATATTGCACAAACTCAGTTAAACCCGCGTCATGCACTTCTTCAGCAATTAAGCCGCCAAAGACAGTGTCGCCATCATTATTGCCCTTATAAGTTACAGGGCGAAGCGTGAGTAGTTCAGTTAAGCCATGTGTAGCGTTATTGACTGTATTTTTATAACGTGCAGAAGACGTTGAACGATAAAAATAACCAAGACTTGAAATCCAGACATTGGAAGCAGAAGCAACGGTGTCATTGTATACTTGTGGGACTCTAAAACTGCCGTTTACATCAAGAACAACCCTAGGATTACCATCACCATCTGACAAGACGATGTAGTTGCTTGAGGTGCGGATATCTAAGCCGCCTTGGTTACCGTTGTAGCGTCCAAGGATGGTGTTGCCAGTTCCTGTTGTTACTTGATCACCTGATGACATTCCAAGAAAAGTATTAAAATTACCTGTTGCGTTGTAACCTGCATTACGACCAATGTAAACACCATAAGAACCAGATACGTTAGTATACCCAGCGTTTTGCCCAAGAACCGTATTTTCTGTGCCCGTGGTGTTTGCGAATAAAGCGGCTGTACCAACGGCTGTGTTGTTAGACGCTGTTGTGTTTCTTTGTAGTGCGTCCCTACCAAGAGCAACATTGCTAGAACCTGTAGTGTTGTAGTACATAGTATTTAAACCCATTACGACATTAGCACTGCCTGTCGTATTAGATTTTAAAGCCTGATGTCCTGAAACAGTGTTCTGCTCTCCTGTGGTGTTTGCGAATAAAGCACTTGTGCCAACTGCTGTATTACTACCGCCTGTGGTGTTAAAGTTTAAAGCATCAACCCCTACGGCCACATTATTTGCACCAGTGGTGTTTCTTATTAGCGAGGCATGACCCACCGAAGTATTGTTAGATGCTGTGGTGTTTGCGGCTAAAGCACCTCCACCAATAGCAGTGTTTTGTGCGCCAGTAGTATTAGCCCCAAGTGCGCTTTGACCACCAACAGCGGTGTTGTTAGCGCCTGTGGTGTTTGCGAATAAAGCACTTGCGCCTAGCGCCACGTTATTAGCGCCTGTGGAGTTTGCTCCTAAAGATGAATAACCAACGGCTGTGTTGTTAGATGCTGTGGTGTTAGCGTCTAGTGCATTACGACCTACGGCTACGTTGTTAGTGCCAGTTGTAGCTGATGACATTGCACTCGTACCCACAGCCGTGTTGCTATGTGCGCTTGTAGCGACAAGAAGAGTGTTTACGCCTAACGCAACATTGCCTTCTCCTGTCATTGCACCGCCTAAAGAACCGTAACCTAGTGCAGTAGAGTAAGATGCTGTAGTAGCCCCATCACCTGCAAGACCACCGATGAGGGTGTTGAATGTGCCTGTGGTTATTGCCAATCCCGCATCTGTACCAACGGCTGTATTATATGTACCTGTAGTGGCATTAAGTAACGCCTTGCGCCCTATGGCTACGTTGTAACTTGCAGTAGTAAGAGCGGTTAAAGAGTTGTGTCCCAAAGCCGTGTTGTTAGTCCCTATAGTAATAGCATCACCAGATTGATAACCTACTAAAACATTCTGAGTACCAGTAGTAATCGCAGTACCAGCTTGATCGCCTACAAGAACATTATAATTACCACCCGCTATAATGCTGTTACCTGCGTTGACACCTGCGCGGAAGTTACTTGTGCCTAATGTTGTAGTGATTATGTCACCACTAAATGTCGCCGCTCCTGTGATTGCCCCAGTAACCGTTAAAGTAGAAGGGTTAGTACCCAACTCCACTATAGCGCCACCGCTATCCTCTGTAAACAAACGCTTGTCCGTTACGTTTACAGCTAATTCCCCTTGTACTAGATCACCAGCAGTAGGAATAGATGTAGCTGTTGAACTGTTCTTTGTAATAATTTTAGTAGCCATTAATATGTCCCACCGTTTAGTGTTCCTGTAGTCATGTTATCTGCATTCAAAGTTGAAGAATCTGTAAGTTTAGTAGCAAGTGAGTTAGTTACGGTAGTTGAGAAGTTAGCGTCATCACCCAAAGCAGCCGCTAATTCATTTAAGGTATCTAGTGTAGCTGGTGCTGAATCAACTAGATTAGCAATAGCTGTACTTACTTCACTAGCTGCGTTAGCTGCGCTAGTTGCTGCTGCTGATGCGCTTGTAGCTGCTGCTGTTTCACTAGCTGCTGCATTTATTTCTGAAGAAAGAACATTAGCTGCGCTGGCTGCTGCGTTAGTTTCACTAGTTGCCGCATTGGTTTCGCTAGTAGCTGCGTTAGTCTCACTTAAAGCAGCGTTTGTTTCTGATGTAGCTGCTGCTGTAGCTGAAGTAGATGCAGAAGAGGCGCTGGTAGCAGCGTTAGTTTCTGAAGTAGCCGCAGAACTAGCTGAGTTACTTGCATTAGTCTCTGATGTAGCTGCTGCTGTAGAGCTTAAAAAAGCATTTGTTTCTGAAGTGCTTGCAGAAGCGGCAGAAGCAGAAGCATTGTTTTCTGAAATTAAAGCAGCAGATGCACTAACTGTTGCATTGGTTGCTTGAGTAGTTGCTGTTGTAGCACTAGAAGCTGCGTTAGTTTCGCTAGTGGCTGCGTTAGTCTCTGAAGTAGAAGCGGCAGAAGCACTTACGCTTGCGTTAGTTTCTGACGTGGAGGCAGCAGAAGCACTAGCTGTTGCTGATGCTGCACTATCTGTTGCTGAAGAAGCGTTAGCTGCTGTAGTTACTACGTCAGCAGAAGTACTGATAACGTCATTAGCTGTAGATGCAGCGTCTGCTGCGGTTAGTACTACATTGGCTGCTGTAGTTATTACATCAGCGGCTGTAGAGGCTGCATCTGCATTTGTAGTTACGACATTCGCTGCTGTAGAAACAGCGTCTGCATTTGTTAGTGCTTCGTCAGCCGCTGCGCTAGATGCACTAGCTGCTGCTGCGATAGCTGAGGCATTAGCCTCTGTTGCTCTAAGTGTTGCTAGTTGGGCTTGTTCCGCTACGTAGCTCGCATAAGCGTCTGTGCTTGCATCCCCAGCGCCACCTGCTCCTCTGTATAACGGCATAGTACCCTTCCCTTTTAATAAGTATTAGAAAAGTAAAAGGGGGCCATTGCTGACCCCCAGATACAAAGGGTTATTAACCGTTTACTGCAAGTACGAAACCAGCTTCTGGACGTACTACCTTAGTGCCGTACAACATATCAGCAGTATATAGAGTACCGAGGAACTCTTGCTTGTACTGAGTCTGTGAACGAACACCCATTTGCTCCGCAAGGACTGAAGCGTCTTTGTGGATGAACTGAGCACCGCGAACGATACCACCAGCAGCATTTTCAACTGCTGTTTCGAGGATAGGGCAGTTGCTGGTGACGTAGATATCAACACCGTACAAGTTGCCCAGCTTACCGTTAACTACAGAACGACCTTCTACGAAGTCCGAAGACACGTATCGGTTGATGCCCATAATAGCGTTACGGAGTGCAGGAGGAATGACGAAAGAACGATTATCCATAGGAACATCGTTGTCATCCATGAGCTGGATCAGCTTACGGAAACATTCGTCAGTAAAGACATCAGCAGTTGCTACGGTGTCTACAGCATAAGCCGTAAGGCCAGTAGATGCGTCACAGTAGTAAGTAGCCGTGTTAGTCCAATCAGTACCGTCACCGTCACCAAAGGATTTACCCAGAGCAAACAGATCATCGTCTACTTGCTTAGCCAAACCATAACCAGCATCGCCGGTATAGAATTGACGCAAAGATGACAGAGCCTGAGTTTCTGTGATGTCTTCGATGATACGTGAATACTCGTAGTGCTTGTCGATAGTAACAACGACTTCACTCTCTACAGCATTCTGTACGGTTACTGCTTGATTTTCTACCTTAGCACTTGCTGCACCACGGGTAGGTGCTGGAATGTGGATAGTATCGCCTTTCTTACCCTTCATCGACATCTTTTTGATGAGTGGAGCTAAGACTAGATTCTTTTGATAAGCAGCAATGATCTCATCACTCCAAATCTCTGGAATAAAAGTTGCTGCGCTTGTGTTGTCTACAAACCCGCCAGTTGCGGGGAATGTTGAAGTAGCCATAATATAGTTCTCTTAATAATAATAGTTTAGGATTTTACCCTTCCCTCAGAGTACGCCTTCATGATTTCATCTGAAAGCGACGCATATCGTTCTGGGTCAGTTCTCATAAGTTTAATAATGTCTGCTCGTCGATATACTTTTCTAGAAGAAGCTTCAGTACTACCGTTTGCACTACCAGTAGATGCTTGTCTTACAGCCTTACTTCTAGTTTGTTTCTCAGCAGTTACAGCTTGATTTACTATGCCTTGACGTTCCTTCCAGTTAGTGAAAAGTTCATCGGCAGCTTCGTAGTCGTACTGCTTATCTGCTTGATAAAATAACTGAGTCCTAATCTTAGAGCCTTGAACCCACTCACCGAACGATGGCGTAGATAGGATATCTGCCATATCTGGGTGTTTCTGCTGTAGGGTTTGTAGAGCGTTGTTCTTTCTTACTTGAGTGTGGAACTGCTCTGCTTGCCTTACTTTAGGGTGGTTATCAATAGCTCTCTGTACTGCCTTTTCAGGATCAGAGAAAAAGTCTATCTCGTCTTCAGCCTCTTCTTGCTGTGTATGATTATTAGCCTGCGCTGGCGTGAGTTGTGTCTGGATGTATTGATCAACAACTTTTCGTAAGTCTCCAACTTCAGCACTCTGTCGGCCTAAGAGCTTCTCAGCTTCTTGATGCATCCGTACAATATCCTGTACAGACTTTCCTGCGTACTTATCTGGAATACCTTCTTCTTCTTCTTGAATAGGTTCCTCAGCGAACTGAGCCTGTTCTTGATCGTTGTCTTCTTGATCATCTAAACTGTCATCGTCAACAAATGTAGCTGCCATCATTAAACTCCGTACCGTATCGTATTATGGAGGACTATAGTATGGAAGTTCTCAACTAAGAGTTTGTCTTCCTTTCGTGTTTGATCTGCTTCTCTCTATTCTTAGCCCACTTCATCGTAGCTCCGGGGAAATCCCCTGAGATAGGATCTAGCTTTGTACGAACAGGAGAAATGATCCTTTGTGCTGTTTTAGCACATAAACCGCAAGGATGCTCAGTTACGTCTGAAGAAACAAAACCTTCAGTAACGTGATTGTCTGAACATTGAAAGTCATAGATTAAGCGCATTATGCTTCTTCTGTGGTTTCAGCTTCTTCTTGCTGTTGTCTTAGAGTCTCTAATTGATTCTCTAGATTTAGTAGGTTAGCCAGTATCGTTAACTGACCCTTTCGATGAAAGAGTTCTTCGTTATCTTTTACTGATTCTACTGAGTTGATGTGGTTTGCGTTAGCCGTTAAGTCCTTAATCAAATAATCCCAACCCTCAGAAAGAAATAAATCTTTCATTGCGTTGTAGTATTTATCGAACTCTATTGCTTGAGCATCTTGTTGCATCTGTTTCTCCGAAAGGACAGGGGTTAATGTAATATGTGTACTACAAGTATATTATACCATATTTAAGGAATAAAATCAAGCTTTTTTATTCTTTTTTGCAGCTTCCATTTCTTCCCTAAGTGCAGCTACTTCCTTGTTGATTGCCGCAAAGGCTTTGTTGATCTGATCCATAGCCATTTTAAAATCTCTATCGTTTACCATTATCTTACTCCGTGAGTTAAAGTGGTGGTGTCATAGGCATTTCTTCAGCCTGTGGTTGTTCTGGAGCAGGAGGAGGTGGAGGAGGAGGAGTAGCTGCTCTCTGATTTTGAAGCATTACAGATTGCTCCTTAACCCTCAAATCCTTCTGCTTCAGTTTAAGATCGGCTATTTTCAACCGGCGCTCAAACTCTTTATCGTCTTTAGTACCTACCTGTAGGTTAGACGTAACTGCTTTGATCTTTTGGATCTCAAGCTCCTGTGGTATTGCAGCAGCCTCTGCTTTGATCTTCTCAGCTCTAGCCATAGACTCAGCAGCTTGACCGTTAAGAGCATCAGTCTGTGATTTCTGGAAGGCAGCTTGAGCTTGTTGTTCAGCTTGAGCAGCTTGCTGTGCTTCTGGGTTAGGTTGTTGTGCTGCTTGCAGGGTCTTGATGATATCTTCTCTATTGGAGATATTCATGTTGTTGATTATAGACTCAATCAAAGCAGGATAAGCAGGAGACTCAGGAGACATAGTCTGCATCAACTGAACTAACTGTGTAACCTCATACTCACGGGCCATAATACCTAAGCTGGAAGAAGCAGAGAACTTATAGTCTGTTGCTTTGTAGTTATCTGGATCAAACTGCATGTATCTAAACGCAGCCTTCTCAACGAAAGGAATAAGGAATGCTTCCTGAAAGTTAATCAAGGTACGCTTATGACGCTTAATGATAGCTCCTAAGCTCATAGAGATACCAGCAGCGGTTGCTTCACCACTGACTTGACCACCAACACCCGTAGAGTCTACAGCGCCTGTAGAGGTCTGTACCATACGCTGAAGAGCTTCTGCTTGTGCGAAGGTAATTTGACTTACCTGTCCGAAGTTGAATGGATGGAGGATCTCAGCAGGATTACCGTTGGTTAGCAGGAGCTTGCCGGGGGCAATCTCAGGTCGTGAACCACGTGGAATACGTGTAGCGTCCATAGCCATCATAGGATGAACTGTAAGACCTAATGCGTCGATACGCGCTCTGATCTCTGCGTCTAGAGCCTTCTGACTGTTGTAGCCCTTCTCACAGATACCTCTGCCCCAGAAGCGGCCCGGAACTACATCCCATGGAAATGCTACAATAGGACGATCCTGCATCATGAATGGGTTTTCTTCTGCTTTAAGACAGATACCGCCATTAGCTAAGACAACAATAGCCTCAACGTAGTAGCTATCTTCCTCACCGTCTTCATCTTCACCCATCTCGTAGTTGTCAGTCAAGGAGACTTCTTCTTCGTCGTCCTCTTCTTCTTTTTCTTTGATGGCTTTTTCTAAGAGATGCCGTGGGACTAGACCGTAGTACTTAGTCAGTCTTACCTTATCGTCTGTGAAGGTGGTTAAATCTTGATCAGGCTCAATGTCGAAGTCTGGGGTAGCAGTACCTATGTACGTATCCCTGTAGACACCAGTTTCTTGCAGGATCTCTACGCTGTGTCTAGATACAAACATATCTACAGCTACACCTAAAGCATCGTCTACAGACGTAGCTACAGGATCAATTAGAAAGTTCTGAGGCATAACGGGCTGAAGACGGCAAACTGTACGTTCTTTGATCTCAACCCCTACAGCCTGCATCTCTCCTTCCATAATGGGTTGAGTAGCTGGAACTCTCTCTTTAATCTCCTCTAAGATAATCTCACCGATACCGTTGCCAAAGACAGCAGCGTTTATTAAGCACTCAGCTACTGACTTCCTGACTTTAGTCTTACCGAATGACTCATGCAGCTTCTTCCTTAGATAAGCTACGTCATCCTTCTCTGGATCATCCATATCATCCGTGATGTTGAACCATGTACCTCTACCGAAGGTGGCTTCTTCTACCTCTGCAACTGAGGACTCTACTGCCTGTTGAAGTGCAGGAGAAATAATCTTAGAACGCTCTGAGGCTCTAGTAACGTCAGCACCGTCCCAAATACCCCGCCATAAGCGATAGTATTCATCGTGCTTCATTCTATAGTTAGCTTCGTAGTGATCACGCCAGTTATCACATTTAGTGATGACCCAATCAGATAAAGACTCATCTATCATAGAGACTTCTAGTTCGCCTTCATTATAATCTTTCATCTAATATCCTTAGTAGCCAGCTACGGAATCCATAGCAGTAAATTCATCGTACTCTTCAAAGTTACCTGCATAGACAACCTTAGCTAATTGGTCTATGTACGCAAGTGCATCAATCAAGTCATCGTGTGTTAAAGCATCAGGAAACTGGAACAACTCATCTAAGAACTGAGCATTCCAATCTGCTTTCTTAACTGTTACTAGACCATGTTCAAAGCGCCCTTGTAGCGCCCACATGATCCTATCTGTCTTCTTCTGATTACCGTGGGTTAGTTCTTCTACCCTAAAGAAGAAGCTCTGTCTCTTCATCATATCCGTAAGGGGAGACATCACAGCCTGTTTAGCTATGCCCCTCTCAATCCCAACGCTGATTGGTTTGTAGTCCTTAACAGCCTGAAATATCTTCTTAGCTGTTTCTTCTAGCGTCCACCTCCCATAGATCATATTCTCTATGAACCAACCATCTTCATTCACAAAGACAACAGCAATGGCTGTATTGTCTAGACTAGACTTCTTAGTCTTCTTCTTCCCTACCTCTAAGAAACCAGCAGGGTCAATAGCTATGAAGTAATCTCCAGCCTGCTTAGGCTTCTCCTCTGAAAACTTAACCCAATCTTCCTTGAACATTTCTGAACCCATAGCCTCAAAGGATGCCATGAACTCCTGCCGAAAAGAATAGGATGACATAGACTTCTTAGCGGCATTTATTTCCTCTGGGTCTAGTAGAGGGTTATCGTAGCTAGTAAAGTGCCACCCAGCGTAAGACGGATCATCACCTAACGTAGAGTACTTATACAGGTCGTAGAAGTGATTACGACCCATAGGTGTACCGATAAACAAAGCATGACCCTTTTGGTCAGCCAGTGCTGGTCTTAATATCTGTTCCCACACATCTGGTCTAATGTCTGCGTACTCATCTAAGACTAGAAAGGCTAAAGACACACCTCGCATAGTCTCTGGTCTATCTCCACCTTTAAGGCTTATGGTTGCTCCGTTAATTAGTTTTATTTGCAGGTTATTAATATGACTAGAAGCAATGACAGGACGACCTAACTCCATCAAGGTATCCCACATAATGTCTCTAGCTTGTCCTTGAGTAGGTGCTACATAGAAGACAGTACCTTTCTTAGTCTGTAGGGCATTAACTATCAACAACCATGCTGCTAGTCTTGATTTACCTGTACGTCTACCAGCAGCTACAATCTTAAATCTAGCTGGATCTTCCCAGACTTCAGTCTGCCACGGTAGTAGTTTGACATCTAAATCCATTAAATTGCTTCTACAAAAGTATTAGCAACCTTAGCTTTCTTTTCTTTAATAACGTCACGGGCTAAAGGGCTGACTGACGCCCCTCCAGCTTTTGATCTATCCGCTGCATACTTGTCTGCTTCTTTGTAAGCACCAGCAGGGAATCTAGGAAACTGCTTACCTGTTGTTTTTTCATACTCAAGAGCTAAGGCTGCTGCTTTATCTGTATCTTTTATGTAGGTTGGCTTTCCTTCTGCATCCCACCATATAGTAGGAATAAGAAAGACTGACCCATCTGGAGCATCTACAGTAGCGGTATACTCTGTAGACAGTCCACCTAAACCTAAGTCTTGTGGTTTATGGAGTTTACTGTCGAAAGGGATTAAAGACGCCCTTACTTGCTTCTTAGCCATATCAATAAGTCCAGATCACGGGTGTAGTGGTTCTAGTATCTACGTGTACAAAGGTCTTAGCTACACCTATACCAGTGAAACCTAACGCAATGGCATGTTTGACGATCAAGAACCTCTGTTCTGCATTCCTTACTCGTATATCAGCAGCTATTCCTGCTGTATGCTGCCCTTTAGAACCTATAGGCTTATTAACTTCTGCACTGTGTGAAGGATCTCTATAACCACTGGTAATGATGAATGGAAAACCACAGAGATCACGTAGGTTATCTAATCTAGTGATGAATGCTGGGGATATTCTATTGGCGTTAGTCTCCTGACAGGCAAAGTCCTCTGTTTTGAAGTACCTATATTCTTTATTATTAGACATCCTCAATTTCCCCTTCAATAGTAGAACCACCAACAATAGTGGTTTCCCCACCCACACCAGTAATGGAGATAGAAACGCTATTACGTCCTCCACTGGCTTTATCCTTCTCAAAGTAACTGACCGGAAGCATACGATCCATGACTAACTTCCACGCTGCTGCTTGATTCTTATGGTCATCATCTAGAGCAGCATCAAATATTGACTCCAAAACCTTATTAGACTTAGGAGATGCTAACATTCTAGCTTTATATTCATTGATAATAGAAGCATCACCCTTAGGACGACCCATTACTGCCCTACTACCTCTAGTCTTACTCTTTACTTCTTGCTTAGGTGGTCTACCTTTCCTCTTAGGAACAGTAGGGATTAGGTCTTCAGGAGTCATGTAGTTGCCTTATGTATAACTTAAGATTACTTGAGGGTAGTGGAGGAGTAGCTAAGGGAGTAGTTTAAGTTGTTGTTTAGTTATTCTTTTATTCCTCCTTAGCTTACGCTTATATTATACCATATTTTTACTAATAAAGCAATAGCTAGACCTTATTTATTTTTAAATAGGAACATTTACTGTCATTCTTAGTGGTGCTTTTTAATAATATAATCAAATAGTTGTCTACTAAATGGGGCTGTGGCCAGATATGATTCTTTTAGTATACTTTAGTGCACTTTAGTGTGTACTTTTGTTTCGTTTTAGTGCACTTTAGTGTTCCAATTTGGCCTTATTTTGTATAGCGGAGGGTACCTTAAATAATCCCGATAGCCCTACCCCTCCCCGCCCCCAAAATCAC
>Ga0196889_1000095_pt1 | contig 28275 bp, 45 predicted proteins | sample VirMetDEL_Nov_12_FD_166415 | JGI IMG/M metagenome (GOLD analysis project Ga0196889, IMG submission 166415) | Aqueous microbial communities from the Delaware River and Bay under freshwater to marine salinity gradient to study organic matter... | ecosystem: Environmental > Aquatic > Marine >...
GGCTATATAAGCTAAATTTATAGTACATTGTGATACTATAAGCAATCGTTATAATCAACTGGAGAGCATTATGAATAAAAAGACCCAATCCGCAGAAGAAAGGTTTTGGTCAAAAGTAAACAAGACACCTACGTGCTGGCTGTGGACTGGCGCCACTAGAAAGAACAAAGCGCAGTTCGCAATTGATGGGACAACTATATCCGCGTCTAAGTATGCTTATTTCCTGGTCACAGGAAAGTTTCAAGAAGGGCCGGTCTCTTTAAGAAATGATTGTGGTAATTCTATCTGTGTAAATCCGGCGCATAGAGCATCCAGACAGGATCCAAATAGGAGGCCTGTCTTGCCACCTCAAAAAAAGCAAGACTGGTCAACAGCTACTCAAATTGCGCGGGCAGCCCGTATCAAGCTTTATAAAGAGCGGGGCTTACTTTCAACTTTCACAGCCGATGAGATTCAAAACTTAGGGAGAATAGCATGAGTAACGTGGAAGAGATACCAGTGGAGAAACGCGATAACGTAAAACCGTCCTTCTATTTGGATCCAGTCGCTGAAGAGCATTTCTACAAGATGTATGAGCTTTTGAAGAAAGAGCACTTGTACAATGAAGTTGATAATGGGCTTTTAACTGCTTACTGTGACCAATATTCTGTCTACCTGGAAGCGAGAGCAATTGCTAGAGCTGAAGGGCCGATTGCACTTAATGCAGCGGGGGCTCGTGTTAAAAACCCAGCATCAGGCCTTGCTGAGTCGTCTTTACGGGTCATGGAAAAGATTGGTGGATCGCTTGGCATTTCCCCATTGGGTAGATCGAAGCTTAAACCGACTTCTATATCTGCTCCCAAGAACAAATTTTCTAAGTTTAATAAATCATGAGCACTATTGGAGAGTATGACGCGTATCCGTACTTTCAGAAAGCCTTAATCTATGCTAATAGTGTTGTTAAAGGCCACAAGCTTGCATGCATTCAAGAAGTTCAGGCGTGCCAGAGGTTTTTAGACGATTTAAAGAGAGAAGACTTTCCTTATCATATTGACTATGAAAAGGGAGAGCAAGTTTGTTCGTTCCTGGAGCAGTTGCCTCATACGAAAGGCAAGTGGGCGGGCGCTAAGCAAAACTTGCGGCTTGAAAATTGGCAAGTCTTTATTGTGGTCAACATCTTTGGATGGGTTGATGATGAGGGCATTCGCCGCTTTAGAGACGTCTACTTGCGAATCCCTAGAAAGAATGGCAAATCACTCCTGGCGGCATTGATTGGAATCTATATGCTGGTCCTTGATGGTGAGCACGGTGCTGAGATTTATTCAGGCGCGACGACGGAGCGACAGGCTTTTGAAGTATTCCGCCCTGCTAAGTTGATATGCGAACGGACGTTTGACTTGTGCGAAGAGTTTGGGATTAACACTCGTGCAAAGCAGTTAATTTGCCAGCATGATGGTTCAAAGTTTGAGCCGATGGTTGGTAACCCTGGTGATGGTAGTTCGCCTTCTTGCGCAATAATTGATGAGTATCATGAGCATGACACTGACAGCATGATCGAAACAATGCAGACGGGCATGGGTGCTCGCCAGCAGCCTTTAATGTTACGGATCACAACGGCAGGTTCTAACTTGTCGGGTCCTTGTTTTATTAACGAGACGGATTATAATCAGCTCCTAAACAAGACATACAAAGACGACAGCACGTTTGCGGTCATGTATGGGATTGATCCGGAGGACGATTGGACGACAACGGACGCTTTGATTAAGGCAAACCCTAACTATGACGTGTCGGTAAGTGGTACGTTCTTAAAGGCTCAGCAAAAAGAGGCCATCAGAAGTGCTTTGAAGCAGAATGCTTTTAAGAGAAAGCATCTGAATCAATGGGTCGGTGCGCATTCAGCGTGGCTGAACATGGAAACCTGGAACAATTGTTCCGATCCAACCTTAAAAATTGAAGACTTTAGGGCATCGAACTGCATTTTTTCAATAGATTTAGCCTCAAGAATTGATATAACCGCCTTTTTACAGGTTTTTGTCAAAGAAATTAACGGAAGGCACCATTATTTTGTGTTTCCGACGTTTTACTTGCCTGAGAGTACTGTCTATGGCTCAGAGGGCAAGAAGTATGAGATGTGGGCTAACTCTGGCAATATCATAGTGACTGATGGGAACGAGATTGATTTCAATGAAATCCAGGCGCATGTCGTCGGTGAGATGGCAAAGTTTCCTGTTTCGGAGGTCGTATATGACCCTTGGAGAGCGACGCAACTCGCTCAAAACTTAATTAGTGAAGGCGCTACGGCTGTAGAATTTAGAAATACTGTTGCTAATATGTCGCCCGCAATGTATGAGCTTGAAGCAGCCATCTCAAGTGGCCGTCTTCATCATAACGGAGATCCTGTAATGACATGGATGGCTTCAAATGTTGTTGCCAAGGTTGACGCAAAAGACAACATCTTTCCACGCAAGCAGCGTGGTGAGAATAAAATTGACGGAATGGTCGCTCTAATCATGGCAGTTGGCAGGCTAATGTATTCTGACCTGACTGGCCTAGACGACTTCCTTACTCAGAGCAACTAAATGAACTTATTTTCCTCGTTTTTACGCCTTTTTGGGGCAGGGGCTCTCTCGAACAAAGACGAGGGACAGCAATTAGGCACTTCAGGCGGGATTAGCACTGATTCTGGGATTTCAGTCTCTGACAGTCGAGCGATGGCAATATCGTCTGTGTGGGCTTGTACTCAATACATTACAAATTCAGTTTGTAGTCTCCCACTAAACTTTTATCGACAAGCGCCAGACGGGAGAAAAGAACTTCCACGAGAGCATTATCTAAATCAATTGTTCCATAGGTCTCCAAATGCGTTAATGAAACCTAGGGACTTTAGAAAAGCTATGACGACTCAACTAGTCTTGTGGTCAAATGCGTACGCGGAGGTCTTTTGGAACGCTGATGGCACAAAGCCAATTGCAATTGTCCCACTTCGCCCGGGCAGAATGACCCCTTACATTTCTAATGGTGATCTTGTCTACCATTATCAAATGGAGCAAGGTGTCAGGATTTTTACGAAGAAGTCTGTCCTACATCTAAAAGGGTTAGGTACTGATGGGGTGGTCGGGTTAGAGCGAAGCGACTATGCACGAGAATCTTACGGGCTAACAGTGTCCGCTGATACCTACGCAGCTAAGCAATTCGCCAACGGAGGCCGCTCAGGCGGCGGCTACCTGATGTTTGACCAGTGGCTTACTGCTAAGCAGCGTGAACAGGCAAAAGAGCTCTACGAGGGCATGTCGGAGGGCTCGTTCAACAAGGGTAAGTTGTGGATTCTTGAGGGCGGTGTTAAGTATCAAGCAGATTCAATCAATCCGGATTCTATGCAGATGATCGAGACTCGCAAGATGCAAGTTTCAGAGATTGCCAGGTTTTTCGGCGTACCTGAAGTAATGATTGGCGGCGGGGGCGCAACTAGCGCATGGCCTGCGTCATTTGAGCAGCAGTTATTGTCGTTCTTGACGTTCACGCTACAAGATTATGTAGACGAATGGGAGACTTCAATTAAAGAAAGCCTAGTTGTTGAGAGATCTGTTTTTGCAGACCATGATACTACTGGATTTATCAAAATGGATTCAACTGCTAAAGCTGAACTGCATTCTAAGTGGGTGCAGAACGGGTTGAAGACTCGAAACGAAATTAGGAAGATCAACAACGACCCTAAAATTGACGGGGGTGACGATCTCACAGTTCAAGTGAATCTCACGCCATTAGATAATCTCGGAGCTAAAGAGCCCGCGACTCAACCCGAACCTATAGTGTAAATTATGCAACAGAAATATTTATCAATTGATAACTGCGAAATTAAGTTTGCAGGCCCTGAGCTTAAAGCAGGCGAGTTTGAAGGCTACGCATCAACTTTTGGCAATGAAGATAGTTATGGTGATGTTGTGGTCAAGGGTGCATTTGAAAAGTCTTTGGATCGTAAGATCCCCATGTTGCACAGCCACGATCCTTCAAAAATCATCGGCATTTGGAAGTCGGTACATGAAGATGCAAGCGGGTTAAAAGTTAAAGGTGAGTTCACGCCTGGTAATTCCTTAGCAGACGATACTTATGCTTCCTTAAAGCACGGCGCACTTTCTGGCATGTCAATTGGATTTCGAATTCCAAAAGGCGGGTCTGATTGGAACGAAGAAAAGAATCAACGTTTGATTAAAGAAGCAGACCTAGTTGAAATATCCCTGGTTTCTATGCCTGCAAATGTTGAAGCACAAATTACCACTGTTAAGTCGTTCGAGTTTAACTCAGCGATTGAAGCTATTGAAAGTTTAAGAGACGCGGAACGGATCTTGCGAGATGCAGGGTTTTCCAAGTCGGCGGCACTTGCGTTTGTAAGCCGCGTTCACAAGATTCAGATAAAGCGTGATGCGGATTCTGAGCTTGCAGACGAATTGAAGCGCATTTTAGGTACTGCTGCAAAACCTGAAGACTTAAAGCGTCTTCTTAAGTAGTGCTCCGCTAATTTATTTTGAGTAAATACAATGCAAACTGAAGAAATGCGCGAATGGCTGCGCGATAATGTCATGACCAAAGCGGCGCTTGAAACTGCGCTAACTGAAAAGATGGGTTCTTTTGAGAAGACCGTCGAAAAAGCAAACGAGGAAGCAAAATCTGCTGGCTCAACTGCTACTGAAACAAAAGGCTTACTTGATGCTCAAGTTGAAAAGATGGACGATATTATCGACCGACTTCAAGACATAGAGCAGAACGGTGTGAAAATGCATGACAATGCTGAGCCTCGAGTAGATCTTGGTGCTGAATTTGTCAAGTCTGACAACTTCAAATCGTTGATTGAGGGTCGTGGTTCAAGAGCTAAAGTAGAGTTCAAGACTGCTATTATCAACGCTACTGGACAGAACCAGCCGCTAGTTGCAGCTGATCGATTAGATGGGTTTAATACTACTCCAAATCGTATGCTGTCTTTGCGTGACATTATGCCGTCAAGCCCTACTAACTCAAACTTGATCGAGTTTGTTCGAGAGAACGCGTTTACTAACAACGCTGGTCCTCAAGTCGGTGGATCCCCAGAAGCATTTGAGAATGTGACCAAGCCAGAATCGGCTATTACTTTCACACTTGTGACTGCTCCAGTAACAACCCTGGCGCATTTCATACCTGCTTCTAAGCAAGTGTTAGATGATTCCGCTAGCTTGCAATCTTTCATTAATGGACGACTGACTTATGGTCTGAAATTGAAAGAAGAGACGCAACTAGTCACTGGTACTGGTAGCAATGGTGAGCTAAATGGGTTCCACACTCAAGCGACAGCTTATACAGTGCAATCTCCTAATCTAACTAACGAGATCGACATCATCCGAGAAATGATCAAGCAAGCTCACGTTGCTGAGTATATGCCTGATTACATCGTGCTCAATCCGCAAGATTGGTACGACATTGATGTTCGTAAAGTTGGCAGTTCTGATGATCGCTACGTTGTTGGCAATCCTCGCGAAATGTCAACGCCTCGACTTTGGGGCCTTCCAGTTGTTGTGACCAATAGCATGACTTCCGGTCAGGCTGTGGTTGGTTCTTTTGGGATGGGCTGCGAGATAAAGGATCGCCAGATGGCTTCTGTTGAAGTTTCTTTGGAAGACAGCACAAACTTCCAGAAGAACATGGTGACAATCCGGGCTGAAGAGCGTATCGCATTTTGCGTATATCGCACCGAAGCTTTCGTGAAAGCTACAATCTAACAGGTCTCTCCTCCACCTGTGTGTTGGGCGGTCTGAAATATGGCCGCCATTTTTTAGGGCAATTTATGAAAATATCAATCACTGGCGCTCAAGTAATCACTCAAATGGGTATGTTCAGTCGTGGGGACATCTTGTCGTCAAATCAGTATGATGTGGAGTTTTTGAAGCATTTAGTAAATGAAGCGGGCGCCGCAGTTGAAATAAAAGATCTGCAAACTCCAGCGGTCATTAAAAAAAAGAGCCAATCTATACCGTCATCGGAACCGGACAGAGTCTCAACAAAGAAGACTGCAACACGGCGCAAGAAAATAGTGTAGTTATCGCAGTCAATGACGCTTGGCGGATGTGTCCGGGCGCGGAAATGCTTTATGCATGTGATAGCAAGTGGTGGGCAAAATATTACAATGATGTGCTCCAGAACTTTAAAGGCGAGCGGCATACAATAAATGATGTTGACAACCCTATTAATAATCCTGACTTTGCTTACGATCTTTGTAGGCACGACAGTCGTCAACGCGCTGGTTTCGACAATCATTTCATTCATTATGGTGTCTCGGGCGGCGGTAATAGCGGGGTACAAGCTACTAATCTGGCTTACCTCCTGGGCGCTAAGACGATCCTCTTATTAGGAATGGATTGCTTTGGAACTCATTATTTTGGGGACCACCCTTCTGAGTTAAACAGAGGTAGCCCGTACAGCCAATTTAGTAAGTCTTGGGAAGCGTTAAGCAAAGCTCAGGATGTGAATATTATCAACTGCTCAAGACGGACAGCACTGGACTGTTTTGATCGAGCACCAATAACTGAGATTTTTCTTTTTGAAGACTAATTTTGACAAACTGTTTGAAGGCGACGACAAAAGAGTTGGCGTCATCATGGGCACCGGCCCAAGCTTGACGGATGACGTCATTGAAAAGACTAAAAGATTTAAGAGCTTTGGGGCAAACCTGACTTACAGACTAGGCGTCGACGTTGTGTTAGGGTGCAATTCAGAATTCTGGGATTACTACGAAAGAGACGCTAGGATCTACCCTTGCGATAAATGGACGACCAGACCACAAGCGCTAGAGAACAGATGGGAAGAGGTTAACTATATAGAAGAGCGCTGGATGCCAGGGTTATCGCGTGACAAATCGCGCGTGGCAGCACATCACGGCTCAGGTCCGCAGGTTGTCAACCTAGCATATCATTACGGCTGCAAAGTCATGCTGCTTGTTGGGTGGGATATGCGATACGGCGGCAAGCTTGATGATAAGAGCTATACAATGCCGCGCCACTACTTTGGCGAGTACCCTTCATCTATGCAACATTGGCCGCGCACTGGTCCTGATGGCGAGTTGACGGGCTTAATTAAAGAAATGGAAACAATATACCCTGAAGAGTACGGAATTAAAATTATTAATTGCACACCAGATAGCGCGTTGAAATGCTTTCCAATGATGGATTTAGACGTCGCTATTAGTAAGTACTCATGATTCCTGTCTATATTGGAATTTCCAAGCAGTTTGATTGCATCAAAGGCATGACTGCAAAAAGCATTTTAAAGAACACTGATGCAGATGTTGAGATTATTCATCTATACCCTGGAGTCCCTGAAGGCTGTACAGGCTTCACAAATGTTCGGTATACGATTAATCATGGAATCTATTTAGATTGCGATATGATCGTCTATGGAGACGTGGCAGAGCTTTGGAGCTATCGGCAAGCAGGCAAGTTTGTTTGTATGGCGGATGGCTCAACAGAGGTGGCAGTAATTGACTGCGAGCACTCCTGCAAGAACAAGCCTCAAGAGTACTTACTGCCAAAAGCTACTACAATCCCAATGCTGTGGAATTGTGAAGACGAGTGCAAAGATGGAATGAAGCTTTTACATTTTACTGACCTAAGAACTCAACCATGGTTTTATGACCATCCAGACCCGCAAGTTACATTAGAATATGAACGACATCATAATTCAGCAGGTACCCGATAAGTGCGACTTAATATTGTGCTTATGGGTGCTGAATCATTTACCATTTGAGCATTGCCAAGCAGCAATTAGCAATATAAAGGCAAGCGGTTCTGAATATCTAATGATGACAGACCGGCTGCGGTATAGAGAAGATCAACCTCCGGAGATTGAAATGGAGCCCATTGAGAAAATGTATCTTAACAACAGTGGTGATAGTCTTATGTTGGTTAAACTGTGAAGCGTTGGGAGCAAGTTGCCATCTGGCTAGATGAGAAAGATCCAAAGCTCGGCGTTGAAGTTGGCGTCAAAAAAGGGCAGTTCACAGAACACTTGTTGAGAGTATTCCCTACTCTTGAGATGTATTCAGTTGATCCTTGGGACGATCAACCTTGCGGTGCAGAAACATACGAAGAGTGGAACTGGCAAGCAATTAGAGAAACTTTTTATCAAGTTACTTGCAAGGTTGGGAATAGATGCAAGCTATTAAATATTTATTCTGATGAAGCAGCGCTTGCGTTGCAAAGCTATCAGTTTGATTTTGTGTTCATTGATGCGCAGCATGACTACAAGTCTGTTAGCGCAGACATTAAGGCATGGGAACTATTAGTAAAGCCTGGCGGCTTACTATGTGGGCACGACTACAACAAAATTAAGTTTCCAGGCGTTGTACAAGCAGTTGATGAATCAGGGCCGTCGTCTTTAGGCGCGGATGATACGTGGTGCCGAGTTTGTTAAAAGTTTATTGCGTCTATTGGGGCAACAAATATCACAAGGCTTATGTGTACGCGCTGCAAGAAGCGGTAAAAAATAACCTGTTATATAGTCACGAATTTATTTGCGTGACCGACAGCGACTTAGAAGGCGTTACATGCGTCAAGCCTTCTCGACCTGATTGGGAAGGTTGGTGGAGCAAGTTGAACTTGTTTGATATTGCCGATGGTCCTAGCTTGTACTTTGATCTTGACGTCATTATCACCGGAAACTTAGATCACTTAGTTAAGTTTGCGGATAGCCAATTTGCAGCGCCAGCAAATTGGGCAAGATCTGGTCATGGTGGAATTCAATCGTCCGTTATGGCGTGGGACGGTACTTACCGCAAGCCATTTGATGAATTCAATTATGCGATTGATTCTAAAAGATTGCATGGCGACCAGTGCTACTTATGGGAACTTCTTGAAGATTCGTGGGTTAAAATGCCAGGGGTATTTTCTTACAAGTATCATTGCTCAAGTGGGGTAGATTATACTCAACGAGTTGTTGTGTTTCATGGTAAACCTGATCCTCACGAGACAGAAGGATGGACATTGCAGTACACTACAATCCTGCGCAGACTCATCAAAGAGAGCACGCAACTTGGTTTACAGAATGCTTTAAAGGAACTGAATATAATTTCATAGCAACAACAGAAATTACTCAACCGGCGGACGTTCATATTGTTAGCGGGCCTTGGTACGCAAAGAATTATTGGTTACATCATCCAAGGGTGATACTATTAGATCGATGTTACTACAGAGGTAATCCTGACCACGTTTCGCTAGGGTGGATGAACAGTGATGGCAGTCGTAGTTTTTCAAAAGGCGAAGGCCGAGAACCACCGCATGTCTTACCTAGAAAGACAGGCAGCAGATCAATTTTTCTAGCGGACTATAACGGCACGCTTCATAAAGCAGATGAAACAAGGTTACACCCCAACAATATGCAATATGATGAACCACTTGAAGCAGCTTTAGAAAGAAACGACATCGCAATAGGTTATAATTCAACTGCGCTAGTTGCGGCAGCGCTGGCAGGCTTGAATATAGTTTGCAAAGATTACACAAACATCTTATCAAATCCAGACTGGCTGGATTTACTACCGTATGCCGACTGGCATCATTCAGAAATTAAAAGCGGATTAGCATGGCAACACTTACTGGAAACATTACCGTAGTTACAGCTCCAACTGTGAGCGTAGTTACTTTATCAGAAGCTAAGACTATGTTGAGAGTTGACCACTCAGCTGACGACACTCGAATCACAGCATTAATTAGCGCCGCAACATTGTTTGCTGAGAGCTACACAGGCCTATATATTATGCCTCAGACAGTAGAATGGTCTGTTGATCGATTCCCAGGGACTGAGTTTAATCTAGTTGTTTGGCCTTTAGCTTCTGTTGACTCGATTAAGTACGACGACACTTCTTCGCCTAGCGTTGAACAAACACTGGTCGAAGATGTTGATTACATGGTTGATACGACAACGGTTGGCGGCAGGATTTTTACAAATTCTGGCTGGCCTTCAGTTAGTTGTACTCCGTTGCCAATTCGTATTAGAATGACAGCAGGCTATCCTCTTACAGGATCTCCTTTAGCAGGCAACGCGCCGGAATCACTAAAAGAAGGGATTATGGCATACGTAATGTTTTTGTACGACAATGAGCTTGGCATGAAAAACGCAGCAGAGCAGATACTATGGCATCACCGCGTACTTTAAGTTCAAAGCTTCGGCATCGGGTTCGAATCGAGTCTTTTACGTATTCACAAGACGCGTATGGCGGAGCAGTCGAGGCTTGGTCAGAAGTTGCAACTGTGTACGCAGGCGTTGAGCCGTTATCTGGCAGAGAGTTCTTCCAGGCTCAAACAATCAACGAGTCATTAACTGTGAGATTCAGATTACGTTGGAGACCTGACATATCTTTGGATACTGATATGCGAATAATTGACTTGGCAGTCACGCCAAATCAAGTCTACAACATCCAAACCGTTCAACATATTGTGCATGGAAGAAGAGAATGGATTGCTTTAGCGACATTAACTGCGGACGAAGTTGAGTAAATGGTCGCTCGCATTAAATTTACAGGCACTAGAGAGATCGCTGCTGGATTGAAGCGGTTAGATCACAAGCTCCAAAAAAAGGCAATTGCTCCTAGCTTACGCAAAGGGCTTACTTTGATAAAGAGCGATGCTATTGCAGGGGCTCCTTATCGTACTGGAAAGCTTAGATCTAGTATTGCTATTCGCAAAGCTAAGAAGAAATTCCAGACAAGAGGATCTCAGATATACTCTGTAGGCGTGCTAAATAAGGCATGGTATTATCGGTTCATAGAGTTTGGAACCTCCAGGGCATCAGCTAGACCTTTTTTACGTCCAGCATTTGAACGGAATATTAATAAGTCGATCAATTTGACAATCCTAACGCTTAGGAAAAAACTAGGGCTTAAGAGAGCATGACCGTAGAGCAAACCTTATTTACTACTTTGTCAACAGATGCAAACGTTTCTGCCGTTATTTCTAATTCTTCAAGCCCTGAGACCTACAGGATTTTCCCAGAAGTTGCGCCTGATGAAACCGCAAAACCTTTTATAGTCTATTCATTGATTTCTGCTATTAAGCCGCAGACGTTTAGTGGCAGGTCTGTACTGGAAAACACAAGAATACAGATTGATTGTTATTCGACTTCTTATGCTCAATCACGATCACTTTCCGCGCTTGTACTTACTGCTGTCGATGAAAATATGGCAGTCGGGAACAATCAAGCAATATCATTTTATGAACAAGAGACCCAATTGTATCGAATCTCTTTGGACATTTCTCTGTGGCAATAGCCCACTTTTCAACCTAAGGTAATAAACCATGACTAGCTCAGCAGTTCGCGCCCAAACCAGTACCATTGGTCTTGGCAATGGCGCATCCCCAGAAGTATACACGACTATCGCAAACCTTACTAACGTCTCTCTTAGCGGCGTTCAAGCAAACGATATTGATGTCACAGATCTATCTAGCACCAGTAGAGAATTTCTACAAGGCTTAGAAGATGCGGGCGAAGTGAATATTGAAGGTTACTATGACCAAACCAACACTCAACACCAAACTCTTCGAGATGCTGTAGGTAGCAACACTGCCAGCAACTACAGGATCACAATGTCTGACGCAGAGACAATCGAATTTTCAGCGCGGGTATCTAACTGGTCGATGTCAATGGAAGTTGATGGCGCAATTGGTGTATCAATGACATTAAAAGTTGATAACGCTTACACATTCTCTACGTAAAACATATGAAAAAACTTGACTTAGTTCTACCAAAAAAGAAAGGCCCTTTCTACCTTAGAAAGTTGAACTTGTCTGAAGCTTTGGACTATATGTCTAAAGTCTCAGGCTTAGGGCGTGAAGCTCAGATTCTTAAACTTGTGCAAATTTCACTTGTTACTGATGATGGGAAAAGCGTTTATACCGTTCAGCAGAAAAAGAAGATGGAGCTTGATATTGGTGGTGTACGGCTGACGTTGTTAGGTATCGAAGCGGAGAAAGAAAATGACTTTGCAGCTTTTGCAAGTCTATCTGAAAGCATTGAGGCAGCCGAAAAAAACTAGCCGAGAGGCCTGAATTGTGCGCGCTATACAGGCTTGCTTTGGCGCTGCACACTCCGGTCTCTCAGCTGGATATTAGTTGGGATGAGTTTGCTCATTGGGTCGCGTTTGAAAAGTCAAACCCTTTCCCTTCCCAAATAAACGAGTTTATGCTGGCACAACTAACTACAATAGTAGTTTCTTACATGTCTAAATCAAAGCCGAAGACTGCGGATTTCATGTTGTCTGAATTGTTAAAAAAGCCTGTTGGTAAGAACAAAATTGACCAGCAGATCCTAAACGTATTTTCTAATCTAGGTAAAAAAGATGGCTAGTGGTGCATCGCTCGGCAAAGCTACAATTGATCTTGAGCTAGAGTACGCTAAAGTCACCAAAGCGCTTGATATTGTAAATAAGCGCATGGGTAACTTTGAGTCTAAGATGAAGAAAGCATCTAATAGGCTTAAAGGCGTGTTCACTGTTGCAGGGATCGCAGGGTTTGGTAAATCTATTGCGAGCACTTTTGATAGGCTAGACACTATTGGGAAGACTGCAGACAAGATTGGGATTACTACTGACGCCCTTCAAGAACTAAGATTTGCTGCCGAACAAACTGGGGTCGAGACCAAGACTTTAGACATGGCAATGCAGAGGTTCACTCGAAGGACTGCAGAAGCGGTTCAGGGGAAGGGTGAGCTAGTTGCTGACTTTGAAGCGTTAGGGATTGCCTTAACAAATGTTGACGGCACTGCTAGGGCGACAACCGACGTTTTTTATGATTACGCGGATGCTATTGCGAACACTAAAGACTCTGGTGAACAGTTACGCTTAGCGTTTAAAGGCTTTGATAGTGAAGGCGCTGCGTTAGTCAACACGTTTAAAGAGGGCGCCGCAGGAGTAAAAGAGCTAGGTGATCAACTTAGGGCGAACGGCGGGATAGTTAGTAACGAGGCAATACGAAACGCTGAAAAAGCAAAAGACGCAATGAATCTTTTTGCAAAGTCTTTTACCGCTGCAAAAGATGGAATTCTTGTTAAGCTTGCGCCCGCAATAATTTACTTGGCTGAAAAGCTGCTGGAACTCCCAGATCTGTATCAGTCTATTATTACGGCTGTCGCAGACTTTATGTTCTCAATACGAGAAAGCGCGCTAAGCATTATTCAGTTCGCTGATGATTCTTGGAAAGCTGTTACCAACATGGTGACCAAAATCAAGGGGTCAATTTCTGGTGGACTTACTACTGCAATGGATACTGCGGTAGACCTTACTGAAGACGTCAAGAGTGGCTTTTGGTCGATGTACGACGAAGTTGTTGGGAATTCTTGGGTTCCAGACATGGTGATCGCAATTGGCGAATGGTTTGGGAAGTTGCCAAAGCTGATGGTTGACCCTGCGGAAGACGCGACGTCTACGGTTTCAAGTTTCTTTGAAGATATGGGTAGCTCGATTAAGGGCATCATAAAAGGCGTCATCACAGGAACTACAGATTTAAAGTCAGCGCTAAAGAGTCTTGTAGCAGACATTGGCGGAAAACTACTTGACGGTGCTCTTGATAGTGTGCTCGACCCACTACTTGGTAGCGCAGGTGGGATCGGGAAAGGCATTGGTAGCAGTGTATTTGGAAAGATTGGCGGTGCTTTCAAAGGTATTTTTGGTGGAGGTGGTAGCTATGCTCCAGTAGGAGGGATGGCAGGCGCGGGTGGAGCAGGCACTGGGATTGCGCAAGCCGCTACTACATTTGGCTCTGGCGTCAAACAATTCTTAGGCGGCATTAAAAACTTATTTGGTGGGAAAGGCGGAGGTATGTTCTCCGGCGGAATGGGTGGCGCGGCTATACCATTAGCGATCGGGGCTTTCGGGATGGCTCGATTTGCTAAAAGCAAGCAACAAAAGCAAGAAGCGAACATGCAGTTTGGTGGCATGAACACTGGAATTAATGAGGCGCTTAACCAGGTCTCAAGCTTTAGAGGTCAACTCAACGGTGACGACTTTGGCGAGTTTTTTATTACACTAAATGAAGGCTGGACGTCTACTATCCAGGCATTGAAAAAGGCTAATCTTATTGTTGAGGCGCAAGGCGCTTTGTACGATGAGAACGGTAACCAACTGATTAAGATGAAAGGCAATGTCGATGGTGTCAGAGACGCCTTGGCGGGCGCGGCAATTACTGGCCACACGCTTAACTCATCATTCGCAGAAGCTAACTCCAGTAGCGGTGATATGCGGATCTCGGTTGTTGGTGATTTTGAAGCGATTAAGACATCCATACAAGCCGCTGGCGCGATAGGCGTAGGCACGTTTAAAGATATACAGAAAACAGCAACAGGCGCTTCCGTATCTGTTCAAGGCGATCTTAGAAAATGGAAGACCTACTTAGACGGAGCCATAGGCGTTGCTATTTCAAACATGACAAATGGTCTTGGTGATACAGTTAATCAAGCGGAGGCGCTTACTAACGCATTCAAAGATGCGGCGAGGGCAGCAAGCCAATTAAGATCCCCATCTGGCAGTAGTTCTGGGATGCAAAGATTTGCAAGTGGTGGTATTGCCCATAAGCCTTCTATCTTTGGCGAGGCAGGGCCGGAAGCAGCGGTCCCACTACCTGACGGTCGTAACATACCTGTTGTAATCAAAGGCGGTATGTCAGATGAAGAAACTAATTCGCTGCTAAGGAAGTTGATTAAAGCTGTAGAACGTAGCAACATGAGTGGGTTCGCAAAAGCATGACCGCATTCACAGATTGGCTAAGCGACTCGTCGCAAGAACGAGTGTTGCTGATGGAGCTTACAGTTTACTCTCCGTCGGCATCACCAGTTGTTGAGACAAGATACTACTCAAGCCGTACGTTTATCACTGGATCTGCAGACACTCCTGCAAATCAACTATATCAAGAGCGAATATCAGGTGACCCGTTTTTTGAAAGAAGAATGTCTGAGTCTTTTAGCGGCAGTTCGTTTATCAGTTTAGGTGAGATCGAGCTAAGCAATATCGATGGAGGTCTTGACAGCTGGTTGAATGATAGCTTTGATGGCCGGCAAGTAATTTTAAAGCTTGGCTCGCCTGACTGGGCAATATCCCAGTTTGGCACGATACTTACCGGCATTGTTTCACACATTGCTTATAAGTCGGATGAGGCACTTTTGGTCTTTGTTAAAGATCAGAGCCAACTTTTCAATACGCCTATCCAGGAAGATTTATTAGCCAGTGGCGAAAGAAAAGACAGCCCTATCCCAATAACTTATGGGAACGTTTACAATATTCGCCCCGCCAAGCTCCCAATTGGAACTTCTCCTGAGACGTACACGTACCAGATCCATGATGGCCCTGTTGAAGATGTATGCGTCCAACTATATGACAAGGGCTTGCCTAGCGCCATAGGGGTTACCAAAGATAATAATGCAGGCACTTTCACATTGGCAACAGCGCCAACTGGAGAAATTACGTGCGATGCTAAAGGGGCGCTTATAAATGGATCTCCTGGGACTTGGATCACTAAGCCTGGAGCGATATTGACAGACATCGCAAGTAGAGTAGGCGCCACAGTAGATGCCACTTCAATGACAGCTCTTGATACTAATGCGCCTTATGAATTGGGGTTGTACATTTATGAGCGGACTAATGCTGCTGATGTGGTTGATAGCTTGCTCCCTTACGGTTGGTACTGGGGCGATCAAAGAGGTAGCGCAATATTTGCTAACTTACTGCAAGACGTTCAGTCCCCTTCAAATGTAGTATTGACCATTGACGAATTAGAAACGCAAGGTGATTTACAAGTTGAGATTGTGTCTCCTGTTAATTGGCAGATCAGGCTGGGGTATAAAATGAACTATACTGTTAACGCCAGTCCAGATGACAGTGTGACTGAGGATCGGAAAGAGTTTCTTGCTCTTGAGTATCGAAGTGCTAGTCAAGAAGACACTGCTGTAAAAGTAGTCCACCTTGACGCGTTGGCGCCTGATGAAACGCCAACCCAAATAAGCAACTTGACTGATGCAAACACAGAAGCGTTAAGGCTTCTAAACCTGTTTAAGACGCAAAGAACGTTGTATAATGTTGATTGTTTTGTTGGGCCTTACCAGTTGACTCTAGGTGATGTTGTTATGCTGAAAGATACAAGATTTGGCCTTAGCGCAGGCGTAGAATGCACTGTGGTAGGGATCACAGAATATTTACTAGGTAATCAAGTGAGCTTGACACTGTGGCGATAACAAAAAGCATACTATTAGGCATCAACAGAATCTCAACGATCACTGCTTCCAGTGAGCTTGGTTCTTTTATTGATGACAATCTTCTTAATCAGCAGCCTTCTGAACTATGGAAAGCATCTGCTATACCTTCACCTGCGGTGGTAACAATCACTGGTACTTTTGACAGGCTAAGAACCATTGGCGGCATCGCGCTTAGCAATCACAATTTGGATACGGAGACGATCAGGTTAGAGCTGTCTCAAGTTGCAAACTTTTCAACAACCGTGTACGACAACACGTGGTCGACTGAATCTCCATACTATTCCTGGGGCACAGGATCTTGGGGCGATGTAAATTCAACGTATGGTGGCTTTGCGCTAAGCTCAACGGGTATTGATTCTCAATTCATCAAGACTTTTACAGGCGTTTATGCGGAATACTACAGGGTCACAATTGGCGGATTAGCGGTCGTGCCTCAAGCTGGGACGTTGTTTCTAGGTGAAGCGTTGACAGCAGGCATTGCAAGAGATCCAAGCCTCCCTATTATCGACCCTTCTACTGTTGTTATGACACGTGGTCAGTCAATGAGGTCGGACAACCAACCTACTTATAGAGAATTCCGCACCAGATACGTTGCGCTTACTCAAAGCCAAGCCCATAATTTCAGGCTTATCTGTAGAGAGACAGGCCGTAGAAAGCTTGTTGTATTTGCAATGCAGCCAGGATCAAGTGGCGTTGACGAAGTTGAGACGCAAATGGTTTGCAGACTTGTTGATTGGGATGGTCCTTCGAGAATTTACGAGACCAAAGGAGATGCAAGATACACCGCATCAATAACATTTAGAGAAGCTTTATAATGGCAACATATTCAATTTCAGAACTTTTAGCACTGCCGGCAGACGCTGAGCGGTTCGAAGCACTTCGATCACTAGTAGAGCATCTACAGACTACTTCTAATGATGTGGCAGCAAATGGTTGGGATGGGTCTTCTAATCCGAACACTTTCGACACTAACCGATATGTATTAACAACCGGCACATCAACAGCATACGTTGGAACATTTTCTCCGACGTTCGGCAGTCTGCAAGATGGGTGCCTGTTGAAAGTAGACTTCCACGCAACAAGTGGAGCTAGTCCGACTTTAAATCTTGACTCCCTCGGCGCAAAAGCAATTGTTAAGCCTGACGGGTCTGCGATTGGTGCTGGAGAGTTAATACTAGGAACCGTGCTGCCATGCATCTACTCAGCAACTTTAGATAGTTGGGTGGTGATTGGAATATCACCGGCGGGCTACGGCTATATATCATCACAATTATTTGAAGGGTAAAAATTATGCCAACAATCGGACATTTAAGTGGCAGTACAGACGGACAACCGATTCTTATTACTGCAACAGCGACGGCGGGAACAACAGTACACACAGCAGTGGCGGCAACAGATCAGATCGACATGGTGCATCTCTATGCACTAAACGGACATACAGCATCTGTAGCAGTCACGGTCGAATGGGGTACAGCAGTATCAACCCGTAACTTAGTGCTTACGATACCAGTAGATTCAGGACTAACACGCATCACACCGGAAGGCGGACTGCCATTGCAGAACAGCAACGTTGTAGCAGTGTTTGCGGGGACAGCTAACAGAGTGGCGATCATGGGTAAAGTGGTTAGATCAACAACTGATGAGGCGTTCTGATGGAGCAAGTAAATAAGGGTGTATCTATACCAGAGGCGGTGTGGAATTTAACCAAATCAGATCAAACTGGCGTTACACAAAATGTTGATACGAAGGTTACATGGGACGCTATAGATAGCCAATCAATGGGCGTACATATTGACCTATCAAATAACCGAGTTATAGCACTAAGGGGCGGCACGTACCTTGTTGGTGCTCATATGGGGCTTGATCCTGATGGTGGAAGCGCAAAACAGGATGACACAACGTGCAAAATATTTAAGAATGGCTCTGAAATTGTCTCAGTAAACCATGAGTATGAAACAACCAACATATACCAGCAACCAATTGGCATAGTGTATAAAATGTCGCTTAAAGCAAATGACTATATTGAGATCTACATAAACGGTTCCGTGTCTTCTGGATCTGCATATTCAATAATAAGTTCAAGAGTAGATGGAAAATTTGAAGACGCTAGATTTATAGGAGTTCTTATTGATGACTAACGACATAGATATTATTTTTAGATACATTCTTGGGATAACACCAAGTAGCAACATTGACCCAAAAACCCATTGGATATTGAGAGATGACTCAGACGGACAGGGAGTGTACGTAAAAGAATGGAACTATCAAGAGCCGCAACCAACTGAAGCCGAGATAGTTGCAGCAGAACCAGCGGCAATGGAAGCACACAATAAACAGATGTTAGGTTTGTACGCAGAAGAAAAATCATTAAGGCACGGTGCTAATATGATTGATCCTAACAGTTCTACGTTTGAGACGGTAGCAGATCCAACAATCAGCGCTAACGAGATTCGGCAAGCAACGGGTAGAGCAAGAGCAAAGATGCACAATAGCAAGGCTCGCGGTGCAGAGGGTGGTAACGCATCGGTAGTTGGAAGCAAAGCTAGAAACAATGCAGCGCAGGCAGTCGAAGAGTCGATTGGTGTTGAGCTAGTTAACATTGAACTGGACATTTTTACAGGCGCGGTAACAACAGAAGCAGAAATCGACGCACGAATATCCGCAATAGATTTAACATATTAGGATTCGATTAATGCCTATTATTATAAATAACTTCTGGGTTGAAATTAGGGGAAATTATGGAAAATGACCACTTCTCGGTTAAAGAATATATCCAAGGAATGGATGCTCGCGTTACTAGACGTCTAGAAGAGTTGCTTGAGCAAACCAAAAAAACGAACGGAAGGGTTCAAGAGCTAGAGCGATGGAAAGCGTACCTAACAGGTGGGTTGGCTCTCGTCTTTGTTTTGGGCTTGCCAAATATTATACGAATATTTTCATGAAGCATAAAACGATATACGCGCTAACCTTGATTTTGCTATGGGTTTTAATTGTGCTGGTGACTATCACATCAATAGCGCCTTTCGTTCCCTTGAAGTGGGTGATTCACTATGAGTCAACTGAGTACTCGGATGTCTGCGTTGGTGAGCGTCAGCAGGTTGTAACAGCAAAGCGTAACGTGCCGTTTTCCTTATCTGCGTCCACTACGAGCGAGGCGCATAAAATCACCGACGGCATACGGCTGGAGACAACGATCAAGCGGAAGACCGACTTCGTTTATCAAAAAGCTAACGGCGAAATTAATTACACAATACTTTGGGATAGTCCATTCATGATAGTTGGGGAATACGAGGCACTGCAATTTATTGACATTCACTTTAGTTGGTTTAATATTTCTGGCGAGGGGCCTCGCGGAGTATTTTCTGTAATTGAGTGCCAGTAAACAGTTTATGGAATGGTAGTAGCCTTTTGAGTCTAATTAAAGAGGTAGAAATATATGCAGAAGCTGTTGGATACCTTCATCGTAATAAGGACAGAATTCAAGTCCGTGTTCGAGAACCAGGTAGCGTCATCGTTACTGCTCGTGAAGCGTATAGTACCGCCAAGAATATGGGCTTGTTTCGACAGGCCTGTAAGGAAGAAGGAATATATCTTTGCCTCCACTGCGGCGGCACTGATCATCTGCATATACACCATATTATCCCTGTTAGTGTTAGGCCTGATCTTGCTGACGACTTTAATAATATGTGTGTGCTTTGCCGTAAGCATCATTTTCGAATCGGACATATGGATCTCAATTGGCAAACGTATTGCGATGATCCCTACTACTATTCGACAGTCGTTCACAAACTCACTATAAGAACCAAAGCTCATGAGTAAGTTGCTGCTAATTATAATCTGTACGATAGGACTTTCTGGTTGTCAATATTATAAGTCTTATGACTTTGAAGAAGACTGCGAGCATGCTATCTGTTTATACATGTACGAGGCGTTGACGGACGATTCATACGGAGCATTGACATGCATTGTTCGATACCTCGACATTGATATAGGGCCAGCAGAAATAGCTGAGATCGATGCCAAGTTTAGCAAAGCAAACGTGCAAGCAGGCGGGATTGGATTTTCGTTTCAAGAGCCAGGGCATATCACAAATGCATAGCAACTGGGAATACTTTAGTGAAGAAGAACTCGGATGTCGTTGCGGCATGTGTAACATTTCATCAAAAGCAATGGACGATGAATTGATGGAGTGGGTTGTTACGATGCGTAAGAAATTAGACTTTCCGTTTCCGGTAACCAGTGGTGCTCGCTGCCCCCCGCATGACCTGCGTGTTGGTGGTAGAAGCAATCACACTATCAACTTCGATTCGTTGAAGTGCCATGCTCTTGATATTCAAGTGTCAAACGAACGGATGTATAAGATTATAGATTACGTATATGGCAACAAAGGTGTGATCCGGGGGCTGGGTATTAAAGCCAGAGGTCCACACGCCCAACGATTTATTCACATTGACAACAATCCAAAACGTGACGATCAATTGATAATCGTCTGGAGCTACAACTGATGAAGTACTTAGCAATGGTATTGGTCCTGGCATTGTCAGGTTGTGCGGCAAACTACAAAGGTGTTTCAGTATATTTGACACAAGACACCAAGGTTGATGCGCGTGATGGCTCAACAGCTAAAGGCGGATCGTATGCTGATCCTGAATCCGTCCCAGCGCACGACCAAGGCTCAGACACGGCACTGCCATTGTTAAAAGCGCTTGGTGATATTTATGGCGACCAGCTTAATCTGTTCAAGAAGTGTTTGAAGCTCGGCTTGACGGCTGACTGCAAACTTATCCCTAAGCCACCAGTTACTTTACCGGACCCGATACCACCGGTCATACTGCCACCAGTCATTGATCCAGACCCACCGGAGGCTTTACCGATCACAGAATCTTGGGGTAGTGGGGATTTATGGAAACCCGTCTCAGACAGTCGTGGAGGCGTCCCTGCGGTGCTCACTAAGGCAAGCATCCCGCAGGGTGCGTTCTCATTGCACAGAACAGATGGTTTTGAGATCCCAACGAATGTCGAATACAGAGGCAGGACTAACGGTGATAGAGAAACCTATTTCATTCTTAATCTAAAAGCAACTGACATCCCGGCTAACTCGATAGTTAAAATCGATAATCGGACATGGTTGGTTCCAGACCCAACGCGCCGCTATGAGTAGAGTTAAAGTTCTCCAATATCGAGGGATTAGCCTGATCAGCAAGCTCATCCGCTGGCAAACAAGATCTGTCTATTCGCATAGCGCGATCATGACACCAACAGGTTCTGTGATTGAAGCATGGCATAAAGGCGGCGTTCAAGAAGTTGAGAATATATCGTCGCTGCACACATCTGGAACTATTGTTGACGTCTACGAGTTTAGCGCAATGTATGGTGTCGATGAAACTAGCATGCTTCAATTTGCTAGAGAGCAATTAGGTTGTGGGTACGACTTCCTAGCAATACTTAGATTCCTAAGCCGGAGGTCGTACACTCAAAATGACCGATGGTTTTGCTCTGAACTCGTTGCAAAAGCAGCGGAGCGTGGTGGATGTCCAATCATTAACCTGCCGGCACACCAAATCTCGCCCCGCGATGTTGCTGCCAGCCCTGTCTTGGTCAAGGTTGACACGTTTGAATGTAGCTAGCTTATTTCCTGCCAGCTCTTTTTAGGAAATGTGTTATCTTACCATTTAGCAAATTCCGATCTTTGTGGGCTGGTCCCACAATATCTACCTGGCGTTCGCCTTTCACTAAATACCTGTAAAGGTTTTTTACGGTATGCGGTAACATTCTTTGCTTGACAGCATAAAATTCAGCATCAGTTAGCGAGCCCTTAAATTTATCGTTCATAATTTTTCCCATTGTCGATTGGCGTTTTGCCAAAGTTGTTTAGTTTCGCCTTCAGTTACGTAGGCACCGGTGCTTACAATCACTTGACAGCTTGTTTGGAGCAAAAGCTTGGTGCAGTGCATGCATGGCGGACAGGTCACGTAGGCTGCATAAATATCATGGATGTTACTACATTGCAACAAGGCGTTTTGTTCAGCATGGATCGCCTCGCAAGCTTCCAGGCCTGTTCCAGATGGTAAGCCGAATCCATTGCATGGAGTATCAATGCAATGCGCTAACCCCGCCGCAGCCCCATTATATCCAGACCCGACGATTTGCCCATTCTTATTGACCAAAACGGCGCCTACTTGTCTCCTAGGACAAGTAGCCAGATGCTTTAAATTTTGGGCCATTAGCATATATACCCTGCGCCGGAGATTTAGTCTAGTATCCATTATTAATCCTCGCTACGTTCTTATCATAAACTGCCTGATACTGCTCTTCTACATTTTCCGCGTCAATTCCACATGCCAGCAGAATATTCATTGCAAAACACAACATGTCAAGCGATTCAGACTGGGTCTTATCATTTGGCTGATATTCGGCATTATTAAGCGCTTCAAACCTTGACGACCAGGGCTTCTTAATAGCCTTATCATCATTGGCCATGGCTAGAACAATTTCGTCTATTTCTTCAACTAAAAAATCCCGCATAGCCAAGATGTAGGCTTTGGCTTCCCCTACTGTTTTGCCTTTTAGCGCTTTAGGGTGGAGCATTGAGTGGTTGTCTTTCGCTGAGAACATGGTTTGGATTTCGTCCTGCATTTTAAGTATTTTCATAATGGTCTTCCGCAAGTTTCGCATAGCCGGCAATATCATGCCAACTGTCTAAATGTCCAGGGGTAACTGCAAGTCTTGTTAGTTTGGAGGCAATCCAAAATAATGTCACCCGTTCAAACTCGCTAAGAGGGGGTTTGTTTTGGTCAAGCCTTACCTTATTAAGTGCAGTCATAATCTCAGCAATTGCGCAGGTGTTCTCTGTAAAGCCTCCATAGATTTTGCCTCGCTCTTCCAACGTTTGTTCTATCATGTTAAACCTTTAGTAGAAAATCAATTTTAGGGTGATGCCGATAATTAGTCAGCGTAAATTGGTCGGGGGTGAAGTTAAAAATTGTAGCCCTTGGGTCAAGATCCCATGCCGGCAATTCTTTTACCTCAGTCCGGCTAAGGTAAGTTTCCAAGCCAGGAATATGCTCTTCATAGACATGGGCGCTACCTAGTTGCAGGGTTAACTCTCCAGGACTAAGGCCTACAGTTTGGGCCATTAGCATATTGAAGAGAGCCATCATTATTATGTCGGACGGCAAGCCAATTGCAACATCAGCTGACCGCTGGACAAGCAGCATATTCAAGCTATCGCCACTGACGTTCCACTGGTAAGCGTAATGACAGCACGGAAGACTTAAGCGCTCTATATTTTCAGGCTTCCACCCTACAACTAAATGGCGTCTGGAATAGGGCGCTTGCTTTATTTGATCTACAACCCGCGATAGTTGGTTCACGCCGTTAAAGTCTAACCACGCGTTGCCATAATCTACATTGATCTTCCCGTCGTCGTCCGCCCATTGGTTCCAGTAGTTGCATCCCTGCGACGTAAAGTCTTGCACAGACGTAGGCCCCTGAAGGAATGCCGCCAGCTCGCCGACAACTCCCTTGTAGAACATTTGCCTCTTAGTTAAAATAAACTGATCACATTTAATCTGCTGCCCAAAAAGTTCTAAGGTGTTGCCGTTCCGCCCCTTGACGGTTTTCCCATTTGCTAAAATATTTTTTATTAGTAGGTCATACTGTTTCATTTCTTTAACTCGTTAAGTAGTGCTTGTTGTACGCTTCCCTTACCCGCCAGGACTTTGACTATCTTCTCGTCGATAGTATCTTCAGCAACTAAATGATGACAGACCACCGCGTTTCCAACGCCGCTACGGTGCACTCGCTTAATTGCTTGATCGTAGTACTCAAGATCCCATGGAATCGAATACCAGCAGATCGCTCGACAGTCTGATTCTTGTAAATTTAACCCATGACCGGCTGCGGCCGGGTGAAGTAACAGAAGTGGGATCTCGTTATTGTTCCACTTGTCTTGTATGTCTGCTGTCGCAGAGGTAGACACCCCAGAGCCTAAGTGTGGAGCATCAGGGTACACTTCACGAAGTCGTTTCAAGTCGTGATTGAACTCATAGAAGACCATCAACGGAGTGCCGTCTAAGCTGTCACCAAGCTCTTGCAGCGCTGCGGTCTTTGCGTTGTGGATCAATACCGCCTTGCCTTCTTCATCGTATACCCCGCCGTTAGCAATCTGGCGTAGCTTGCCGTAGACCACCGCCCCATTGACTGCAACTGATTTCCCCCCATCGGGAAGGCCAGTAATGAACTCATCTTTCATTGCAGCATAAATCTTACGTGCAGCAACTGGTAACTCGACGGGCATGTAGTTGTGGGTCAGTTCCGGCAGATCTAAATGCTCCGCCCCCATGTAAAGGAGGTTTTCTTTAGTCGCGGAATAGATAGCTTTGTCTCCTCCAGGTTGGAGCTTGTAGGCGTATCCCATGAATCCCGACGGATAAAAATACTTGTTGCGGAACTGTGTTACAAACTTTCCAAGTGCTTCGCCCTTGTCTAATATATACATCTGCGACCACAAGTTGATCAACCCGTTGGGTGCTGGGGTGCCAGTCAGTATTAGCCGCTTAGTAAACCAGCCGAGTAACTTCTTGACGTTCTTGAACCGTTGCGAACGACTGTTCTTGAACAGTGTAGACTCATCACATGTCAGCATCCACTTCCCACTTTTAAAAAAGTTTTTAGCGTATCCCATAAACCACCGCAGGCCTTCTGGATTGATAACGTATATGTCATGGTCCTCGCTAAGCACTTGTTCTTTGTCCTTGCCATGCAGCACTCCTACCGACAGTCCTCTGAACTGCTCCCACTTTGCCGCTTCCCTAGGCCACACTAAATGGCACACGCGCAGCGGGGCAATAATGAACATCTTATCAAGCTCGCCAAGGTCCTTCAGGAATTTGAAGCTGTATAAAGTTATAGCTGTCTTGCCGAGGCCTGGAACTAGCAGCAATCCTGCGTGTTGGTGTGTTAGCAGAAACTCAATTGCAGTACGGTCGTGAGGGCGTGGATTATATTTATGATTATATTTATTACTCATCTTCCCGGCCTCTTACATATTTATCGATGGGTATGATAAGTGTTCTATACACCCACCAATACAAAGATTTCAATAACCCCACGCAATATGCTATTACAAACATGCCTGCGATAAAGGCTATCATCATAAGGGTTTCATCATTCATTTCAGTCGCTCCAATAGTTTGTCGACGCCTATAATACCATGTACAACATGGGCGTGTACACACTGCTTTCTTAGTTTATCAATAATATGTTCTTGCAAAGGAGACAGCTTGCCGGTAGTGGTCTTTACTTCTACAAAATGGACTACTCCAGTGGGAGAGATCAGTATGCGATCCGGCACCCCTCGCACCCCTGGAGAAACCCATTTAAACGATAGCCAACCTAACTTTTTGAACTGCTTGTTGAGGTATCCTTCAACTGCAGACTCCCTACCCAATAGGACAATCCTTCTTGATCGGGCAGTACTTGCAATACTGATTTTCTTTGGGTTCCCATTCTGTCTCACTAAATAGCTTTGCGGCTCGCTCCTTCCAGCCTTCTATCCTAGCGTCAACATCAGATCGGTTGAACTCGTAGGACTTGATGTCACCCGTCTTTGAGTACCAAAACTCTACGTCAATGTTGTCGAATTCCTCAAACCGTTTAAAGACGGCAATTGAGTAGAGCTCCGCTTGGTCCAAGCATGCGTCTGGATAATGCCTGCCAGTCTTCAAGTCAATAAGCAGATCATCAACTCTAGCATCCGTCTTGCCTCTCCACCAAGTTTCTTCGGATTCCCAACCATCAGTAACATAATTCCAGTCCTCATCAAGGCATAGCTCTTCTTCTGGGATCGCGTTGTGCTTTAGCAAAGACTTCATCTCAGGTCGTAGCTTGTTAAGCTCTTGCGGCAGACCCTCAATTTCTCCAAGCAAATAGTTCTCCATGAGAGTGTGAACCCGCTTGCCGTTTTCTAAGGCAAAGCTTGTTTCAAAAGGGACTGACTTCTCAATATTGATAGCGCTAAACTTTCTTGGGCATTGTTCGAATAATTGTATTTTGGATAAACTCCATGTTTTAAGCATTGCCGGCTCTCCTGTAGTATTCAGTTAATATCTTGATTGCTTCTTCTTTTTTCATATCTTGCATGATCACTGCTCCAATCCCTGCCGCTGATTTTCTCCAACATGATCGAGTTGACTCCGCCATCTTGATCCAAGTTGTAATTGTCGTTGCAAACTCTGGCCCTCGATCCTTGCTGTAAAAAATAGGAGAGCTTTTCAGAGCATTCTTAGCTAGCGCTTGGTTGTAGTGATTGTTGATCTGCGACTGTGCCCAGACTTTCCAGGCGTCTTTAAAAGTGGAGCCGCACACTTGATCAAGGGCCCATACTCTAAAGTTTGTCTCGGAGTAATGCTCGCCCCAAACTAATTTAAGTCCATCTTCGAAATAGATGTGAGCGTGGAGATTGCCATGGGCTACTAGAGTAGCGCGATGCTTTTTGATGTTTCGTAGTTTGTACTTCATAACCTTTCCTCAATTCTGGCGCCTATATAATCTAACTTAATACCACTTAAATGATCTTCGGCAAACCGCCTCAATGCCCAAATACCTAAGACCTCATCCCCTACCATAACATAAAATCTCATGTCTCCTCCAAAGTGCCAAACGAGTAACCCGTTGCAGAATCTGATAGCATGGGTATGTCCCATCCCTCGATCTCATTCATTGCCCACGCCAAGATCTCCATCTCGCGTTCCGCATTGTCTGGATGCACAGTGGCGACCAACTCGTCGTGGACTTGCAAGATTAATCTTCCTTTGCGATGAGGGTGGTTGTGGTACCGGATCATTGCTTCTTTTGTCATGTCAGCACTTGACCCTTGGATCAGGATGTTGAGCATCTTGTAGTAGAATGTTCTACCATCTTTGGAGTCTTCCACATCATATAACCGCCCGCCCCAGGTTCTAAGCAGCTTTCCTGATTTAACAACATCCTCTGCTTCTTTAGAGAGTCTTCTAAACTCAGGCACTGCTTGGTCGTATGCATCAAATAAATCGATTGCTTCCGGATAAGTAATGCCAAGTTGCGCTGACAGAGCGTTTGGCCCGCCAGCATAAAGCTTCAAAAACGTAACAGTTTTTACTTGACGCCGAGAAATATTAACCCCCGTCTGCGCTAGGATCAACTCTTGCATGTAGGTATGGATGTCAAGATCTGGATCATTGATAAAGGCATTCGCGATCTTGCCCCCAGCATAATGAGCGGCGACTCTAATCTCTTGCGATGAGAAGTCTCTCTTGATCAAGATCTCCCCTGCATCGGGTACGATCATTTCCCGCAATGCGGGTAGCTCTTTACTACCAGTGACGTGGGGCATTTGTTGCATGTTAGATGACATGCGCCCTGTCTTCGTCCCGCGATCCTCATGATTCCGGACTTGATTAAAATATGGAAAGAACTTGCCATGTTCACGGTAAGATTCACTCCAGGGCTTGAGATATGTGCCAATACATTTCTGAAGCTTTGACCTGTTACTTAATGCGCCAATCAAGACAGGGTCGGATATACAAGCCTCCAGGCTGCCCCTCCCGTAGCGGGCGTTTCCCTTATCTGTGTACTCTATCTTAGATTCTTCAATGAACCCCTTTTCTCGGAGATCATTGAAGAAGGCTTTTTTCCCTACGTCAAACGTAGAATATTGCTGTAGTACCTTTTCGCCGTCAGCATATATCGATTCCCATTTCGCAAGCTCGCTTGGTAACTGGTCAGATAGGGTGATTCCTTTCATTTCCATGTCTAAGATCACTGGCATGACAGCAAGCTCTCGCTGATAAGCCTTCATCATGTCGTCATCACTTGCCCACTTGCCCAGCATGTAGTGGTACAAGGCATAAGTACGATCCACATCACCGATAGCATAAAGCTCAACTAACCAACTGGGAGCTCTAGCGATGTAAGCTCCGAAGTTTTTAGGTGTTGCTTTCTTTACATTCGCCACCAGCCAATCCCGCAGGTCATCTTGCTCTTGCGGAGGCATATCAAGATACT
>Ga0196889_1000105_pt1 | contig 27342 bp, 34 predicted proteins | sample VirMetDEL_Nov_12_FD_166415 | JGI IMG/M metagenome (GOLD analysis project Ga0196889, IMG submission 166415) | Aqueous microbial communities from the Delaware River and Bay under freshwater to marine salinity gradient to study organic matter... | ecosystem: Environmental > Aquatic > Marine >...
GCGACAGCGCGCGCCTATTATGACACACGATACTACGATCAAATGGAAATAGTCTTAGACGAGGACGGATGGCCCTTGTATCAAGGAAATTGGACTGCGTTATAAATATAGGAGAGAAGACTATGAATTTAACAGATAAATAGAAACGGATGCTACCGACATCAGTGTCGGCACCATTTAAAATGTATCAATCATTTATGGTATGGCTTACATGATAAGTTTGCATTATCGATCATAAGCAATAGCCTTTATACTGCCGCCTTAATTAAACGCGAGGTGTAAAGTGGTACTGTATGGGATAGTTATAACGATTGTTGGTTTGCTGGCAATTGCTAAACAAGATTTAAATTAGCCCCTTAATTGGGGCTTTTTATTGCCGCATGAATATGTGTGCAAATGACACTTTTACGCGCAAAGTTCTGTTTATGGTACAATGTAAAGATAAATGATAAGCTATTGCAGCCATTAGCAGAAATGCGGGAGGCATATATGAAGCAATTGCAAATTACTCAACGTATACTTGAATGCGAGGAAAACGGCTGGTTTGATTTGTTGTCCAAGATTGACAGCATCACGCAGAATATAATTGAATGCCCGTCTGCGACATTTCAGATTAAAGCGGCACTGATCCTTTGGTGTGACTCGGTAGATATGAGGTCAAACGCTTTGCCACCAGATGAAGACAGCGTTATGCTGCAACATCCATCAATGAATCATAAAGAGACTTTTGGCGCGGAGGCTTAATGCTAACCATAGATTACAGAAAGACTGGGGAATTAATACCGTATATAAACAACTCAAGAACGCACAGTGAACAACAAGTTCAGCAAGTTGCGGCGAGCATTAAAGAGTTCGGGTTTACTAATCCTTTGTTAATTGATGAGCATAAGGGGATTATAGCCGGGCATGGAAGGCTTCAGGCGGCTCAACTAATGGGGATGGATGAAGTGCCTACCATTACGCTAGAAGGGCTTACAGAGGCTCAGAGGAAGGCTTACGTTATAGCGGATAATCAACTGGCGTTAAACTCTGGGTGGGATTTGGATTTATTAAAGGTTGAGTTAGAACGGTTAAGCGAGTTTGATTTTGATATTGATTTGCTTGGTTTTGATGATGACTTTCTTGCAGGGCTACTTGAAGAAGAACCCGCCGAAGGTTTAACCGATGAAGATGAGGTGCCTGAGCTTGAGGATGATCCTGTAACAGTTGAGGGTGATGTCTGGATATTGGGCAACCATAGACTAATGTGTGGAGACTCTACGAGTATCGATGCTGTAGATAAGCTAATGGATGGCAATAAGGCTGACTGTTTGTTTACTGACCCTCCTTATGGTTATAGTTATGAAAGCAATCACCAAAATAAGCATTCTGTTTTAAAAAATGATGATGTAATGTTGGATTTTTCAGCTACCGCTCACTCTGCTCTTTTTGAGAATGCGGCTGTTTATGTTTGCGGGTCTTTTCAAACAATAAGCAAGTGGATTGATTACGTTAGCGAAAGCTTTAATTATAAAAACCTAATTGTCTGGAAAAAAAACAATTGGTCAATGGGTGATCTTAAAGGAGCTTTTGCAGGGCAGCATGAGTTGTTAATTTTTGCTCATAAAGGGAAAATTGAGCTATTAGGCAAAAGAGACCCAGATATATGGACTTTTGACCGAGTTCCTCCAGAAGTTCATCCGACACAAAAACCAGTTGAACTTGTCGAGTATGCTTTAAGCAAGGTGAAAAGCGGGAAAACATTAGACTTATTTGGAGGGTCAGGATCAACTTTGATGGCTTGCGAAAAAACAAACAGGAAATCGTATTTAATGGAGCTAGACCCCAAATACTGCGATGTGATTATTAAGCGATGGCAGGATTTTGCCGGACAAGAAGCCGTAATGGAATCTACAGGTGATAAATTTAACGATATGTATATCAAAGGACGCAAGTCTGACTTTGCGGACGCTAATCTAGGCGAGCTAAAGGCCGTTAAATGAAACAAGGCAATCAAGGTGATGGTGGCGGTAGACCGATGATTGAGTTTACGCCTGAACAAACTGCGCAGCTTGAGGCTTTGTCGGCTGTATTAACAAAGCGGCAAATAGCGGATTATTTTAATATATCGGAAACTACTTTACGGGCTATTGAAGATAGACAGCCTGAAGTTTTTGATGCTTATAAAAAGGGAAGGGCTAAAGCATTTGCCGGGATGGGTCAGAATCTTATGAAAATGGCTCAAGCTGGGAATGTCGCGGCTAATATCTTTTATTTAAAGACTCAAGCAGGCTGGAAGGAAGACATTGCAGAATCTTCCGCGCAGCCAATTAATATTAGCATCGTAAATCCTAATGAGTGAAGTTTACCCAACCAGCCCGCAATTTAACTATATGACCACCAAGGCAAAATATCCTGCTTTGGTTGCCGGGTTCGGATCAGGTAAGACTGAAGCAGCGATTAAGCGCGCCATATTTGGTAAGTTAGCGAATCCCAAAACAGATCGAGGGTTTTACGCTCCGACATACGATCTGATTAGAATGATTGCATTTCCTAGATTTGAGGCGGCACTTGAAGAATTGGGTGTAGCTTACAGGTTATACAAATCGCCATTAAATTATATTCATATCCCTGGTTATGGGCGAATCTATTTTAGATCAATGGATGCCCCGCATAGAATTATTGGTTACGAACACGCTGACGCTGACGTTGACGAATTAGATACAATGAAGAAAGATGATGCCGCTTATGCTTGGCGTCAAATAGTAGCCAGAAACAGGCAGCCAAAAGCTAACGGTGAATCAAATACTATTGGAGTAACAACAACACCTGAAGGGTTCAAGTTTGTATATGAAACATGGAAGAAAAACCCAAAGGAAGGCTATGAAATAATACAAGCCCCAACATCAAGCAATCCGCATCTACCAAGTGATTATATTCAGTCGCTAAAGGATATTTACCCAGATAACCTATTATCCGCATACTTAGAAGGGCAGTTTGTCAATCTGCAATCTGGTACGGTGTATAATGCTTATGATAGAATAAAATGCCGATCCGATGAGAAAGTGCCGCAAAACGAATTGTTACGCATTGGGATGGATTTTAACGTTACCAATATGTCAGCAGTGGTGTATATAGTTAAAGGCGCAGAATGGCACGCTGTGGATGAATTTAAGGGTATTTACGATACGCCCGCAATGATTAGGGTGATTAAGGATAAGTACCCGGAACATTCTATTAGAATATACCCGGACGCCAGTGGTCGCAGTAGGAAATCTGTAGACGCGTCTATTTCTGATATATCGTTGTTAGAAGATGCTGGGTTTCGTGTTTACGCAAACAAAACGAATCCCTTTGTTAAAGACCGGATAATGGCCGCTAACAATGCATTTGAAAAAGGCCGATTATTTGTTAATGATGTTGCTTGCCCTGAATACGCCAGATGCCTAGAGCAATTGGCTTACGATGCAAACGGAACGCCAGACAAGAAATCGAACCTTGATCACTTGCCAGACGCGGGAACATATCCGATTGCTTTTGAACTGCCAGTAATAAAGCCGGTGGCTGATTTACGCGTACGCTTTGTGAGATAAATTATGCCTGTAGATAGTACAAATCCCCAATACGATAAGGCCATTACCAAATGGAAGATGGTCCGAGACTGTGACGAAGGCGCGGCAGCTATTAAGTCACGCGCGAAAGGTGCTGAGGGAGCATTAGGCGGCCTTGCTGGCACTGCTTATTTGCCGCCACCTAATCCCACTGATGGATCAACAAACAACAAGCTCAGGTATCGTGCATACGTTGAGCGAGCTAATTTCGTAAACTTTACCGGGCATACCAAAGAAGGAATGCTTGGCATGGTGTTCAGAAAGCCTTGCACCATTGAGCTTGATCCTAGCATTGAATACATGATTGAAAACGCTAATGGCGATGGGCTGTCGGCTGATCAGATGATTAAGGACTCTGCCGGGGAGGCATTAATGGTTGGCCGTTACGGCCTGCTGGTTGATTACCCTGAATCCCCAAAGGGATTGACTGATGCTCAAGTTAAAAGTCAGAATCTGCGCGCTAATATCATGCCATACCCTGCCGAATCAATTATCAACTGGCGGACCGAGGTAATAGGTGGCGCTAAAAAGTTATCGATGATTGTATTACAGGAACCTACGTTAAAGCCTTCTGATGATGGGTTTGAGTATGAGGAATGCATGTACCATCGAGTATTAAGATTAGTTGATGGTGTATATGTTCAAAATTTATACGATGAAAATAATGAATTAATGTTTCATTCATACGGGCAAGATGCTGATGGTAAGCAAGTAATTGATCCAAATATTTATCCCCGCAAGTTTGACGGTTCATTATGGGATGAAATACCTTTCGCGTTCATAGGCTCGATTAATAACGATGAAACGGTGGATAAAGCCCCGCTATATGATATTGCCGAGATCAATATTAGCCATTATCGAAACTCTGCCGATTATGAAGAATCCAGTTTCTTGGTTGGCCAGCCTACTCCAGCGCTTGCTGGTTTAACTCAGTCATGGGTAGATCAGAATATGTCTGGCGGTATTTCTTTTGGTTCGCGGTCCGCAATACTTTTGCCTGAAGGTGGTAATGCTACTTTATTGCAAGCTGGCGAAAACCAGATGCCACTGAAAGGCATGGAAATGAAAGAGCTGCAAATGGTCAAGATTGGCACTCGAATTATTCAAGATCAAAGCGGAACCGAAACCGCAGCAGCCGCCAAGATTAGATTTTCAGGCCAAAACAGTAAACTTAGCTCAATCATTACCAATGTTGAATCAGCTTTCAATAAGTGCTTTTTGTGGGCTATGGAATTTATGGGCGGAACATCTGAGCCGTCAATCTATGTTAATCGTGAATTCTACGATGCAAGCGTTGATCCGCAATTGCTTATGGCGCAAATACAGCTGATGGATAGGGGCGTCATCGCTCAATCTGACATTAGGCATCTTATGCGCAAAGCTAATTTAATTGACTCTGAAAGAACCGATGAAATGATCGACGATGAGTCCGAATCAGATGATATGTTATTTGATGCAATGCCGGAGGAATCCTAATAATGCCTTTGCCTACGCCAAAAGAAAAAGAGCCGTTGCGCGAATTTATTAGCCGTTGCATGAGCGATCCTGTAATGAACAAGGAATACAAGGAAAGGGATCAACGCGTTGCTGTATGTAGAACGCAATTTGATCGCAAGTACAAAGATGCCAAGTGATAATTATTTAATTGATGCCGCTACTAGGCACCAAGTATTTTTGCAGCGTTACGGTAACGGGCGTGCTAAAGATGCCGTTAAGCTATTAAATAGATTACGCAGAAGGATAAATGCAAGACTGAGCCAAGAACCAGAAGAATTTAGAGCGCAAAGGCTGCAAGATTTATTAAAAGATATTGATTCGCTAAACAAGGAAGAATTCCAGAACGTAAAGACATTAATTGAACTGGAAAGCATGAAGCTAATACCGAGCGAAACGAGCTTTAATACAGTAATGTTAAATAATGTTTCCAGTGTTGACTTTATATCGCCTCAAGAAACAATTTTAGTTGCTGCAGTGATGGCGACACCGATGTCAGTTAAGGCTGGCTTGGGATTTACCATTGCCGATGCATTATCTGATTTTGGCGTCAAGAAAGGATCGCAAATACTGCAATCAATAATTGATGGTGTAACATCGGGATCAGGAACAAGTTTTATTGCAAAGCAAGTTGATGGTTTGATTCGAAACTTAATGAAACGGCAAGTTACGTCATTAATTAGTACGATTATTAATCATATTAGCTCAACTACTAGATCAGAGCTTTATAAGAAAAATAGTCGATTAGTAGATAGGTATGAGTGGGTTGCAACGCTTGACGGTAGAACTACCTTTATTTGCATGAGCAGAGACGGTAAGTATTATCGAGTCGGCACTGGTCCTATGCCGCCCGCTCATTTTGGATGCAGGTCAACTACTATCCCAAAGATTAAGAAAGAGTTTGACTTGGGGCTTGATGTTGATTCTAAGCGGCCTGCTATTGGTAGTGATGGCGTTCAGCAGGTATCATCAAAAGTAACTTACGGTGGATGGCTTAAACGGCAAAATAAAGAATTTGTGGATGAGGCTTTGGGTTTAGAACGTTCACGATTATTTCGGTCTGGCAAATTATCATTAGATAAGTTTGTGGACCCAACTGGCAGGGTTTATACCCTGTCTCAACTGGAGAGCATGAATCCCATTGTGTTCTCTGATCTTATAGGCGGTCAGTGATCGTCTGGTTTGTGACCAAAGGTGATAAAAATGAGTGAAGAAGAAACAGTACCGCAAGAAAATGAACAAGAAGCTACAGTAGATTTGTCTCAATTAATGGCTGAAAATGCCGCTATGAAAGCCAAGATGGATGAACTGCTTACTGAGGCTAAAAAAGCCAAAACAGCAAAGCGCGCAATCGAAGAAGAATCTCAGGCAGAAAGAGAAAGGATTGCAAAAGAAAAGGGCGACTATGAACAATTGCATAAGTCATCCGAAGAAAGATACCAAGCAACTATTGCGGAATTGAATGATTTACGCGGTAACATTGCGAAAGAAAAGCAGGTTAATACTGCAATGAAGATAGCGGCAGATTTAGCCGATGGAACTAACGCGGAGCTACTAGCTGAGTTCATTGGCCGCAGATTGAAGTTTCACGAGGACGGTGTTAAAGTAACCGATAATTCTGGCAATCTGACCGTTTCTACGTTTGACGATTTAAAGACAGAGTTTAAAAATGATGCAAGATATTCAGCATTATTAAAGGGCAATCAATCATCGGGCGGCGGTGCCTCTGGTGGCTCAAATAGTGGCGGTGCCACAAAGGTAAGAAGTCGTGCCGAATTTGAGGCACTTAACCCCGCAAAACGGATGGACTTTGTGAAATCCGGCGGAATTATAACTGATAATTGATAGGTAACTTAAAATGGCTGAGAATACTATTTCCTCAATCGTTCCTGATATTTACGAAGCACTTGACGTAGTATCACGTGAACTAACCGGGCTTATCCCCGCTGTAACTATGAACGCCAGCGCAGAGCGCGCCGGTATTAACCAAAACATCGTTGTAGACGTAGAGCCTGCTGGCAACGTTGCGGACATTACTCCGGCAATGACTGTTCCTGATCCAACTGGTCAAACTTCTGGCTCAAGCATCATCCAGATTACTAAGTCTCGCGCTGCTGAGTTTGGTTTTATTGGCGATGACCAGAAGAAGCTGAACACTGGACCGGGCTATATGGGCACTCGCGCAAATAAGATTGCTCAGGCTATCCGCGCTGTAGCAAACGAAGTTGAACTTGACCTTGCTAACCTGCAAAGCACTTTCAGCCGCGCATACGGTACTGCCGGATCAACTCCTTTTGGCACTGCTAATGATTACACTGATGCTTCAAACGTCCTGAAGATTCTTAAGGACAACGGAAGCCCAGTAAGCGAGAACCAACTGGTTTTGAACACTGCCGCTGGCGCAAACTTTATCGGTAAGCAATCTGCTGTAAATGCTGCTGGTACTGAGTCTATGCTTCGTCAAGGTGTTTTGCTTGATCTTGCTGGTATGCCTTTGCGTGAATCTGCACAAATCCAGACTAGCGTAGCTGGTACTGGCGCATCTGCTACTACTGACAACGCTGGTTACGCTGTTGGCGCGACTGTTATCACTCTGGCTTCTGCTGGTACTGGTACTATCCTTGCTGGCGATGTTATTAGCTTTGCAGGCGATTCAGAGAAGTATGTAGTAGTTTCTGGTGATGCTGATGTATCTGGTGGCGGTTCTATTACTTTGTCTGCTCCCGGTCTGCGTAAAGCTATTGGTACTTCAGCTACTGCAATCACTGTTGTTGCTGCTGCTGCCCGTAACATGGCGTTCAACCGATCTGCACTGGTTCTTGCTGCTCGCGCTCCTGCCCGTCCAGAAGAAGGCGACATGGCCGAAGACGTGATCCTGATCACTGATCCGCGTTCAGGTCTTACTATGGAATTCGCAATGTACAAAGGCTATAGAAAAGTACGTTACGAAGTTGGTTTGGCTTGGGGTGTTAAAAACATCAAGCCAGAACACACTGCTCTTTTGTTGGGCTAAGTCTGAAACTAGCCACCTCTTTCGGGGGGTGGCTTTTTAGGAGTTACAAAATGGAAACTGTAAAAGTAATTCGCAAAGATAGCGTTTATGGTTATGCTGTAATTAATAAGTCTGACATGACCAAATCAGATATTTTGTGGTCTGATAAGCCTGAAGTTAAAGAAGTAAAAGCCAAATCCAAAAAGGTTAAATAATGTCGGCGCAAGGTATCAGGCTATCAACATCCGCAAAGGCTGACACTTCTCACGAATTAGTTACTCGATTAGATCGCCTTCCAGTTGATAATATTGAAAACGACATTGCACGCGGTAAGGTTCCAAACGCTTACGGATTCGCCGCATTTGGCGAAAGAGTATTTCCCGGAGCCCAAGAAGATGCTGTAATCTGGTCAGATGGCGCTTTTGTTGGACCTGCCATTGGTGGTGCTCAAATGAGCATTGTCAGTTCTAGCGTTAATGATGCTGAAAATGGTACTGGAATTAAAACAATTGAGTTGCATTACCTTGATGTCAATTTGGTTGAACATACTGAAATAGTGACGCTTACTGGATTAATTCCAGTTTTAACTGCCGCCACTGATATTTATTTTATTAATGAAATGCACGTCATTACAGTGGGCAGCAATTTAAAAGCTGCTGGCAACATCATTGTTTCAAATGGCGGCATTACATATGCAGAGATATTAATAAACAAGCTGTTAATGACTTCGTCTGCAAGAATGGTTCCAAAGGGAAAGCGCGTATTTATATCTGGCGCAGTAGCTGGCAGTTCAAGCGCTAGTGCCGATTCAAGGGTTACGATTAGACTTGTTTCAAGTTCATATAATGGAAATATATTTGTAAATCCTTTTTTGCTTTTGCCTTTGGGAAGTGTAGATTTGCAGGATGGAAGTGTTACATTTTCTTTTCCTGTTCCGCCTTCATTTGTTGAGGGTGTTGTTTTTGGGCTGACCGCATCTGCAAGTAAGGCTTGCAGGGTAGGCGGTTCAATTTACGGATGGTTTGAGGACGCATAATGGCGACTATTGTAGTAGAAACTGGCACTAGCTCAGAAACGGCAAACTCTTATGTTAGCGAAGCTGACCTTGCTACTTATGCAGCGGACCGCGGTGTTACTTTAACTGGAACCCCCGCAGTATTGATAATTCAAGCTATGGATTATTTAGAGTCAAAGAATTTCATCGGCACTAAGTCAGACATTGATCAGGCTTTGCAATGGCCAAGATACGGCGCTGAGATTGACAATTATTACGTTGATTCTGATGTAATCCCTAAGTTGCTAAAAGAAGCAGAAATGGAGATTTGCATAGCTATTGATGGCGGAGTAAATCCACTTGCCAATCAAGGCCGTGAAACGGTAAGAGAAAAGGTTGATGGTATTGAGGTTGAATATAGTTCATCTGCAAGACCTGATACATATTTGACAGCGGCTGAAACAAAGCTGCAAAAGCTGGTAATCAATACAATGAGGGTGACGCGTGTTTGATTATGCGACCTTGCAAAAGACAGCATCAAAGTTAATAACAAACTTTGGAGCTAATGCGGTTATAACGCGAACTGGTGGCGCTACGTTTAACCCTGTTACCGGTTCTTATTCTGGCGGTAGTACGACTACAATAAACGCCAAAGCCGTTAGGGCGCAATTTACGCAGTCTGAGAAGGCATCTCAAGCAGTGCAAGAAAGCGATATAAAGTTATTAGCTGAGGCAGGTCAAGGCATTCCATTAATTGATGATAATCTTTTATTTGATTCAGTTGATTATAAGGTGATTGCCGTTAAAGAAATTTCACCGTCTGGCGTGGATGTTTATTATGAACTTCAGCTTAGAGCTTAAAGAGTTTGCGGATAAGACTGAACGCAATGTTAATGATGTCCAAAAAGCAGTTGCTTTAGATTTATTTGGAAAAGTAATTAAATCTACCCCGGTAGGTAATCCTTCATTGTGGAAAAGCAAGCCGCCCAAAGGTTATACGGGCGGAAGATTAAGAGGAAATTGGCAGGCATCGATTGATAAGCCAGCTACCGGAATATTAAGCAAAGAAGATAAAAACGGAAATGCTACTATTGGCAAAATGTCTGCAATAGTAGAATCGCATAAAGACGATGGCATTTTATGGCTAACCAATAACTTGCCGTATGCAATGCGAGTGGAATATGGCTGGTCAACTCAGGCACCGTCGGGAATGGTTCGAGTAACTATTGCGGCATTTGAATCAGCCATAAATAAAGCTATTCAGAGAGTTAATAAATGAGCACTGTATTTAAAGACATTAGCGGCGCGCTTGATTCCAGATTAAATACTTTATCTGGATCATCTCCTGTAGCTTGGGAAAATATTGCTTTTAAGCCCACAAAAACGGCTTTATATTTAAGGCCGACACATTTGCCCGCACCGACAGAGCAAGCAGCGCTGGGCAATAATGGTATCGATCAATATTTAGGTATTTATCAGATTGATATTTTTGCTCCTGCTGGTAAAGGGAAAGGCGCGGCAGAAACTAAAGCGGATGCAATTGCTGATCATTTTAAACGTGGAACTGATTTATTGTATAATGGGGTTTACGTTAGATTGGGCAATGTATCGCGCAATGCAGGACTTATTGACGAAGAAAGGTTCGTTATATCAGTAACAATTAATTATATGGCTCACGTAGCCCCGAGGTAACTATGACAATTGCAACAGGCTCCAGACATGATATGGCCTACGTAGCCGAATCCACTTTCGGGACTACGCCAACAACCCCAGTATTTACGCCTATTAGACACAATGGCACGACCTTAGGTTTGTCAAAAGATGCTATTGAATCTGAGGAATTGCGCGAAGATCGCCAAGTAGCTCATTATCGACATGGCAACAAAAGCGTTTCAGGTGATGTTAATTTTGAGATGTCTTATGGTTCTTACGATGATTTGCTTGAAGCAGCTTTGGCTGGCACTTGGGCAACCGATGTACTCAAAGCCGGAACCACTCGAAGAAGTTTCACTGTAGAGCGGCATCACGAAGATATTGGCAAATATCTCAGATCAACTGGTTGCAGTATGAATACGTTGTCTTTGTCTATTGCGCCGAATTCTATGGTAACTGGATCGTTTGGTATTGTTGGTAAAGGCTTTGCCGTTTCATCAAGTGCCGTTTCTGGTGCAACTTATAATGCTGAAACTACTACAGCCCCATTTGATTCTTTTACCGGTTCAATCACAGAAGGCGGTTCTGGCATTGCGGTTGTCACAGCTTTGGAATTGAGCATTGACAATGGCATGGAGGCACTCTATGTAGTTGGTAGCGATGAAAGTTTGGAGCCATCTATCGGCAAGTCAATGGTGACTGGATCAATTACTGCTTACTTCGAAGATTCAACGCTGATTGATAAGTTTATCGCCGAGACTGAATCAAGCATTCAATTTGTGCTAACCGATCTTGCTGGCAATAGCTACACTGTAGACCTTCCGAAAGTTAAGTATAATTCTGGCAACCCTGAAGTGGGCGGTCCGGGTGCAATTACTGTATCGCTTGATTTTGTTGCATTGTACGATAGCGGCGAGGGTACTCAGATTAAAGTAACTCGGGCAGACGCCTAAACAATAAGGGGCTTAACGGCCCCTTTTTTACCATAGGGGAAAATGATGGACATTAAAGAATTATATACTGTTGAATCGCACGAGAAAGGGGCTGAAATACGCATTGTAAGCCCGTTAGACGGCAAAGAGACGGATTTCTATATATCGGTACGGGGTATTGATTCAAAGCAGTACAGGAGCGCTGTAAAAGAATTTCACCGCAAAATGCTCAACAAAGACGAAGACGCTGAGGTTTATTTATTAGTAGCGATTACGAAAGGATGGCGCGGCCTTAAAGATGGAAAACTTGAAGTAGAATTTACTGAAGATAAGGCAAAAGATTTATATAGCAATTCGCCTGCTATTGCTGCCCAGATTGATCGGTTTGTGGTTGATCGCAAAAATTTTACGATGGGCTAACTGAAGATATTGTTGATTATGCGAAGTGGCAGTTTTGGGCCGCCGGGTATGATGAAGGTTCTAAAGTTAGCCGATTGCAAAACTTGCAGCAAGTGGAGAAAAGTTTAGGCAGAAAGCCAAAAGAGCTTGAAAATGTGCCAGAACTGAAAAATGAATTGCAATATTTATGGTCGATGTTTGTATCATTAAAGAATGCCAGCAAGGGTTCTATTGGATATGATCAAATACAAGCATACGGGAACATATATGGCGATTTATCACCGTTTGAAGTGGATATAATACGCTGGCTAGATACCTTACATTATCAAGAGATTAGCAAAAATGGCTGATGTAGCAGAATTAGGAATTAAGATTACTACTGATGGCGTCATAACTGCCACGAAAGAACTTGATAACCTAGAAAAACAAGGCAAGAAGACCGAAACGCAAACCAAAAATCTTGGTACTGCCGCAAAAAATAATGTTTCATCGTTCAAAATGATGAAAGGCGGCGCTACACAAGTATCCTACCAGTTACAAGATGTCGCAGTCCAAGCCCAAATGGGAACCAGTGCATTTACTATTCTTGCCCAACAGGGGCCGCAGTTAGCATCTGTATTTGGTCCGGGCGGTGCGGTTGCGGGTGCTGTAATTGCATTTGGCGCTATATTAGCCGGGGCGTTATATAACAGCCTTACTGGTACTGGCGATGCTATGAAAGCATTGCAGGAAGACATGAAAAGCCTTGAGGACAATTTTGATAACTTAGGCGAAGCTGCAAAAGCGTATGTAAGAACTTTGGTTACTACTAGAGTTGCAGAATATGATAAAGCGCTTGCCGAATTAAACGAAGAAAAGCGAGCTGGAATCAAAGTTACTTATGATGGGTTTTTAGCTCAGGCAAAAGAAATAGAAAGCCAAGAAGATTTTGCCGATCGGATGCAAGTGAACGCAACAGAAATTGAACGTCTGACATTTTTGCGCGAAGAAGCTATTAAAAGCATTGATGATACTACCGATGCAACCGAATCTTTAATTAAGTCATTAACCGTTGAATTTGATACGCTTGGTATGACTAAGCGTGAAATTGCATTGTATAAGGTTGGAACTGATGAATCTCAGGCTGCTAATCGACAAGCAATAAACACTCTTTACGATAAAATTGAAGCTCACGAAAAAGAGCAGAAAGCAATCAAAGAGACTGATAGATTAAACAGGGAAATGGTTGCCAATGAGGAGCGGCTTGAATCTTTGTTTATTAAATTAAATGAGCAGAAAGTAAAAACAGACGAAAAGCTAAAAGCTGATGAATTAAAGCGCGAAGAAGATTTATTCGGCGCTATTCAAAAGCTAAACAAGGAAAAGATTGCCGAAGAACTTAGGGTTCAGAACGCAAAGGACGCCATCCAAAATTATGCTTTAGCTAGTGCAAGCAATGTTGTTGGGCAAATGAGTGCCATCGCCCAAGAAGGCAGCGACGCACAAAAAGCATTGTTTGCCATACAAAAAGCTATTGCGATTGCTCAAATTATCGTTTCAACAGAACAGGCCGCAGCTTTGGCATCTGCTTATGTTGCCGGTGCTGGTCCAATAGCATGGCTTGCATCAGTAACAGGCATTCGGGCAATGGGTTATGCTTCTGCTGGCTTGGTTGCTGGTACAGCGATTGCAGGAGGTAGAGCATTAGGCGGTCAGGTTCGAGGCGGCGAATCTTATCTTGTCGGCGAGCGTGGCCCTGAATTATTGACTATGGGTACATCTGGCCGTATTGCTACCAATGAGAATTTAAAGCGTGCTGTGGGCGGTGAAAGTTCTGCCGGTAATAGCAGCGTAAATGTTAGCTTCAACATTCAAGCAAACGACACGAAAGGTTTTGATCAGCTCCTTAATTCAAGGCGTGGTCAAATAGTATCAATGATCAACCAAGCAGTTAATGATCGCGGAAGGGCATCAATAGCATGAGTGGAACATATCCCAGCACACCTATTTTTCAATCGATTGGGTTTCGCAGCCAGCATTATAATTTATCAAGCGAAAGCGTATCTGGCCGGACTCAGGTGCGCAATATTGGCGGCCAACGCTTTGAATTTGCAGCATCATATTCAAGTTTAAAACGGTCTGAATTTGCCCCAGTTCATGCGTTTATTATGTCTCAGCGAGGCATGGCCGAAACATTTACGATTGTATTGCCAGAAATTAGCAGTCAAACTGGTAACGCTGCTGGATCAGTATTAACTTCAGTCGATGAAGCTATAGGGCAAACTACAATATCAATTGACGGTCTAACTGGCACGCTTAAAGCCGGGGATATGATTAAATTTGATAACCACAGCAAGGTTTACATGATCACTGCAGATTTGACTGGCGCTGGCGATTTAAGTATTCAGCCAGCATTAAGGGTTGCAGTGCCTAACAATACGGCACTAGTTTATGATTCCGTACCATTTACGGTACGTTTAAATAATGATGTGCAAGAATATGCCCTTGGTTCAGCTTCTCTGGTAGACTACGAAGTCGATTTCATTGAGGCAGTATAATGACCAGAGCGATAGACGCAGCAACCATTGCAGAGCTTGCAAAGGATGACTTTAACCTTGCGACACTGATTAAACTAGAATTTGATACGCCTTTGTATATTACTGATTGGGACAGATCACTTTCGGTTTTATCTTCAACTTGGATTAGTAGCCCACACTTTATAAGCGCCGGGGATGTAACCGAGACATCCGAGTTAAGAGTAAATTCTATAAACTTAACGTTATCTGGCGTTGAGCAATCTTATATCAGCATATTTCTATCGCAAGATTATATAGACAAACCAATCCAGTTTTATCGCGCAGTATTGGATGATTCTGATTCTGTTATTGGTGCGCCGATTCTTGTATTTGATGGACTGATAACCGGTTATGAAATCGACGATACAGAAGACTCAAGTGAAATAGTTATTAATTGCGCCTCTCATTGGAAAGATTTCGAGAAAGAAAACGGGCGCAAAACAAACGACAATTCGCAAAAGATACATTTCCCGAACGATGACGGCTTTGAATTCGCCGCCAAAACAATTAAAGATTTGAAGTGGGGACGTAAATAATGGGCATTGGTTTATTTATTGCTTTATTTGTTGCTACAACTGCCGCGTCGTATGTAATGAGCCAGCAGGCCATGAAAAAGGCCAAAAAAGCGGCTGATGATATGGCTGGCGTTCTTGTCAACAAAGAATCAAACATCGAGCCTATTCCTGTTATATACGGCGAGCGCAGAGTAGGTGGCGTTCGAGTATTCGTATCAACTAAAGACGTCCAAGGCGGTGATAAGAACGAATTTTTATATATTGCTTTGGCGATGGCTGAGGGGGAAGTTGAATCGATTACAGACCTTTATCTTGATGATGTGCCAATTACAGATTCTAAATATTTTGGTCTTTATACTTATAACGTGCATACCGGGGCTGATGATCAAGCCTATGATCCTTTACTTACTGAAGCAAATGCAGGCTGGACATCTGATCACAAATTAAGCGGCGTTGCATATATTGCTATTCGGTTAAAGTGGGATCGCGATGTATTTAGCGGCGTGCCAGACATTACGGCAGTAGTTAAAGGCCGCAAAGTTTATGATCCCCGCAGCACTAATACTGTTTATAGCAATAACCCCGCTTTATGTATCAGAGACTATCTGACAAACAATAGATACGGCAAAGGCGTGCCTTTATCGGCAATAGATGATACTGCTTTTATCGCTGCCGCCAATGATTGTGATGAATCGGTTACTTTCTACCCGGGCGGTGGAAGTGGCAAGATATTTGAATGCAATGCGGTATTACAAACAGACGAAACGTTATTTTCCAATATAGAAAAAATGTTAATGGGTTGCCGTGGCTTTTTGCCATACAACCAAGGCTATTACAGCCTAATAATTGATAAAAGCCGATCTAGTGTTTTTGCTTTTGATAAGGAAACTATTGTTGGCGGCATATCAATTAAAGGAGAAACCAAAGAAAACAAATTTAACCGGGTATTGGTAAAGTTTGCTAACCCGGTAGTTGATTATCAACCAGATCAGGCAGTATGGCCGGAAGCAGGTTCTACCGAGGAATCTAATTTCCTTGCTGAAGACAATGGGACGTTGTTGGTTGAAGAATTAACACTGGACACAATAACCAATTTTTACGCGGCTAGGGATTTGGCTAGGGTTATATTAAAGCGCTCAAGAAATGCCCTTAGAACGTCATTTAAGGCCACTAGCGAGGCTTTACAGCTATCAGTTGGTGACGTAGTAACAGTAACGCACGAAACCCCCGGATGGGACGCAAAGCCATTTCAGGTTGAAGCTATATTGCTAAATTATGATGGCACTTGTGATGTGTCATTGCTTGAATATGATTCAACTATTTACACTTATGATTTATCGGCAGAGCAAAAAGTATACCCCGATACTTCGTTGCCAAATCCTTTTATTGTTGCGCCTCCAACTGATTTAGCTGTGGTATCAACAACCGTTGTGGCTGATGACGGTACATTGCTTCCATCCTTGCGCATAAATTGGACAGGTAGTGCAGATTCTTTTGTTAGCCAATATGAGGTTCAATATCAACGAGGCTCTGCAATTATTGATTTTGGCAGCATTTCTGACGAGTATGATGTCTCTGAAAATTACGGTTTGATTTCGGATGCCGCATCAATTCTTGTTGATTACGGTTCTATTGATGAACCGATCGCTACCGATGAGCCAGATTACAATTCAACATTTGTTGCGACTACTCAATATATATTAAAAGGCATTACGCCAAGCGCAAATTACAATATTAGAGTTAGAGCAGTAAATGACTTTGGCGTTAAAAGTAACTTTATTACAATTTCTGGATTGGCTGAAGGTGATATTGATCCTCCCGGCATTCCTGATTCTATTGTGGCATCTGGGAGTTTAAGAGAAATAACAATTAGTTGGGCACCTCCAACCGATCCAGATTACAGTCATGTTGAAATATGGGAAAACTCTGTAAATAACTTTTCAACTGCAACAAAGGTTGCGATAGCTGGCGGAGATTATTTTAGTCGCACCGGATTGGGCTATAACGTTTTAAAATATTACTGGCTTAAATCAGTTGATTACAGCGGCAATATATCTGGAGAATCATCGGTTACATCTGCAACTACATTATTTGTGGATACAGATTCATTTAGTCAGGAGGTCAACAATTTATTTAGCGAAGCTGGTGCATATGGTATAGAGCCAGTTTCCTCACTGCCTGCAACTGGTGACTTTGACGGCCAGATCAAATATAACACGACAGAAAATAAACTTTACCGCTGGGATTCTGCTACATCATCTTGGACTGATGACATCTTTTCGATTGAGGCTGGAACCGTTGACGCTGCATCATTTGCTGCCGGTATTGAGCCGATTAGCATTTTAACTATTTTGCCAAACCCAAGCGGATACACTGGTCCCAAGTTAGTCTTTTTGACCACTGATAATAAAATTTATCGTTACACGGGGACGGAATGGACTTCTGAAATACCTGCCGCTGATATTGACGGGGCTTTGGCTTCTGCAAACTTCCCCAGTGATTTGCGTCCAATTGAAATTGTTACATTACTGCCGACTACTGGTAACTTTCAGGGCCGACAAGTATTTCTGACAACTGATAATAAAACGTATCGTTATACCGGAACTGCTTGGACTGCTAAAATTGCCACGGTTGATTTAGAGGGCACTGTATCAAGTTTACAGATAGCCAATAATGCAGTAACAAATGCAAAGATAGCCGTTGATGCCATTCAAGGTGATGTAATTGCGGCTGGCGCAATAACTAGCGCTAAAATACTAGACGGCGCAATTGATGAGCTTAAACTTGCTAATGATGCTGTAACAAATGCAAAAATAGCCGCCGATGCTATTACTGCTGACGTAATCGCCGCCGGAGCTATTACAAGCGAAGCAATTACGGCTGGTGCAATTACTTCTCTTAAGTTGGCCGATGATGCTGTTACAAACGCAAAAATTGCCGTTGATGCGATTCAAGGTGATGTTATTGCCGCCAGTGCTATTACTTCTGATAAATTATTAGATGGCGCTGTTAATGAATTAAAGATTGCCTCAAACGCTGTTACTACTGCAAAGATAGCAACTAACGCGATTACTGCTGATGTCATAGCTGCCGGAGCAATTACAGAAACAAAGATAGCCAGTGATGCGGTAACAAATGCCAAGATTGCGGTAAATGCAATTCAAGGCGACGTTATTGCTGCTGGCGCTATCACAGAAACAAAGATTGGCGCTGATGCGGTTACTACTGCAAAGATAGCGAATGATGCTGTTACCGAAGATATTATTGCTGCAAGCGCGATAACTACAACAAAGATCGCAACTGATGCAATTACAACGGCTAAAATAGCTGCAAACGCTATTACCGCATCTGAGCTTTCGGCAAATTCCGTAACAAGTGACAAGATAATAGCCAATGCGATTACCAGTGCTAAAATATCGGCTGGCGCGGTAACTGCAAACGAAATAGCAGCAAATGCTATTACTTCCGCTAAAATTGCAGCCGATGCTATTACGGCTGATAAAATAGCTGCTGATGCGGTCACTGCTGACGCTATTGCTGCCAACACGATTACCGCTGCTGAAATTGCCGCAGGTGCTATTACTGCTGATGAAATAGCTGCAAACGCAATTACTTCAGCCAAGATCGCAGCTAATACAATTACGGCAGGAGATATTGCAGCTAATGCCATTACCGCCTCTGAACTTGCTGCTGATGCTGTTACGGCAGATAAAATTGCAGCCGGAGCAGTAGTTACTGAATCACTTGCAGCAGATTCTATTACTACAGCCAAAATTGCAGCGGGTGCGATTACAGCAGATGAGATCGCCGCAGCAGCTATCACCACTGGCAAAATTGCCGCAGGAGCCGTTACCGCTGATGAAATAGCCGCTAATTCTATAACAAGCGGAAAGATAGCAGCTGATACGATTGTTGCTGCTGACATTGCCGCTGGAGCTATTACAGCATCTGAATTGTCTGCTGGATCGGTAACAACGGCCAAGTTAGATGCCGCCGCTATAACATCAGAAAAAATAGCCGCTGGAGCAATAACGTCAGACACCATTGCCGCCAATGCTATTACTAGCGCCAAGATACAAGCGGGAGCCGTTGTTGCTGACACTATAGCTGCTGATGCTATAACTACTGCAAAGATCGCTGCCGGAGCGATTACAGCTGCTGAGATAGCTGCCAATACTATTACCGCCGCTAACATTGCTGCTAATGCTGTTACTGCTTCAGAAATAGCCGCTGATGCTGTTACGGCTGTTAAAATAGCTGCTAATGCTGTTACCGCTGAATCAATCGCCGCTGGATCAATTACTACTGTAAAAATAGCCGCTGATGCTATTACTGCAAATGAAATAGCAACCGGTGCTATTACTGCTGATGCGATAAGTGCTGGATCAATCACTACTGCCGCAATTGCTGCTGATGCGATTACAGCTAACTTGATTGCCGCTAATGCGGTAACTGCTGAAAGCATTGCTGCCGACTCGATAACTAGCGCAAAGATAGCCGCCGATGCGGTTACTGCTGGTGCTATTCAAGCTGGCGCTATTGGGGCTGATGCTATTGCCGCTAATGCTATAACATCTGTCGCTATTAACGCTGAAGCAATTACTACAGACAAGATAGCAGCCAATTCAATTACGGGTGGTTTAATTGCTGCCTCTGGCGTTATTACTGATTCGGCGCAGATAGACAATGCAGTTATTGAGGCCGCCAATATTGCCAACCTTGCGGTTACTTCTGCAAAGATTGCTAATTTGGCAGTAACTACCGGTAAAATTGCCAACCTATCTGTTGATACTTTGCAAATCGCAGGTAATGCAGTAACTCTACCTAATAGCGCATATACTGCAACTGCATCAAACATATCAGAATCAAATGGTGAAGTTTCGCAGCAAACAGTAACTTATACGTCTGCTGGTGGCTCAGTAAACATTTTTGCTTCAATTGTATTTTTTGGATTTAACGATGATGAAACAAATGAAGCAGTTGATGTTGCTTTTGCGATAAGAAGAAATGGAACAATAATCGGTTCAGCTACTCCTATTGGCGTGCAAAATTGGCAATTTGGTGATGCAGGCAATGGCAGGAAATTAAGACAAGTTTATTCTGTATCGTTAAAAGATACGCCATCTGCCGGAAGCACTACTTATACTTTCACTGCAAAACTACAAGATCAGAATGGCTCAACAGTAACCAACAATCCGGTTGTTACATTATCAAACAAATCGCTGGTTATATTAGAGGTTAAAAAGTGAAATCATTTATTATTTACAACGTTGATGGAATTATTATTCGTACGGGATCATGCGTTGATAGTGACTTTGATATTCAAGCTGGAGATGGTGAGTTTGTAATGGATGGCATTGCTGACGATTCATGCCATATAATTGTTGATGGACAAATTATCGACAAACCAGAAGTTATCGTTTCAGATGAACAATTAAAAGCTGAAGTAATATTTGCATTGAGATTAAGAAGAAATAATTCACTATATAAATCAGACTGGACTCAATTTTCAGATAGCCCATTATCCGATAGCAAAAAAGCAGAATGGGCAACATATAGGCAAGCATTAAGAGACATTACTGAAACCTATGGTGACGCAATTTCAATAAATGATATAATTTGGCCAACTAAGCCGGAGTAATAAAATGACTACAGCAGTACAGAGACGCAGAGGAACAACCACCGAGCACGCATCTTTCACGGGTTTGGACGGTGAAATTTCGGTAAATACTACAAAAGACACTTTGGTGGTCCATGATGGCTCGACTGTTGGCGGATTTGAGCTTGCAAGGGCTGACGGTTCTAACTTTGTGGCAACTAGCGTAGACATCAACGGCGGCACTATTGACGGCACGACTATTGGCGCATCGTCTGCCTCTACTGGCGCATTTACTACATTGACAGCTTCTGGAGAAATCACAGCCAACGGCGGCATAGCATTGGGCGACAATGACAAGGCTACGTTTGGTGCTGGTGGGGATTTAGAAATCTTCCATGACGGTACTCGTTCTTTAATTAGAGACAGCGGCACAGGAAACTTGCTTATTAGAGCAACAGACTTGTCTTTACAAAACGCAGACGGTGCTACTTATGCTTCTTTTGTTAGCGGTGGGGCTGGTACATTCTATCACAACAACTCCCCCAAACTAGCCACCACCTCCACAGGCATAGACGTTACTGGTACAGCCACGATGGGTGGGCTTACTGTTGGTACTATTTCTAACGCTTACTCAGCAGCGTTTATAATCTCATCCGCTACTGGTGAGTCTGAGCTGCGTATGGGTGATACAGACACCGATGCAGGATCTATTGCTTACACTAACTCTGACGACACAATGACGTTCAGGGCTGCTGCTGGCGCAAGAATGACCTTAGACTCCACAGGCATTGATGTTACGGGTAGTGTTGTTGCTGATGGTCTAAATGTCCAAAACGGTTCAAATGCAGGTATTACCTTTGATTTAACAGAAAACTACAGCCCTTTTATTCAAGGCTCACAATCTATTAGCAATTTAAACTTAGCTGGTGTAGGTGGCGGAGGTGTTAGGGTATATACCAGTGACAAACGCCGCATACTTGCTGAAAACAATGGAGACATCAGCTTCTACGAGGACACAGGCACAACTGCAAAGTTCTTCTGGGATGCGTCTGCGGAGTCTTTGGGTATTGGTACTAGTTCGCCAGTTTCCCCATTGCACGTATATGGCGTAGTTACTGTTGATGGGTCAGGCGTTGGCTTGATTAATATAAACGGTAGTGGTGTTAAAAAAGGAGGAATAGGTCAGGCAAACTATTTGGTTGCTGGGGCAAGTGATACAGGCTTAGGTATTCAATCTCAAGAGGCGCTGTACTTTGCTACTAACGGCACAACAGAACGCATGCGCATAGACTCCAGCGGTAATGTAATCCTTGCCGCAGGTACAGGCACACTACAGACTGCTACAGCAGGAACAAGCAACTTCCGCGCAGGTGTCAACGCAGGTAACAGCATTATAGCAGGTGGTAATTATAATACTGTTGTAGGCGATGAAGCAGGTACTGCGATTACTACGGGTGATTATAATGTTGCTGTTGGATACCCCGCTGGTACTGCTCTTACTACTGGAGGCGGTAACGTAGCGATAGGCGGTTTAAGTCTGGCGGCAGCTTCAACAGGAAATAATAATACTGCTATCGGCTTCCAAGCCTCAAGATATATGACAACAGCGTCTAACACCACAGCCATAGGTTACTTGGCAGGTGGTGGGCTGGGCGGCGCAACGGTAATGACGGGTAATGACAATACGTTAGTTGGAGCTTCCGCAGGTTTAAAAATCACCACAGGCACAAACAACGTAGCCTTGGGGTCTTTAGCTTTAACCGCAAGCACCACAGGCGGTAGCAACACTGCACTTGGGCAAGCCTCTCTACTTTCGCTTACTACAGCGTCTTATAACACAGCGGCGGGTTTAAACTCTGGTCTGTTACTAACTACTGGCGCGGACAATACTTTAATCGGTGTTTCGGCAGGCACTACCCTAACAACAGGAACTCTTAATGTTGCAGTGGGTAGAAATGCTTTAGGCGGAGGAGCCGCCACTAATAGAAACGTAGCGATTGGTAACAACACGTTACAATCTGTATCCGCCCCCTCTAGTGTAGATGCTTATAACGTAGCGATTGGTTACAATTCAGGCGGGTCAGTAACTACCGGCACAGCTAACACCCTCATAGGTGGTCTTGCAGGTGATGCTCAAACAACTGCCGCTAACAGCACCGCAGTAGGCTACGCAGCTTTAGGTGCTAATACTACAGGCTCAAACAACACCGCCATCGGTAAAGAATCACTTGATGCAAATACAACAGGCTCTGAGAACGTGGGCGTGGGTGTTGGGGCATTAGGGTCAAACACCACAGCGGCTAATAACGTGGCAGTGGGTGTAAATTCTTTATTCGCAAACACCACAGGTGGAGCAAACACCGCAGTCGGTAAAGACGCATTAAAATCCAACACCACAGCGTCCAACAACACCGCAGTAGGTTACCAATCACAAGAAGCAACTACTACAGGGGCTAATAACACTTCACTTGGATTACACGCTTTAAGGCTAAACACTACAGGCCACTCAAATGCTGCTGTAGGCACAAGTGCTTTAGCCGCAAACACAACAGGTTCTGCAAACGTATCAGTAGGTATGAACACACTTAAACTGAATACTACAGGCTCGTATAACACAAGTCTGGGTGAAGGCGCTTTACTTGATAACACAACTGCAAGCGATAATACTGCTGTTGGTCAAACTGCAATGCGCTTTAACACTACAGGCGTAACCAACACAGCAGTTGGTAAAAATGCTTTATACTCAAACACCATAGGCTCCGGTAACTCAGCGGTTGGTAGGAGTGCTTTAGGAGCAAACACTACCGGCAACGGTAACATAGCTATGGGTGCTTATTACATTGGCAATGTTAACGCCGCTCTCGCTAACAATAGCACAGGGCAGTTTAATTCCGCAGTGGGCGCAGGTGCTTTACAATCCAACACCACCGCTTCTAACAACACTGCGTTGGGGTATAACGCTTTAGGCACAAACACCACAGCGTCTAACAATACAGCCCTTGGTTATGATACAGGACGCTTAGCAACAGGTGCAGGAAATACATTTGTAGGGTCTAACGCAGGAACTTGGAGTGTCCCTACTTCTTCTGGAACCGTTAATACTATTATTGGCGCTTACTGTCGCTCAACAAGCGGCACTACTTCTGGGGCAATGATGCTGGGGTATGACTTGTCTGGTGAAGCAGGGTATACAACTTTAGGTCAAAGCGGTAATGACATCAGAGCGCAACACGGTGTAGCAACTTGGGCAACAGTATCTGATGAACGATACAAAAAAGACATTGCAGACTCTACAGCAGGTCTGAGCTTCATCAATGCTTTACAGCCTCGCACGTTTAACTACAAAACACTTGGCGAACTTCCTGAAACCTTTAGCGCCTATGAAGAAGGCTCAACAGAAGTCTTTAAAAGCTCGCAAACTCAGCATGGCTTTATCGCCCAAGAAATCAAGGCAGCTATTGATGCAGATGATAGCATTAAAGACGGCTTTAAACTTTGGGACAATAGAGAAGATGGTTCTCAAGAAGTAGCAGAGGCCGCATTAATACCAGTGCTTGTTAAAGCAATTCAACAACTTTCAACTCAACTAGACGCAGCACTTGCTCGCATTGAAACCTTAGAAGGATAAATAAAATGGAACCACGTACAGAAGAACAACTAGCACAAGACTACTCAGCAATGGGTGACTCTGTAGCTCTTATCAACGCCATTATCGCAGGAGACTCTATGGCAGAAGATGATGCCGAAGACCGTCAAGGCTGTGTAGATAGAAACGTACAGCACTTAGAGTTGATGGTTGCTAAAGACGATTGGGGCGATGAAGATTTCACCGCAGTTAATGCAGCTATCAGCGCAGGCAATGGCTACAGCGCATAAAGGAGCTAATCATGGCAGTAACTTGGATAATCTCAACATTAGAGCGCAACACTGATAACGGTGTTGTTGTAGCACATTGGCGCGCAACAGACAGCGAAGTAGTAAGCACTGACGATGACGCTGTGACTCACTCAGGCCACAGCTATGGCACTTGTGGCTTTACACCTGACGCATCTGCTGATGGCTATGTAGACTATGACAGCTTGGTCGAAGAAGATGTTATAGGCTGGGTTAAAGACAGCATGGGCGAGGAAGCTGTAACAAACGTAGAAGATTCTATCGCTGCACAAATCGCTGACAGTAAAGCTCCGGCTATCTCTGTTGGCACACCTTGGTAATTAACTAAGAAGAGGATACAAACATGGGCGAGAAAAAAACAACCCCTATTGTAATAAACGATGTTGAATACACTTTTGAAGATATGACACCGCAACAACAGGCGATAATTAATCACTGTAATGATTTAGACCGCAAGATTAAATCAGCTCAATTTAACCTTGACCAGCTATCGGTAGGCAAAGACGCATTTATTAATATGCTTATTGCTGATCTAAACAAAGTGGAAGAAGTCGAAGAGGCTTAAGTGCAACTGGTCTTTGCGTTAATAGTTTTAATCAATGGAACGATTGACGTAGAGGCCACTAGCTATTGGAAAGGTTTAGCTCGATGCCGGTGGTATGCTGAAGAATTAACAATACAGGGGACAAGACGAAAGTATTACACGCCAGTGCATGCTTACTGTAAGCCAGTGTACGTAGACCCAGCAAAGGTGATTATTTATGATTGACCCTATTTCTGCCGTTGCTATGGCTACAAGCGCTTATAAGACTATACAGAAAATGGTAGAGCTAGGGCGTGATGTGGATGACACTCTGGGGCAAGTGGGTAAGTGGTACGGAGCTATTAGCGATTTCAACGAAGCTAAGAAGCAGGCAGAGAATCCACCATTATTTAAAAAGCTGTTTAATGGAAAATCTGTTGAACAGGAAGCAATGGAAATCTACATCCAAGATAAAAAGATTAAACAGCAAGAAAAAGATTTGCGTGAATTGTTAATGTATACGTATGGCCCTGAAGGGTATAAAGAATTGTTGGCTATGCGTAGAAAAATAAAAGAACAGCGTGAAAAAGTAGTTTATGCCCAGATTCGTAGACGAAAAGCCCTTTTTTGGAATACAATTACTATAACGACAATTATTGCAATGACAATTGCACTTTATAAACTAACAGTATTAATAATTGGGAAAATATAATGGCGACAGTTCAGGAAGCACTACTTAAACTGGAAGGGCATGAACGAGAATGCGCCGTTAGATATTCCAATATTGAAAAACGTTTAGACGAAGGATCGGAAAGGTTTAAGAAAACAGAAATGATGATCTGGGGTATTTACCCTTTAATTATTGGATTATTTGTTGTTGGTAAAATGTTCGGATGAGTATTTTCACTGCTTTAATTGGACCAGTTGCTGATCTTGGAAAGACCTTTTTAAAAAACAAAGCTGAAGAGAAGCAAGCAAAGCATCAAGCCAAGATGTCAGTTATACAGAACGACGCTGACTGGGAAAACAAGATGGCAGATGCGTCAAGCAATTCTTGGAAGGATGAGTTCTGGACTATTGTTCTATCAATCCCCGTATTTATGGTCGGCTATGCTATAGCGGCAAATGATGTATCAGTAATTGACCGGGTTTCTACCGGATTCGAAGCACTGGAAAAATTACCTGAGTGGTACCAATATTTATTATTCATAGCTATTAGCTCAAGTTTTGGTATTCGGGGTGCTAGTAAATTGATGGAACTTCGCAAATGAGATACTTTCGAAAGTCAGACTTTGATTGCCAGCAGACCGGCAATAACGCAATGTCTGATGATTTCTTAATTAAACTTGATGACCTGCGTCACGAATGCGGGTTTCCGTTTATTATCACATCTGGCTACCGGGACCCAGAAGGGCACAGCATCGAAAAAGCCAAGTCTACGCCCGGCACCCACGCTCGCGGCATCGCCGCAGACATTAAGATCAATAATGGCGCAGAAGGCTATATAATCGTTTCTGAGGCCATTAAAGCAGGATTCACCGGCATGGGTATAGCTAAGACGTTTATCCACTTAGACACGCGTACAAGCGTCCCTGTTGTGTGGTGCTATTAATTACCCGACAAGACTAAAGCCCCTTTCGAGGGGTTTTTTTTCGCCTATCATAAAATAAATGTATCAAAAGGCTTTACATTGTAAAGGGAATTATATACCATATCACTTCAAATGCTGTAGGAGGCAATTATGACTATACAAAAATACGTTAAAGATAATATGCAAGAGCAAAGAGTATATAGGCAAAAATTGCTTTCAAAAGCATTGGATACTATGTGCCACTGGAGCTTTCACGAAACCACAGATGCGCTTAATTGTTCAACAGAATTTTACAAAGCCAAACAGTTTATGGAGCAACATCATCGTGGGATTTTAAGGCTTTATATTAATTTCGCGCATGATTTTCGCTTAAATAAATAGGGGGAAATGATGGGAATCAACGATCTAAACGATCTGGAGCGCGGTGAGTATGACTGCGTTTTAGGTTATCCAGCCCTAAACGGGCAATCAGAAGCTTACCAGATTGGTTATGGTGAGCAGTACGCAAAAGAGCAGACTGTAGGAGGTCAATAATGAAATCAAGCGAATCAATCAACGAGCTGGCAACAGCTTTATGTAAAGCGCAGGGTGAAATGGGCGGAGCTGTTAAA